>Ga0207674_10000358_pt1 | contig 59100 bp, 32 predicted proteins | sample KBSCornC72_FD_184303 | JGI IMG/M metagenome (GOLD analysis project Ga0207674, IMG submission 184303) | Corn rhizosphere microbial communities from Kellogg Biological Station, Michigan, USA - KBS Corn C7-2 (SPAdes) (version 2) | ecosystem: Host-associated > Plants > Roots > Rhizosphere > Soil ... | reverse complement strand
CACACGCTGCCGCGCTGTGGGATTTGGCGAGCTCAAGGTTAGACGCCCGCGGAGTAGAAAGGACTTGAACGATCCACACGCTGCCGCGCTGTGGGATTTGGCGAGTTCGGGGATGTTGCCCTGCTGGATAGAAAGGACTTGAAGGAACCACACGCGGCCGCGCTGTGGGATTTGGCGAGTTCGGGGATGTTGCCCTGCTGGATAGAAAGGACTTGAAGGATCCACACGCTGCCGCGCTGTGGGATTCGCGGTTAAGCCGCCTGATCCCAAGCTGGACGTTGAAGAAAGAGAAGGAGACGAAAGTGAACTGATCCTTATTCAGTCGACTGGTGAACTGTCGCACGCTGATAAACTCGAACGTAGTCGACGTACATGAATTGAGGGAAAGTTGTTGTGGCGTCGGGATTGCCAGGCCATACACCACCAATCGCAAGATTTAACAGCAGAAAGTACGGGCGGTCGTAAACCCACTTCGTCCCGCGAGGAAGATTGGCCGGTGTGAGCGTCTGATATAGCACTCCATCACAATAAAACCGAAGTGTTGCCGGTTCCCACTCCAATGCAAAAACGTGAAATCCATCGGTGAAGCGTTCATTATTCTTCAACGAGAATGGCACGCTTATCCCCTTCGCCCCTGAATAACCTGGACCATGGATCGTGCCGTAAATGTTAGATGGTTCCTTGCCGATGAGCTCCATAATGTCGATCTCACCGCAACTGGGCCATCCCACTTTTTCGATATCCTGGCCCAACATCCAAAATGCCGGCCAGACCCCCTGACCATGAGGGACCTTGATACGGGCCTCGAATCGTCCGTAGGTTACATTCAGCGATTTGCGAGTAGTGAGACGCGCGGAAGTATATTCCCGAGTGATCTTATCCCGTCCTGTGTAATGTTCCTTCGAAGCTTTGATAACGAGCAACCCTTCCGACTGTGAGGCATTTGTTATGCGATCGGTGTAGTACTGCAGTTCACGATTACCCCATCCCGATCCGCCAATATCATTGGTCCATTTCGAACTGTCGACAGCGGTTCTGTCCCGGCCATCAAATTCATCATTCCAAACCAACTTCCATTCTGTAGAGTTAGGTTTCCGGGCGGCAGTCGTTCCAAAATTTAGAAAGAGTGGAATTGCCGAGCAGAGACATAAAAGAAGGGTAATGGATTGACGTCTATTCATTTTGAACTTGATACTATTGAAAGTCTCGTCAGTTCTTTAAAACCGGATACTGACCTCATCGCTCGCTCATGTTAAGATGCGCAGCCGCGAACACACCAGCCCGCGCTCCAAAGATGTTGCGTCGTAAAGCGCCGGTATGAATTTTGTCCGGCGTTTCAGCGCCGGGAATCGTCAGTCCAAAACGCCTGCGTCGCGTAGCGATGCTCGAATGCTTTCGAACGCATTCTCTATGTAAACGCGACTCGAGCGTTAACCACTTTGTTGCATGTGTCTGCATAAGTGGAGCCAGTTGAGGCTATATATAAGGACAGAACCCCAGGAGAAAATATGAAAAGATCGAGCACAACGCGCCTGCTCGTTTTTACCATTCTTGCTCTCGTCACCCTCGGTGCATTAATTATGACTTCGAATTCAGAAGCTCAAGAGCAACGCGCCCTTTACCTCGATGTCAGCAAACCGATCGACGCCCGAGTCGAAGATCTCTTGTCTCGTATGACACTTGAGGAGAAATTAGCCCTGGTTTACGCCGACTCAAAATTTACTACAGCGGCGATTCCACGACTCGGAATTCCACGGCGCTGGCTCTCTGATGGACCACACGGTGTTCGCGAGGACGTTGGACCTGATACATGGAAGCCCGCCGGTCGTACCGACGACTTTTCTACTCTAATGCCCGCCCTGATCGGCCTGGCCTCGACCTGGAGTCCCGAGTTGGCGTCAGCCTACGGAAAAGTTATTGGCGAGGAAGCTAGACAACGTGGAAAACAGATCATGCTTGGCCCAGGCATGAATATTATGCGCACTCCACTCAATGGCCGAAACTTTGAATACCCGGGTGAAGATCCTTTCCTGACCTCGCGCATGGTGGTCGATTACATTCGAGCCGTGCAGGCTGAAGATGTGGCATCGTGTGCAAAACATTTTGTGGCCAACGATCAGGAGTTTGAGCGAGGGACAATCAATGTCGAGATGGACGAACGCGCGCTCCGCGAAATCTATCTGCGTCCCTTTCAAGCTGCTGTGCAGGAAGCGGGAGTGCGCACTGTGATGAGTGCTTACAATAGATTCCGCGGCCATTATTGCTCTGAAAATGACTACCTGATTAATAAGGTTTTGAAGGGCGAGTGGGGTTTCAAAGGTTTAGTGATGTCCGATTGGGGCGGAACCCACAGCACAAATGGCGCAGTAATGAATGGGTTGGATCTCGAGATGGGTACTGAAGTAGCCCCGTATGACAAGTTCTTTATGGCTGGCGCATTTCGTGAAGGACTCCGTACTGGAGCTTTTCCAATGTCTGTCCTCGATGATAAGGCGCGTAGAAATCTTAGACAGATCATCGAGGGTAAAGCTCTGGAGGAACGTGTCCCTGGAGCTCTAAATACAAAGGATCATCAGGCAGTTGCGCGGCGCGTCGCAGAAGAGAGTTTCGTCCTGCTGAAAAATGACAATAGCGCATTGCCGCTCGATCTAAGTAAAGTGAAATCGATCGCGGTGATTGGAGAAAACGCAGTCCTCTTGCAGGCGTATGGTGGTGGTAGCGCAAGGATCAAGACTTTCTACGAGATCACGCCGATGGAAGGAATTCTTCGGCGGGCCGGCGATCGTGCGAGCGTCTCATTTTCAATGGGCTACGCCGAAAAACCAATTGACGATCTGGCAAATCAGGCGATCAAGGCAGCCGGACAGGCCGATGTAGTGGTCTATATCGGCGGACTGAATCATCGACAGTATTTCGATACGGAGGGCCTCGATCGAAAGGATATGAAACTGCCTTACCGGCAGGACGAATTACTCACACGAATTGTCGAAACAAATCCACGCACCGTTGTAGTGCTCCTGGGTGGTGGACCAGTTGAGATGGGATCGTGGCTTGCTAAGGCGCCTGCAGTCTTGCAAGTGTGGTATCCGGGAATGGAAAGTGGGAATGCTATTGCGCGAGTGCTATTCGGCGACATCAATCCATCCGGAAAATTGGCTTGCACATTCCCAAAGCGGCTCGAGGATTCGCCTGCGCATGCGATGGGAAACTACCCGGGTAAAGATGGCACTGTGAAATACGACGAGTCGCTGCTGGTGGGTTACCGGTGGTACGACACGAAGAATATCGAGCCGTTGTTTCCCTTTGGTTATGGACTGTCTTACACGAAGTTTGAATATTCCGATCTTCGCCTCAAGCCTGGCGATCGGGATGGGGTGATGACTGCCGAGTTTAATATCAAGAATGTTGGACTAATGGACGGTGCCGAAGTGGCCCAGTTGTACGTTCAGCCGGTCAAGCCGCGTTTGCCCCGTCCGGTTAAAGAGCTCAAAGGGTTTAACAAGATCTTTCTAAAAGCAGGAGAGCAGAAAACAGTTTCAATTCCTCTGAATCGTAACGCTTTTTCCTTTTACGATCCTGCTCAACACAGTTGGGTCGCCGAGAAGGATGAATACAAGATTCTGATCGGCGCCTCTTCTCGAGACATTCGGCTGAATGGTTCCGTTCGCCTGGCCGAAACGACACTCGAAAAGTAAGAAAAGCTCATTGGCCAGATCAAATGATCAATGAGAAATCCGCCAATGATCAATGGGAAATAAAAGGGTCCCGTAATCTAAAGAATTGCCTGGCCCAACCACCAACAGTCACCCCTTATGAGACTAACAAGCCTCGACGTCGCTGTATTGATCATCTATTTCGTCGCGATGATCGGCGTCGGCGTCTATGTCACGCGCCGCGCTTCCCGAAACTTGGATTCATACTTCCTCGGTGGCAAGACGATGCCGTGGTGGTTACTTGGCGTTTCGAATGCCTCAGCCATGTGGGACATTACCGGAACCATGTGGTTCGTATACATCCTGTATGCGTACGGCATGAAAGCAGTCTTCCTACCCTGGGTTTGGCCCATCTTCAATCAGATCTTTGATGCGGTCTATCTCTCAAAGTGGATCCGGCGATCAAACGCCAGAACGGGTGCTGAATGGATCACGACCCGTTTTGGCGAAGGTTCGAGTGGCGAACTCTCGCGCGGAATTATTGTGCTGTTTGCCTTAATTAGTGTAGTCAGTTTTATTGGTTATGAATTCCAGGGTATCGGCAAGTTCTGCAAAGTTTTCTTACCGTGGGACCTCTCACCAAACACATATGCAATCCTGCTGATGTCTATCACGGCTATCTACGTTGTGCTGGGCGGGATGTTGAGTGTGGTGATTACCGACTTTGCGCAGTTTTGTTTGATGGCCCTGTCGGCACTCGTAATCGGAGGCATCGCAATCGCTCAGGTTGACGCTTCGATGCTCAGCCAGGTTACTCCGGAAGGTTGGAGAAATCTGTTCTTCGGTTGGGACATCACGTTGAATTGGACACCATTGTTGCCGGCGATGAATGGTCACATCGCGAGAGAAGGCATTGCTTCGATGTTTGGCCTGTTTTTCACGGTGATGGTGTTCAAGGGCATCTTAGTCAGCATGGCTGGCGCGGCGCCGAACTACGATATGCAACGTATTCTCGCGGCCAAGTCTCCGCGCGAAGCGAGTCTGATGAGCGCTATCGTTTCGATCTGTCTGGTTCCTCGCTGGATTCTGATCGGTGGTATCACGCTTTTAGGTCTTGTGTTTGTCACTCCTGAGTTTAGAAAGATGGGAGACAACATCGACTTCGAGACGGTCCTCCCTTTCGTGATCAATCGTTTCTTACCAGCGGGTCTAATAGGAGTTTTATTAGCCGGATTGTTGTCGTCGTTCATGGCTAACTTTAGCGCCACGGTCAACGCCGGCGCGGCTTACCTCGTCAACGATATCTACAAGAAGCACATCAATCCCGAAGCGGATAACCGTAAGCTCGTAAAGTTTAGTTATCTAGGCTCAATCCTGATCCTCGCGATGGGAATCTTGCTGGGCATGTTTCTCTCTTCGATTACGCAAATTACCCAATGGATTGTCGGTGGGCTTTACGGCGGTTATACGGCTGCAAATATCTTGAAGTGGTACTGGTGGCGGTTCAACGGTTACGGTTATTTCTGGGGAATGCTCATTGGCATCATCGCAGCGTTGGTTGTTCCGGCAACCCTTCCCATAGTCGCACCGAGTTTTCACGATCCGACCTACGCATTTCCGGTTATCTTGTTGTTGTCCTTTGCAGGCTGCATTGCGGGTGCGTTGCTGACAAAGCCCGTCGATGATGAAGTGTTGAAGAATTTCTACCGGAATGTCAGGCCCTGGGGATTCTGGAAACCGGTTTATGAAAAGGTGGTCCAGGAGGATCCGACCGTCGAACCCAACCGAAACGCAGCTCGAGATCTTTTGAATTGTCTTGTTGGTATTCCTTGGCAACTGACCCTTGTAACGATTCCGCTCTATGTGATCTTTCGCGACTTGCGTGGGACCTTAATTTCGCTCGCGGTTCTGATTAGCGCCTCGATTTTCTTGAAGAAGTTTTGGTACGACCGATTGGAGAGTGAAGAAGGCTTGGTTGGGTCGCGTGCAGGAGACGAGATGGCGCCCGCCGAAGTGCCAGGAGACTGAAGCGTAATACAGTACCGCGAGCGCAGCGACCGGATGTTACACTCAACTATCAAGCTAATCGTTTCGTTGTAGCATCCGGTCGCTGCGCTCGCGCTACTGTACTTTAGGCAGAGTACTCATTTGATAATTATCAATTGAGAACAATCAATTCATAATTATTAAATATCTCGCTACTGAATAACTCGCTATAGTCCAATGAAACCAATACTGAGCCTGACCATAGTCCTTTTGTTCATCAGCAGCTTGTCCACCCACACGTACGCGCAGAACGACATGACCCGGTTCATCACCCGCTCGGGTGACAAACTAATGGAGGGCGATAAAGAGTACCGGTTCATCTCGTTCAATATTCCTAATCTTCATCTTGTTGAAGACAACATGGCCTTCGAGGCGACGAATGAGTGGCGCTTTCCAGATGAGTTTGAAATCACTGACGCGCTGATGACCATTAAGCAAATGGGGGGACGTGCGGCCAGGATGTACGTGATTTCGATCTGCAGGAAGAATGGCCCAAATCCTATTCCGTGCCACGTCAAGAAACCGGGTGAATTCAATGAAGAGGCATTTCGTGCGCTGGATAAAGTACTCGAAATTGCTAACCGCGTCGGCGTGAGAATCATTATCCCGCTTGTCGACAATTGGAAATGGTGGGGTGGCGCTGAACAGTACGCCGAATATCGAAATAAGCCGGCCGCCGACTTCTGGACTGATCGAGAGGTGATTGATGATTTTAAGAAGACTGTCAGTTTTCTGGTTAATCGTCGCAACAGTATCACCGGCACTCTCTACAAGGACGACAAAGCCCTGCTAGCCTGGGAAACCGGAAACGAGATCTATTGCCCTTATAGTTGGACCAGGCAGATCGCGGCCCATATAAAGTCGCTCGATTCTAATCATCTCGTTTGGGACGGACTTTACATCGGCAACAGAGAGATTCAGCCAGAAGCTCTGGCTGATCCAAACATCGATATTGTTTCGAGTCACCATTATCCGGACCAGGGCAAGGTAGCTGAAAAGATGGTCCAGGACATTAAGCGATTTCACGAACAGATCGCCGGTAAAAAGGTGTACATCGTTGGTGAGTTCGGCTTCATTCCCCCGGATGGAATTAAATTAGTCTTAGACGCGGTAATCTCTAAAGGTTTATCTGGCGCGATGATTTGGAGTTTGCGCTATCACAATCGAGATGGCGGCTTTTACTGGCATTCAGAACCTGCCAGTGCAAGCCTTTACAATCCTTATCACTATCCGGGATTTCCAAGTGGTGACGGCTGGAACGAAAGAGAAACGTTGAAGGTTTTGCGAGCCAAGGCGTTCGAAATTCAGGGACTCGTCGAAACGGCGGTCGAAAAGCCACAGCCACCGCGACTTCTTCCCATCGCTTCGCCCGCGGGGATCTCCTGGCAAGGCTCGGTCGGCGCCTCCAGTTACGACGTTGAGCGTGCGACCAGGCCAAATGGTCCATGGACCGTCGTAGGTAAAGAGATTGACGATACCTGGGTTCGTTATCGGCCACTATTTACTGACAACAGTGCCAGAGAAGAGCGTTGCTACTATCGGGTACGCGCTCGAAATTCGGCCGGGGTTTCCGAACCTTCAAATGTTGTTGGTCCGGTCTCAGTTCGCGATAAGTATCTGGTCGACGAGTTGCTCGATTTTAGTAAAACCTTTTCGCATGAAGGAAAACTATCACTTGAGAGCGCTAATGCCAGGCCATACAAAGAAGATCCACACCGACTAAAAGGCGAGAACGGTGGGTTTGTCATCTATGCGGTTGAAGATTCGATTCGTTCGGCCGGTGTGCTTTCGTTGATGGAAGCTGAACAAAAGGACTTCGAGTTCTTTGTTTCTCGTGATGGCAAGGCGTTCGAGAAAGTGACACCGCATGTAGTGGGATATGCAAATGAAGCGAACCTGTATGGTTATAAGTTACCGGTGAAGTACGAGCTTTCCAACCTCACGATTAACGCTCGTTATGTGAAGATCGCCTTCACTGGCGCTGCGCAGATTAGTCGAGTGGAAATTCGCTACGGAAAATGAGACTACTCTTTTGAGGAACTCTGTGTTGAACCACTTTGCACAAAAGTAAAATGCGAGCAGTACGGTACCGCGAGCGAAGCGTGCCGCACTCAACCAAGCGATCATGGAATCACAGCGGAAAATTGAGTGTGGCATCCGGTCGCTTCGCTCGCGGTACTGTACTGGTGGAACGCGGCTCGGCTAATGCGACTTTTTGTGCAAGGCCGTTTCGCATATCGACGATCCCGGTTCCAGGGCGTCTGACTCACGGAAACAAATATGGCGAGAGTCCTCACTCCGTTAGGAGTGAGATGTTTATAGAAGCAGCACTCGATAATGGTCTAGCGCCGTGCGGAGGAGCGGATGGGTATATTCGAGTTTATGGCGACCGCATTCCGCTACTCCGCACGGCGCTGAAAGGGAGAGGTGTCGGCGATCTATAAACATGCGCACCTCTATGGGGTGAAACCAGCCTTTGAGGAGCATCATGTCATCGAAAGCGTTTGAGTTGCGATTGCAGCGATTAGAATCAGAATACAAGGCGTTACTTGCTCGCGAAAATGCACCGCTTCCCGAAACAAACGGGATAGCCCAACGGTATCAGAATCCTGTCCTCACTGCGGCGCACTCACCAATATTCTGGCGGTACGACCTAAACTTCGAAACAAATCCTTATCTGCTCGAACGCCTGGGCATTAACGCAACTTTTAATTGCGGAGCGATGGAGTTTGAAGGCAAGTTTGTCCTGGCTGTTCGAGTCGAGGGCGCCGATCGCAAATCGTTTTTTGCGATTGCCGAAAGTGAGAGTGGCATCCATGGCTTCCGCTTTTGGGACTATCCGATCCTGTTGCCTGAGACTGAAAACCCGGAGATCAACGTCTATGACATGCGTCTTGTGCGACATGAAGATGGCTGGATCTACGGTCTTTTCTGCACGGAACGTAAAGACCTTACTGCTGCGCCGGGCGATCTTTCATCGGCCGTCGCTCAAGGTGGCATTGCTCGGACCAAAGACTTGCGCACGTGGGATCGTTTGCCGGATCTGAAGACCCGCTCACCGCAACAGCGCAATGTTGTGCTTCATCCCGAGTTCGTCGAAGGTAAATACGCTTTCTATACCCGCCCGCAGGATGATTTTATCGAAGCGGGAACCGGCGGAGGTATCGGCTGGGGACTCTCCGATAGAATAGATGGCGCGGTCATTGATAAGGAGATCATCATCGATAGTCGTGAGTATCACACTATCAAAGAAGTTAAGAATGGATTAGGACCAGCACCAATAAAGACTGATAAGGGATGGTTACACCTGGCTCATGGTGTGCGAGGGACCGCGGCTGGTTTGCGTTACGTGCTTTATTTGTTTCTGTGCGATCTGACCGAGCCGTGGCGAATAACACATGAACCGGGAGGATACTTCTTAGCACCCGAAGGCGAAGAGCGAGTGGGTGACGTTTCCAATGTGCTTTTTAGCTGTGGATGGATAGAGCGCAAAGATGGGGAAGTATTCATCTACTACGGCTCTTCTGACACTCGGATTCATGTGGCGACGAGTACAGTGGAAAAGCTGCTGGACTATGTGGTTAACACGCCGGCGGACGCGTTGAGATCGTATGCGTCGGTGGCGCAAAGGTATGAGTTGATCGAGAGGAACTTGAAGGCTAAGGGATGATGAAGAAGATCAACGCAGAGACGCTCCAGATGCAGTGGAAAGCAGATATGATCAGGGCGGGTTTAATTGCGCTCGTGGTTTTCTCCTGCTCTTGCATTGTTGTTGGGCAGGCGACGACGGATATTAAGTTGGACCAGGTTGGGTATTTGCCGGGGGCGCCGAAGTTGGCGTTTGTGGTTTCGACACACAATGCGAGTCAGTTTTCTGTTAGGCGCGTAAAAGACAAGTCAGAAGTATTCTCGGGAAAACTCTCACCCGCGATTACGGACGCGGACTCAGCAGACTCACTCGTGATTGCTGACTTCTCGCCGTTAACTGAACCAGGCAAATATTATCTCGACGTTCCAGGGGTGGGAAAGAGTTGGACCTTCGCGATTGCCCCAAATGTCTACAGTCGCTCGTTCTACCTCACGATGCGCTCCTTCTACGGCCAACGTTGCGGAACTGCCGTTGATCTCGGATCAGAATTTCCAGGATATAAACACGGCGCTTGTCATCTCACCGGCGCTTACCATGCGACATCCGGAAAAACTGGCCCACATGTCTCAGTTAAAGGCTGGCACGACGCCGGCGACTACGGTCGCTATGTAGTCAACTCTGGTATTTCGACCGGTCAGTTACTCTGGGCCTGGGAAATGTTTGGTGCGCAACTGAAGACTATAAGCCTGAACATTCCTGAGTCGCAAAACAAGATTCCTGACGTCCTTGATGAGATCCGTTGGAACCTCGACTGGATGTTGACCATGCAGGACACCGATGGTGGCGTCTGGCATAAACAGACCAGCGAACGTTTTGCCGACTTCGTGATGCCGGAGAACGATCCTCTCGTTAGCTATGTAATCGGCACAGGTAAAGAACCTTTTAAGAGCTCCTGCGCGACCGCCGACTTTGCCTCTGTGATGGCCATCGCCGCCCGCATCTATAAGCCCTTTGATAAGGCGTATGCTTATAGTTGTTTAGCAGCTGCGGAGAAAGCCTGGAGTTGGTTAGAAAAGAATCCAGCCGTTACTTTTCGCAATTCCGGTAATATTTTGACAGGTGATTACGGGGATCGAGATTGCCGGGACGAAATTCTTTGGTCTGCAGCGGAACTCTGGCGCACCACGAAAAGTGATGTGTTTAAGAACTACTTCCTATCGCACTATGCAGAACAGCTGTCGTCGATTAGTGCAAGTGGTCCACCCTCATGGCCGCGGGTTGGCGCGTTGGCACTCTGGAGCTATGCGCTTGAAGCGGGCGTCGCCGACGAAACTACTCGTGGCATTCGAGATAAGTCAGTTAAAGCGGCAGATGAAATTGTCAACAGAACGCAAACGAATGGATACAGGGTCAGTTTGACGACGCGCGATTATGTCTGGGGCTCAAACGGAGTTGCGGCGAACTATGGTGTTCAGCTACTGATCGCTAATGCGATGAAGCCTGATATTAGATACGTGCAAACTGCCGCTGATAATCTTCACTATCTGCTTGGGCGTAACACATTTTCGTTGTCGTGGGTCACACAACTCGGCGAGCATCCTTTTCGTCATCCGCATCACCGGCCGAGCCAGGCCGATAACAATTCCGAACCGTGGCCCGGATTACTTTCGGGTGGACCAAATCAATATCGGCAGGATCCGGCGATGCCCCGGCTTGGAAAACTACCACCGGCAAAGATGTATCTGGATGATTGGGAGAGTTATGCGACGAATGAGAATTGCCTCAATTGGAATGCGCCGCTGGTGTTCTTGATTGCGGGGCTGTTACAGAAATAGGCATGAAGAAGATCAACGCAGAGACGCGGAGGCGCAGAGTTGTTAAGTGCCGGGGTTGAGGCCGAGGGCTTTCAGGTAGCCTGGGTTGATGCGGCAGTTTTTGAACTTGATATTTTCCAGGTAGGATTCAAGAGCTCGCTGGACCCTTTCTTTATCCGGTCGACTCTTTCTAATTTCGTCGAATGTGGTTCGCGGTTTTTCGGCATAAGCGACAATCGTGTCCCACTCAGCAGGCTTGTTGATCGAGACGGGAGACGACGTAGCATCAATCTTCTTATACGGCCAAAAGCACCAACCGATATCATTCTTCTCGAGTAGATTCCGATAGCCCGCCACCCACTCGTCAGTATTCTCGCCTGACTCACCCATCCATAGCGGCACCTTGTATTTGTTACCAAAATCGACATACTCCTGGATTACGGACATATTTAGTTCCATCCAGTACTTGTGAAACGTATAGACCAACTTACTGTCGAAAGGTGGTCCAAACACTTTGAAATTGTTGTTCCACTGAGCACCACCAAGAAAGATGATGTGATTTGCGTCGACGGCTCGAATCGCGGCGACGATTCTTTTGTAGATTGGTTCCAATTTTGGATTGAAGTACTCTGCATCGAAATTCGTTGAGATTGGTTCGTTGAGAAGATCGTAGCCCAGTACGGTTGGCTCGTTGGAATAACGAGTAGCCAGTTTCTGCCAGATTCGGACCGTCAACTCCTGACTCTCAGGACTCTCGAACAGGAACGGATAGCCCCAGCTATCATCGATATTGTCACCGGTCTGTCCGCCTGGCGCCGCATGCATATCGAGGATGACGTAGAGATTCTCGTCCTTACACCAACTTACTACGCGGTCCAAAATCTCATAACCCTCTCCTTCCAGTTTCCGAGGGTCGTCGGCTGAGACAAACAAACGATAACTGAACGGCACTCTGATCGAATTAAAGCCTGACTGCTTGATGAAATGAATGTCTTCCTTCGTAACATAGCGGTCGCGATGACTCTTCCAGAATTTCCTGGCTTCATCCTCGCCAACTAATTCGTTGATCACAGTCTGAATTAAACGCGGCGAACTCGCAGTCTTAAACTTGAACATGTAGCCCTCGGGTAACAGCCAGTTGCCGAGGTTGATTCCTTTTAACGCGAGCGGCCTTCCGTCTGGCGTGACGATCTGTTTCCCGCGCGTCGATACGAACTGAGCGCTTGCCACAGAAGAGAGAAAAAAGACTATTAATAGTGAGGTGACGGCCGTGCTAAGTTTGTGCATTTGCGTCCGGCGGTTCTTCTCTGTGCAACCTTTGTGCTCTCGGTGTCTTCTGTGGTGGAATTTGGGCCGCATTTTTAACCACAGAGTTACACAGAGAACACAAAGGGTGCGCCGAGAAAATCCTCGAAAGCCTTGTTGAGTTACAAAACCTATTTCGGAACGCTCGCCCTGGTGATTTGCCATTTCACTTTGCCCGCGAGCGGATCGCTTTTAAGCGCATATCCGCGCGGGGAACCGATGAGTTCAAGTGAAACTACGTCAGATTGTGGTGATGTAAACCAACCTGAAACAGGCGCGCTGTCGGAACTAAACACTCGCAACTCAACATTGGACCAGTCCATCTCGCTTGTACTTTGGGCCACCTTTAAATGCGGCAGCACTGAGTGATCTTTCACTAACAAGATGACTGGAATCTGGCCAGCTGTGATGTCGTGCCATTTACCACCCTCATAAGGTTTGTTCGTCTGGTAGTCAATCCAGGCTCCAGGTGGCAAGTAGACTTTGCGAGTGTTGTTTGACTCCATCAAAGGCGCCACCAGAAGACTTGACCCGAACATGTATTCATCGTCGATCGTCCATGACGTCCGATCATTGGGATACTCGAAAAACAAAGTGCGCAGCATCGGATAACCGTGTGCCGACGAGTCTTTCGCTTGAGCGTAGATGTACGGCATTAAGGAATATTTCAAACCAAGAGCCCGCCGAAAATCTTCGGTAAGCGCTTCGTCATATTCCCAGGGCTCTCGAGGTGGCGCGCCATGTGCGCGCGTATGTGATGTTAGAACTCCCCATCCAAGCCACCGGCGATAGAGATCTCGCGGAGCCTTTTGCACGAAACCACCAACGTCGTGACTCCAATAAGTAAAACCGGACAGACCAAACGATAGACCGCCACGAAGTTCTGCGGCCATCGCCGAGTCAGTGTTCTCAGCGTCACCGCCCCAATGCAACGGATATCTTTGACTGCCCGCCCACGCACTGCGTGCCCAGATCACATTCTCCCCCGTAATCTCTTTGGTAATATCCGCAACGGCCTTGTTGTAGCGCAGTGGATACAGGTTGTGCTCGTACCAACCTGTGCGACCCGACGTGTATTGACCAGTTAATGGCGCTCCCTCGCCGAAGTCTACCTTAATTGCGCCGACTCCCATGTTGAGTAGACCAGCAAGCTTGCCCTGGTACCATTTCACTGCTTCCGGATTACTGACGTCCAGAGTCGCATCTTCAAAAGGAAGCTGACCACCCTCATTCTTAACCTCAAGACCCTTGTCCACCATGTCCTTCCAGAGATCGTTTTTACTCGTGAAGTATGTGTATTGCCATAGACTGACGTGAAATCCCATCTGCTTTAAGTCAGCCAGCATCTTCGCGGGATCCTTGAAGCGTGATGAAGAAAATTTGTAGTCGCTGCGCCAATCCGTTTCAAACCAGCCTGTATCTAGATGGATTACGTCAGTTGGCACTTTGTGTGATCGCAGCTCCGCGGCGACCTTTCGTACCTGGTCTTCAGAGTTGTAAGTGATCCGGCTCATCCAAAATCCAAAAGACCACAATGGCGGGACCGGACTGCGACCTGTGATCGCGGTGTACTCCGACACGATGTCTTTTGGATCACCAAGAAAGATGAAAAGATCCAGGTTCTCATCACCTGAATAGATCACGTTATGAGCGTCGTAATATTTGCCAAAATCAAATGTTACTGGCGCACTGGTGTGTACAAACATTCCGTATCCGTTGCTCGACATGAAGAACGGAATCGGTTTGTACATGTACTCATTTTGAGTGCCCATTCCGTCGCGTGTGTAGGCGACGACGTGCTGGCCGCGTTTGTCGAGTCGAGTGAATGACTCGCCGCAGCCAAACAATTTCTCGTCATGCTGAAGTAGAAATGTGGCAGCCATTCGCCGGCTTAAATCACTTGATCGTCTGACAAAAGAGAACGGAATCGGAGTTATGTAGGTAACTGGATCACCTATGTTTTGCGTTCTGGTGAGGAGTTTTCCTGCCTTGTCGTAAATCTCGATGTGCCACGGCTGTTTGATGATTCTCACCTCGCCATTCGCGCTCTTGTAACTAATCGTTTGCGCGTTTTCCTGGACCGCCCATGACTTATCAGTTGGAACTGGTCCGGCTAACATCAGGGAGTTTGAATCTGTAATAGGAACGGATCGAGTGGACATTCGCAGTCGAATAGTTCGCGGCGAGACAAAACTAATCGAAAAGGGAAGTACCGGATCTTGATCGTATTCTGAACCTGGAAACTCTGTTGCACGTCCACGCGCCAATCCGACGTCGATCTTGTTGAAGGAAAGAGTTGTGTTCCTTAAATAACGGTCCCACTGAAGCGTCCCCTGGCCTGTCGCGGTGTCAAAACTCTTCACCGAGCTGCCGATGAAATAGACGTTCTCCATCTTCTGAAAGTCCTGGCTTACGTCGACTGGATCTCCGAGCACTTGAGCCTGCAGGCGAGTACTGAGTGCGATTAGGAATAGAAAACAGATGACGAGCAAAACTGCGCGTCGCGACAGGTTAGCGGTCCAGGTCATAATTGGTGGCCTTTTGAGAGAGTTTCAACGATAGGTCCTATATGTCCTATATGTCCTTATATGTCCTATAGGTCCCTATATGTCCCTATATGTCCTATAGGTCCCTATAGGTCCTATAGGTCCTATAAGTCCTATAAGTCCTATTTAACTTCTTCTGTGGTACTGCCGTTACTAAAAGCATCCTTCAGAGATCGAATCTTCAACTGTTCACGAAACTTCTCGATGGGCATCTTCACAGTAGTCTGAAATTGCAGTGCAACTGGTTTTCCCGGGATCAAGTCGAAGTAATTTTCGGTGAAGAAACCCTCAGTGCGCGTTGAGAGATAGACTGCGCGGGCAAGTTTATCTGTCGTTACTGTCACCTTAAAACCATTGCGCCCTGGCGTAACATCGGCCGAAATATGTGCTGTTGGTAACGAGAGATTCTTGTAAGGCTCGAAAAAGTATTCGTTGGTGGACATCACTTTCCCGTCAACCAGAAGCTCACAATAGACCATCAGATTCTTTGTATCGCGACCCTGCAACAGACTCTTCAAGGGTACTGCAAAATATGACTTGCTCTGCAATGGCGTGACTACCGCGTCTTTTTTTAGGGTCGTCAACAGAGCCCCATCAAGATCGCGAAGCTCAACATTAATCACAGCACTTGCAGGATTCACGACGTCCGATACTACGTAGAAGTTCAGATTCTCACCTTCAACAAACGGACTCAGCAGCAACGGAGAATAAAAGTGCCGAGCATAATACTGAAGCGCTTTCCAGCGCCCGAAATAATCGATGCTGGACCATGAGGCGACGGGCCAGCAGTCGTCGAGTTGCCAGTAAAGCGAACCCATATTACGCGGCATGATACGTCGTAGATGTTCTGCGCCAATCTTAATTCCCTCCGCTTGTAAGACCTGACTCACGTAGAGAAACGATTCGAAATCTTTCGGTTCCGGATACTCGCGCAGCATGTACTCTTTGATCAACTGATTGCCGCGAGGATGCCGCTGGTGGGCCATCATCACGGGTGATTGAATATCGTGCTCATCAGGCTTCGTGTAGCTCTCGACCGTTTCAATTTGGGGAAACGACTGGAAGCCGTATTCGCTCATAAAACGCGGGAATTCCTTCTGATAATCAGTAAAAGGAGCCGCGAAATGCCAGACTTTCCACGAGTGAACATCACCGCTCTTAGTTGAGTTAGGATCATCAGGCAGTCCACCGTGAGGCGAGCTGGGCCAATAGAGTCTACCCGGATCCAAACTGGCGCAGACGTCTTTTAGAACGCCGTCAAAGATTTTTTGATAGTCATCCCAGATTGACGCCGGCAGCGATTGACGCCAGCCCCAATTCATCCATGCACCTTCAACTTCGTTATTGCCCGACCATATCGCGATGCTCGGATGGTTTCTCAGACGCTTCACATTATCTTCGGCTTCTGCTCGGACGTTCGCGAGAAATTCGGGCGTGCCGGGATACATGCTGCACGAGAACATAAAGTCTTGCCAGATCAATATTCCCAGCTCGTCGGCAATGTTGTAGAACTCGTCCGTCTCGTAAATGCCGCCGCCCCAAACTCGCAGCATATTCATGTTAGCGTTTGCTGCTGATTTGAGTAACCAACGATGCTTCTCGTCAGTGATTCGCGACGGAAAGCTATCAGCTGGAATCCAATTGGCGCCTTTGCCAAACACAGGAACCCCATTTACTACAAAGGCAAAACTCTTTCCCCATTGGTCGTTTTCCTGTCGCACCTCCAATGAACGCACCCCGATTTTTGTGGATCGCTCGTCCATGAGTTTTTGACCTATCAATAACCGGACTTTGAAGTTGTACAACGGGTGCTGACCAAGTCCATTGGGCCACCAAAGGGCGGGACGCATGATTTCGAATTCGAGCGGAAATTGATTTGTTCCCTGAATAAGCTGAACGTTCTTCCTGGCTCTGACAATCTTGTTGCCAACATCCTCGATGATCAGTTGAGCGTTGGAACTTTCCGTCGCTTCGACCGCTACATTGGTAGTTATGCTGGCCTTTTCTTTGGTGACGCTGTTCAGCACGATGTGAAGATCCGTGACCCGAGCTTTGTCCCAGGCCTCAAGCGAAACTGCTCGCCAGATCCCACTCGTTACCAGGCGGGGACCCCAGTCCCATCCAAAATGATAGGGAGCTTTGCGCGTGTGCGGAGATGTTTTTTCTCCCTGGTCATTGGACGCCGGGAGTTGGTATGACATCTTGGCCATCAACGGCAGCACTTCGTTGATCGGTGAGCGAAAGTAGATCCGTAGCGTGTTGTCGCCCAGCTTGAGGTGCTGAGCACATTTCACTCGCCACGTTCGAAACATATTGTCAGCTTTAAGGACAGAAACATCGTTAAGAAAAACCTCGGCGTAGGTATCCAGCCCATCGAACACCAACTCGAGATTTTCATGATTGAGTGTTTCCTGAGAGACTCGGAAGGTCGAACGATATTCCCAATCCGTTTTACCGATCCATTGCTGCTTTTGCTCGTTGTCGCGGAAAAAGGAATCGCCAATCAGTTGATTCTTAATCAGATCGGTATGGACCGAGCCCGGCACCGTGGCGGGATACCAACTGTCCTTCGACGCCTGGCGAAATTGCCAACCACTGTTGAGCGGAACTCTAATTAGGTTTGATTTCGGCATGCGCGCGCTTTGAGAAATGGCCGGAGTCGTAAACACAAGAAGAACCAAGAGAATCGACGAAAGCGGGTAGATTGATCTCAAGCTGACCTCACACAATCTTGAAAACGTCCGTTTTTAGGCGAACGTTATACTTGATTTTTTCTTTACTCGACTGTTAAAAGGAGCGCGTCTCTCAAACGCTCTTAAAATTGCTGTGGGCGGATGATAGTCAATTCATTGCGGTACATGTCAACCATCGAGAACACTTTGGAGTGCGCTGGCCCGGCGGCGCTTCGTTATCGAGGCGTCTAATAATCGAATCAGTGACAAGCGTCCTGTCTCTTAAACGCCCGTTTCGAATACATTCAAACCTTGAGGATTCTGATGCGCCAATCAAATCGACTCTCGTGTTGCGTCTTACTGCTCCTCGCAATTTATGGAACCGTCTACTGTCAGCAGCCAACCAGATCCCTTGTCGAACGCCTGGGTTATCCAGCAGACACCAAGTTACTAATTGTTCATGCTGATGACCTGGGAATGGCGCATTCAATCAACGATGCGACGATAAAAGCGTTTGCTACTGGCCAGGTAAATTCGGGCAGCATCATGATTCCCTGCGACTGGGTCCCCGAGATTGCGGAATATGCGCGAAAAAATCCACAGGCAGATCTTGGACTTCACCTTACACTCACGAGTGAATGGAAACTATATCGTTGGGGACCATTGTCAGACAAAAGTCGAGTCCCTTCGCTGGTTGATGGCAACGGGTATCTCTTTCCGACCGAAAGCGAGGCTTCCGCCCGAGCAAAGATTGAAGAAGTGGAGTTCGAGATCAGGGCTCAGATCGAACAAGCCAAAAAGCTTGGGATCTCTGCCACTCACCTCGATTCCCACATGGGAACGCTATATCAGAGCAAGGACCTATTTGAAACGTTTTTGAAAGTGGCGCGAGACAATAAACTTCCGGTCAGGATGTCGAAAGAATGGTTTAGTAGGATGGCGTTTTTGCCTCCACTCTTGAAACCTGAAGACATAGTACTGGATCACATCGTTACTATTGAGCCTGAAATAACTGCAGAGGGTTGGGCCCAGTTCTACGCTGATGCCTTGAAACAACTGCAGCCCGGTGTTACTGAGTTTGTGATCCATATTGCTCATGACGATGGAGAGATGCAGGGAGTTTCGTTTGAACATCCGAATTGGGGCGCAGCCTGGCGCCAGAGGGATTTCGCTTTTTTTACGAGCGACGCATTTCGCAAGCTATTAGACGAAAATCAGATTAAGCTGGTTACCTGGCGAGAACTCCAAAAGCTGGGAAGTAAGTAAAATTCTTTCAGTTCCTTTTCTCTCAAATGACACTTAAAAAATCTGTTCGCTTCGCAGCTCTGCTGGGTTTGATTCTTTTGTCTTCGAACCTGGTCGCCCAGCAAACGTCTTCTGACTCAGCAATGACTTACCAACATAACCTGATGCCCGTCCCGTCATCAGTGCAATTCGGTTCGGGCAGGCTCACCATTGATGGTGGATTTCGCATAGCAACGAACCAGCAAGATCCTCGAGTTCAGGCTGCCCTGGGCAGATTCCTAAAAAGGCTTCAGGGCCGTACAGGCCTAACTTTCGCCACGGATTTGTCGACCGATATTGCTGTCTCGCCTTTGGTGGTCCGATTCCAGGGTCCCGGCAAATCAATACCATCGCTCGATGAAGATGAAAGCTATAAACTAGAGGTGACTTCTAACAAGGCCCAGCTCACCGCGGCCACTGCGATTGGTGTAATTCGCGGGCTCGAGACTGTCTTGCAGCTTCTATCGTCCGATCGCGACGGTTACTTTTTACCCGTTGTTGCGATTCAGGATCAGCCTCGGTTTCGTTGGCGCGGTCTGTTGATCGATATTGGTCGACACTACGAACCACCCGAGGTTCTGAAACGTAACATTGATGCAATGGCGGCCGTGAAGCTGAACGTCTTGCATTGGCATTTAACCGAGGACCAGGGATTTCGCATCGAGAGCAAAAAGTTTCCGAAGCTGCATCAGTTGGGCTCAGATGGCTTGTTCTACACACAAGATCAGGCGCGAGACATTATTGAATATGCGCGGCAGAGAGGAATCCGGGTTGTTCCGGAGTTTGATATTCCGGGTCATAGCACCAGCTGGCTCGTCGGTCACCCGGAGTTAGGTAGCGCACCTGGCCCATATTCGATTGAGCGTCGTGCCGGCATTTTCGAACCTGCACTCGATCCGACACGTGACGAGGTTTATAAGTTTCTCGATACCTTCCTTGGCGAAATGGCTGCGTTGTTTCCTGACGCATACCTGCATATCGGCGGCGATGAAAATGAGGGCAAGCAGTGGGATCGTAACCCGAAGATCCAGGCATTCATGAAAGAGAAGGGGATCAAGAATAATCATGCGCTTCAGGCTTACTTCAATCAGCGGCTTCTGAAAATTATCGAGAAACATAAGAAAAAGATGATCGGTTGGGATGAAATCCTACAGCCTGAGATTCCAACCACTGCTGTCATCCATTCCTGGCGCGGAACAACAGCTCTCGCTGAAGCTGCTCGCAAGGGGTACAGCGGAATTTTGTCCAATGGCTATTACATCGATCTGAGCTTTCCCGCTTCGCAACACTACCTGGTCGATCCGATTCCTGCCGGTACTACGTTAACTAGCGAAGAACAGAAACGGATCCTTGGTGGTGAAGCTACAATGTGGGGCGAGTATGTTGGACCAGAAACGATCGACTCGCGCATCTGGCCCCGAACGGCGGCGATCGCTGAGCGACTTTGGTCCCCCCAGAATATAAGAGATGTTGACGACATGTACCGGCGGTTGGAAGTAATTACCTTCCAACTTGAAGAGTTAGGCTTGACGCACGAAAGGAATGTCGACGTGTTGTTGAGACGTTTGGCCGGACAGAAAGAGATCGGAAGTTTGAAGTTGCTGGTCTCTCAGGTTGAGCCCGTAAAGGAATATCGGCGTGGTGATCAACGCCCGTCGACGATGCTCAGTCCGTTGACAGGGTTCGTTGATGCAGCGCGACCAGACAGCGAGTCAGCTCGAAAGATCGCACGTATGGTTGATGCGCTACTCTCTGATGCCCCGAAATTTCAGCCTTATGCAGCTGATTTGAAATCAAGGTTCGCGCAATGGAGCGACGCCGAAGCGGAACTGAACCCCATCGTCGATCGAAATCCGTCGCTTCATGAGATCAGGCCTTTGACTAAAGATCTTGCGGCGTTGGGAAGCGCTGGGCTGGAGGCACTCGCTTATCTGTCACGAAACGAAGCTCCGGCGAAAGAATGGTTTGACGCAAAAGCAGTTGCCCTCGACGAAGCCGCAAAGCCAAAAGCAGCTCTTGAGTTTCCAGTGGTAACTAGTGTTCGTGCTCTCGTGATAGCTGCGGCTGAGCTGCCGCAGCTCAAAACAATGAGCCCGGTTGACTGGAAGAAATTGGTTATCAATAAAGCTACTGTCACGCCAACGAAATAGTCTCGCTATTTTTGAAACACGAGATTATCGACGACGACATTACCTTTTTTCGGAGTGCATTGTTCGCAGTATGCGCTCACGCTGATTGCGGTCAGTTTGCGAAGCACTTCTTTTGAATCAACACGATCCTGTTGCCACGAAGGCTGGCTCAAACCTTTTAATGGAATGATGTAAGTATTGAGGCCGGGTTTCATCTTTATAATGAGTTGCGGAAACCCTGCGTCTAAGTTGATCCCCTGTCCGTGGCTGATGAATTCCACCCGAAGATAATCCACGCCAGTCGCGTAGAGTTGTACCGATAGATTCTTGTACCCGCTCAGATCATCTGCAATGGGTTTTCCATTCTTGTTCGGCCGGCCTTGAACCTCGAGTGTGACGTTTGCCCACTGATTAGGGCCAACCAGAGAATATTCAAACGCGGCCATGTGATTTTCAGCGTTATCTTTCGGCCTAACAATTTCTGGCGCACCGGGCGAAGCGTTAGCTAGACCTTTGAATTGGACAGGCGTTGATTCTTGTCCTGTAAAAACCTGAACCAGTCCTCCTCCATTACTGACCACGCGTCCATTTTCCGTCTTTTCGAAATCTGCGTAGATGTATTTGTCACCGCCAGGGGCGCCATCTTGGCCGAAAGCCGGCGAAGGCGAAAGAAAAACGACTACCAAAGCTATTCCTAGGATTGCGAGTTTCATGGGTATGCTCTCCTTGTTTGATGGAAAGTCTGTGACGAGATTAAGTACGAGCAATGATCTCTCGTATTTTCCACGACCTGTCAATATGTTCGGTCGCCCGACAAAAGCCTGAGGGCTCAACGCTACATCTCATTCTCCCCAAGCTTCAGCTTGGGGCACGCAAAAATAGTTTAGACCACTCAACCGTTTCAACATTTGAGTTTATTCCGTCAATTCCCAAGTGATTCATGAGAAAACCGTTGAAACGGTTGCGGAAGTCATCAGTATGCACGCGGACCCCAAGCCGCAGCTTACGGAGAATGAGATATTGCTATCAATTGCTATCGACAAATACTCTTCTTGACTGTTTTTACGATATGGGCTTAATTTTAACTGCTCCAGAAAGTTGCAGTTTAACTATTTGAGACTTAATGGTTAAGCAAGACTTGTCAGTGCTCAACCAGCAATTCAATTCGCTGTTGTCGAGACCGGGTGACAGTAAACACGCCGTGACCAACTTCTAACCGGACCCCGTTTGTGCGACGAATAAATCTAAAAAAAGCAATTGTTGCACGTTCAGACACCATCCGTTATATCAACCGGCAGATAGTTCTCAATTACGTTCGAGAAAAAGAACCTATCTCTCGCGCTGAAATTTCTCACGAAACTGCGCTCCAACGCTCCACGGTTTCGTTGATCGTCGAGGAATTGAAATCTGAGGGTCTCATTTATGAGACCGAGGGTGAATCAACCGGGGGCCGACCTCCGAACCTTTTGCGCTTGAGGGCGGCCGGTTGTATCGCCATTGGTGTTTCTCTTGGTAATACTTCAACGACGGTCGCCGCCGGTGATCTTGTGGGTAGAGTCTTACGCAGGGAAACATTTGCCACGGATCCTGATCGTGACGCGACTGTGGCGCGCATCGCTGCAAGTATCCAGGATCTTATCGGGACTGAGCCGGCGATTGAAGGAATTGGAGTAAGCCTTCCCGGACTCGTTGATTCGGAAACAGGCACTGCTCTTTTTATTCCCTACTTTAAATGGCGAGATTGGCCCATCGCAGAACAATTGCATGAAATCCTGGGTATGCCGGTCGCTGTCGATAACGATGCGAACGCGGCGGCGCTTGCAGAACTGTGGCTGGGGCGTCCTGAGATTCGTGATGTCCGAGATTTTATTTTCGTGTTAGTTGAGGAGGGATTGGGAACCGGAATAATCTTTGATGGACAGATTTATCACGGCAAGACCGGTGGCGCAGGCGAGTTTGGTCACATGACAATCGGAAAAGGCGCGCCAGTTTCATGCGCCGCTGGTAGTACTGAATGTTGGGAGGCATTTGCCTCTGAGAATGCTGCGCTCGCGAGATACGCTCAAGCTACAAACACTCCGAACGAGATGAGCTTCAAGAAGCTCATCGATATTGCTTATCAAGGGGATCAAGCAGCAAAGGATGCGCTGATAGAAACGGCGCACTTTCTCGGCCTGGGTATCTCAAATTTGACTAAGGGGTTAAGTCCGGAGGCCGTTATTCTTGGAGGGAATATTGCGAGAGCCTGGCCACTGATCGCTGACGAATTGCAAAGCACAGTAGCCCAGAACAGCATTTGTCAGGGCCTGCTCTCTGCACCAGCATTCGCTTCGACGTTGGGTGACGAGACCGGCATCATGGGAGCGTTGAGTCTTGTTCTTGCAAGAAAATTTTCATCTGTCGTGCCGGCGTAGTCATCCAGAAATTAGGATCGATTTCCCCAAAATCTCCAAGACGGTCCGGCGTAAAACTATTGCGGCTCGTTTAAGATTTTAGAAATCCCTCAGGTTTACCGTTAACGGAGCTTCAGTGTGCGATCTGTAAAATTTCGGCACTCATGTTGCTTGGCTCAGATTGGGACTGCAACAGTTTCGCCCCAGCCTTTGAGCGGAAGTAATTTATAAAGGGTTTGAAGTAAAAAACTCTTGACAAAGAGATGGCGTGGTAGTACTAAGGCTTTTGTCTGGTCTTGCAACAAACTCTTTTAGGTAGTTAATCGACAAGTTTGACGGTCTTTATGTTGAGCAGCGCAAAGCTGCTTCTCGGCGTATCCGGTCTCAAGCGACCTCTGCAATCAATATCCGGATCCCCGTCAAATGCTTTTAAATCAGTTTCCTTCCGCATGTAGTTGATTGAGGTTTCGCGGTTATAAAGTAAGTATCAGCAGCGTTGTTATTACTTCTCCCGTTAGTCTGCAGCGCCAGCTGAATAGCTCAAAGTTCTCAATCGGTTAGGTCCTTTTCGTAAGTAACAAAAAGTTTTTCGATCTCTTAAGTGCATCCGGTTGCTAAATGTTCTTTCCAGTCCAGGAGTGGGCGGAAAGAGAGGAGACTTACTCGCATGAACCCAAAGATTAAGCGCACGGTGATCAACCCGACGCTATTCGTTCTTGGTGTGGTGATGTGTATCGGCATTCTCGCCACGTCCGGTTTTGCCCAGACTACCGGTAGTGCGACGTTGCGCGGGACAATCAAAGATCCCCAGGGTGCAATAGTTCGCGGCGCTACTGTCACGGTTACGAATGAGCGCACCTCTGAAGAGCGTAAGGCCACCAGCAATGATGATGGCGCATTTACCTTCTCTGCTTTGACGCCTGGCGAGTACTCGCTAAAGATTGAGTCCGCAGGCTTCAAGACAATTTCGCAACAGCACCTCGCCCTCGAAACCAGCACTACTCGGTCTGTCGAAATCGTCACGGAGATTGGTGCTCCAACGGAAACGGTAACCATTAGCGCTGGTCTGGACCAGTTGCAAACGGAGACGGGCGCGAAGGAAAACACGATCACGTCGGCTCAGATTGATAACCTCTCGATCATCAGCCGCAGTTCGCTTGAACTTCTGCGTATTCTCCCAGGTGTTGTGGCTCCCGACGGTACCGCGCTTGAACAGGTCGCATTCGGCGGTGGCGCCAATGCGAACAACGCGTATCACGTAAACGGTCTTCGCGGTGAGCAGAACAACGTACAGCTCGATGGCGCTCGCATGATTGACTTTGGTTCAAACAACGGAACCGTCATCACAGCGAATCCGGACATGGTCCAGGAAGTTAAAGTGCAAACGAGCAACTACGCCGCAGAGCATGGAACCAGCGCCGTTCAGATCAGCGCGACGACCAAGGGCGGCGGCCACGACTTCCATGGTTCGGTCTACGACTACTTAAGAAACTACAACTTCCAGGCGAACGACCGATCGAACAGTATCAATGGCGTAAAGCGGCCGTTAAGCAAATACAACTATCCGGGCGGCAACATTGGTGGTCCAGTGATTTTCCCCGGGACGAACTTCAACAAGAATCGCGACAAGCTTTTCTTCTTCGTCGGATACGAATACTACTATCAGCGAGTGGACGAAGGTTCCTCGCTGTTTACAGTTCCGACACTGAAACAACGTCAAGGCGACTTTAGCGGTTTCAACGTTCAGGTTCCGGTCGGCTGTACGGTCGGCGGTGTGTCGGGAGTCGACGGTGGTGGCGATATAGCGCCAGGCGGAAATTTAGTGCCCTGCAAGAACAATCTTGGAGCCGCACTGCTTAACCTGTACCCGCTACCAAACTTTAGCGACGCGGCAGGTCACAACTATGTGTACAGCGTCCTTCGACCAAATGATCGAAACCAAACAACTTTACGTTTCGATTACAACATCAGCGACAATGCGAAACTCTACGTTAAGCTGGCTCGAGAGTATGAAGAGCAGGGATTCCCACGAGGTCTCTGGTGGGATTCATCGATGTTCGAAATCCCGGGCAAGCTCACCAGTCAGAACACCGGCAAGTCGGTGGTCGTAAATTTGACGAATGTGATCAACCCAACCATGACCAACGAGGTCCTGTTTGCCGGAAGCAAACTAAACCTCTACTACGATTTCGCCGATCCCGACAAAGTGACCTATGCGGGTCTTGGATTGACGGATGCAGACAAGGTTGGTTTCCAGGGGAAAGCTAATTCCGGTGTTTGCACCAACTGCGGCGGCGTAAATTTCGTCGGCAGCAATCCCTACGTTCCAATTAGCGTTATCAATAACTGGGCTCCAAGCGGTCTGTATTCGGCTTATGGATTTCCTATCTATTCGCCTTACAGCAGCTACTCCGTTACCGACAACCTGTCCAAGGTCTTCAATACTCATACGCTTAAGTTTGGTGCGTTCTTTGAGCAGGGGAACAAGGAGCAGCAGTCAAACCATGACACCAGCATAATCCTGGGCCAGTGGGGCCAGGCGAACGCCACTGGAAACGATTATGGTGACTTGTATGTCGGACGACCGGTCGAGTTTACACAGGCAACAGATCGCCCGAAGGACTACTTCCGGTTCTACAACTATGAGTTTTACGCTCAGGACAGTTGGAAGGTCCGGAGCAACATTACCCTGGAAGCCGGATTGCGAATCGGTTACTTCCCACAGAACTACGAGACGCATGGATTGGGAGTACTGTTCGATCCAGCAGCCTATAATCGAAGCCAGGGAATCTTTATAAACAAAGATCGGAACACGCCGAATGGCTTCAAGCTTGCCGCCAACAACGAAATTCCCAAGGGCGTTCTTGATAATCCAGGGATAGCGTGGATGCCGCGTCTTAATGTCGCCTGGGATATCGGTGGTAAGGGCGATTGGGTGATTCGCGCCGGTGCCGGTATTTTCTACAATCGCGTTCAGGGGAATTACGACTACTACTCCAGCGGTCAGATGCCTAACACCTATGGTGCCACGGTTGACACTCCCTGGAATAACGCACCCGGTGGCTCTGGCGGTCTCAGCTTCGCAAACCTGGATGAGATTGACCCATTCGCTTTTGCTAACGTCAACGTTAGCTCAAGGGACGTCGACTCCAATGAAATCCCGCGGGTTGCGAACATGAGTTTGACCATCGAGAAGAGACTGCCTGGCAACAATATCTTGTCAGTGGCTTATGTTGGTACTCAGGGAAGGCACCTGCCACAGCAGAGGTCGATCAATATTATTCCGCTGGGAACACTAACGAGCGGGACACTTGCTTCAGGCAGCGCAAATCCGTCGGACCTGTCTGTGCCGGTCAATCGCGCTGCTATTGATGGAGGAGTGCTGAGGAGCTTCAGACCGTTCTCCGCCTACAATACAGTTGGCGTGTACCAGTTCACCGGAACGTCAACTTATCACTCGCTGCAAGCGACACTCAGCCATCAATCTGGTAAGAATCTTCAGTACTTTCTTACTTACACTTTCGCCAAGGGCTTAGGAACAGTGGCGACTAACGAGACGGATGGATCGGCCTGGGCCGACCCCATCGACACGCGCGGTAGAAGCTGGGGTATCCTACCTTTCGACCGCACGCACGTCTTCAACGCGTCCTACAACTACACATTTCCAAAATTGGTCCGGGGCGGCAGTTCTTTTGACAATTGGTTTACTCGCGGCGTCTTCAATGGCTGGCAGATGTCAGGCATTACCACATTCCAAACGGGTACGCCCATTCGCTTAAGGTTTAGCGGCGACATAAATTCGGCTGGCCAGGCACTCGCTTGGTACGGCAGCGATGCTTTCAACGTTCAAGGACAGAGCGTAGGAGCTGTTACTCCAGTGTATGCTGCTAATCCTAAAGTAAGTGGCGGCGGTGGCGTAGGCGATAAGGTATTTGATCTGAACGCCCTTAAGATCCCGACGTTCCCGAACACCGGACCATCACAACCACCGTTCTATTTGAGAACACCAAGCCGGAGCAACTTCGACGTTTCGTTCTTCAAGAACTTCAATTTCAGCGAGTCGAAGAAGTTCCAGTTCCGCGCCGGGTTCTTCAATATCTTCAACCAGGCCTATCCTACGCAAATTAGTCCCACCGGTGGTTTGGGTTCGAGTGATATCTATTTGACACTCAACACCGTCTGTAATGTGCGTAAGAACGGCGTGCCGAATGGCAATGGTGGAACGGTCGACAACATATGCGATCCAACTGGCGGCTTCTCTTACGATCAAACCACAATCGATAATTTCGGTAAGATCGTGAATAAGCATGGCCGGCGAATTGTTGAATTCGCATTCAAGTTCTACTTCTAAAGTCTCTTTCAGGAGTAGTTTAATTCGAGCGGCGCGGGAGGCGATCAATCGCCACTCGCGCCGTTCCCCTTTGCGGGTCGGGACGGATACGGGAAGTACACGTCCAGACGTGAGGGTTCGAGCCGCTGGTTGTTGTAGAATGGCAACTCCACCCCTAACCAGCTCACTGGGGAGACACCCGGTCACTTGATCATCATCGGGAAGTACCTGGCGGAGCGCCAACTGAGAGGTCACCAGCCGACGTCTATAAGAACTGGAGGCGCCATGAAAACGATCGTTCGATCCTGGTTTGCGCTTATCGTTGTCCTCGCCTTCTGCGGCATGGCAACCGCCCAGGATAATATCCAGCTCGACTCAACATATAGAACCGCGGATACAAACAATGCGGTCATTGAAGGACGCGTATCTCTTCCGACGGGGTTCGCGGCAGAACGATACGTAAAGATCACGCTAAGAAATTCGCAGGTGACCCTATCTACTCGTTATACGAGTAAACACGGCGAGTTTCGCTTCGATAATCTCGCCGAAGGAATGTATTTCGTCCGAGCAGAGGTCGAAGAATTCGATCCTGTTGAACAGAAGATTGCTTTGGGACGCGGCATTACCTGGGAGCTGAACCTCCAACTGCGTGAAAGAAAACTCCCTCTTGCCTTGAACAACCCGCGAGTTGTCTCTGTTGCAGAACTACAGCAAAAGGTTCCCGATGCCGCTAAGAAGGAATACGAGCAAGGGTTGAAGTTTGTCGTCAAAGGAGACGTCTCTAAGGCCGCAACGCATTTTGAGAACGCGCTTTCGATATATCCGGAATACCTGGCCGCACGCAACGATCTTGGCGCTCAGTTTCTGAAACTAAAACGGGTTGACGAGGCCGAGAAAAATTTTCAGATTGTCATGACGAGAGATCCGAAGAACTTTAATGCGAAATTCAATCTTGGACTCGTCAGGATTGAGCATAAGGATTATATAAACGCCATCTCGGAGCTAAACCAGGCAATAGCGATTGATAGCACACGACCTGTTGCGCGACTCTGGCTGGGTGTAGCAATGTTGGAATCAGGAGATCTCTTCGCGGCTGAACGGGAATTAGTCAAATCGCTGGTTATGGGTGGTTCAGAGTGTATTGCCGCGCACTATCATCTAGCTCGTATCTACTTAAGTCGTGGGGACGTGGCGGAGGCATCGCGCTCCGTCCGAGCCTACCTGGATGAAGCTCCAAAGGGTGAGTACGTGAATGATGCCAAACTCCTCGAGCAAAAGCTCAAGCAACAAGCGAGGCATTGAAAGTTACCGCTAAAGATTTGTGAGTGATAAACAATCCACCCGACACCACCGACTTCAAGTCGATGGTATCAAGAGCACGCGACGTCGATGGTATCAAGTGCAGGCGATTCGCAGTCAGGGTTTAAAACTATCCCTAATTACGGAGCCACCATGAAACTTGTCGAGCGGCTTACGCTGTTGCTGTCATCCCCGATCGTTACTTTCAGTTCATACGCACCCGGCTGAAATTTGTCGAGTGGGAAGGAACTGGCATACTTAATCTGTCCCGACGCATCCGCAGCCGGCAGCTGGCCTGAGCTTTTCGCCAACGACCGATTCTTTTGCACGATTTCTGTGCTGACCTTTAACGTGCCGGTGAATCCTTTTGGCGGCCAAGCCGTAAAGAAGAATGCCAACTGCTTGGCCTGTGATTTAGAAACCGCCTCACCCAGGTTTGGATAAACCAGTAGTTCACCAAAACGAAACGGCTGATCTCGTTTCTGTTCTTCCGCAGTCAATTGTTCCGCACGCCGAAGTACAGCAACACTGCTAAGGCGAGGTTGGGTTTCGCTCGTACTGGGTACTTCAAGTGATGTCTTTCGGACACTTACCTTTCCAGTTGGTGCGTCATAGGCAATCATGTCCACCTGGTACTTCCCAGGTGGAAGCTGTGCTTCGCGATAGAAGAGGACATCACCCTTTTTGGCCTCATTTAGCTTCTCTAGTGGGCCATTTAGCGCATAATGTTGGCTCAGTTTTTGAACTATCTGCTGTGATTGATCTTTAAAAAGGGCAACGATTGCAAAGTCTGTATTGTAAGTTTTATCGTCGCTTCCCTGTGAAAATGAGAATGCAGAGAGCGGAGCCTCCGCGAGCACTAGTGATAAGCCTGGCTTACTCGGCTCGGGAAAACTCAGGGCCGATCCATTGATAGCAATGGCTTTTGATGGGTTCCCAGTTCGGGCGGCAGCTATCGCTGGAGCTTCATAATCGAGTACTGGAAGTTGACCCACCGACTCAACCGCATAGTAGCCCTTCCGCGCCTGAACGTCGAAACTCTGATGGTTAAGCTTCACGCTTATCTGGCGAAACTTCCCGTTGTAATCGTCATTCGTGGGAGTGTATGTGACCAGGTAGTAACCGTGCATATCATCGTTGATGCGCCGTAGTCCATTAGCGAGATCGTTGGTGTCGCGAATGAGAAAGCCGCCAGTCTGGTCTGCGAGCCGGCCCAGTCCACTTCGCGGGTCGAAAGTGAGTAACTCTTCATTTCTTTCCAACGCCTTCATGTAAGGCCCCTCGCCCCTGTCACCACGACGTCCCTGTTGCTGTAGGCGTTGCGATGCCAGCGAGTTGAGCTCGCGAGCTGATTCTGCCGCGCTGCTTTCTATTCGCAGGCCTGCAGCGTCGATAGTATAAATACTTACATTGGCGCGATTGGCGGCGCTGATCACCGACGGAAACTTCGCCTGCACAGACGTTGGGAGCTTCAGACCTTCAGAGAAAAAGATGATGGTTTTTCGGCCCGGAAGATTCCTCATTGGCTGAATTACAGCCAGCAGGCCGTTGATTGTCGCAAAGCCTTGCTGGTCCCGCTCCAACGCCTCAAACTGTTCGTTTATGTGCGCCTCCATTTGAAGGAGTGTCTGTTCCTGGGCTGCTGCTCCGGCCGCCTCTCCGGCCGCGGCGGCGCCCGCCGAATCACGCCCTCCTCCCGCACCGGCGGCAGCTGATACTGAAGAAGCTATTTGACTGTCGAGTGCCAGATTTCTGTCCGCGATATCTCGTCCTCTTTGTGCTGTCGAAGCATAGGTTGAGCCAGTGGCGCTCGTTGCATTGTCAACTGCCACCCTTAGTAATTCCATATTATCGGTGAATGGCTGAATCGTATTCAGCGATTGATCAATTCGGAATACGCCGGTGTAGTCGCCTCCAGCCATGCCTTCCTGCGCGTAGGCAAGCCCGGCCTTTTTTGCTAATGAGCGGGCCTCGGGCGAGAGTCGATCAAAAACAAGCGCTGTGATTCCTGGTGTGGTCCGAGTGCGTGCGGGAGCTGTTGGGTTTGACGCCGTCTCAGCGGGCTTAGCTTCTTTCTTGTCGGCAATGGTGTCCGGGACAGTACTTGCCGGAGTTGATGCTTCACGGTTGACGAACGTAAAAGACTGAATTTTCTGACTTACGCCGTCTTCCATGACCTCAAAGTCGGAGGCGGTGAGATCTTTCACCGGACGACCCTTCTTATCTTTGACAACAATATCGAGCTTGACCTCATTGGTCCGAACACGAACTACGTCATCCTGACTCTGCGGCGTTTGTCCGCTAATGCAATTCAAGACCGAAAGGTTCAACCCAACCGCGAGCAGCAGGCTTACCATTTGTTTCATGTTCGTCTCCTTAATCTCGACAACTGCCCTCGCCCAAGAGCCATCAAATCGACTGTCATTATTCGGTTTTAGATCAGAGCCGGATCGCAAGCTTGGGCGTCGACGTGGGATGTCCTAAGTATAGATGCGTTTTTGGATGGCACCAAATCTGAGACTCAATTTTCAATCTGACGATCCAAGCCATCTGAATGACGTGCGCAGCTGAGAATCAGGAACTTCTAATCCACCGCTTTAAACCTCAAATTTTGAGGCTTTCAGCTTGGTATCTTGGAAATCGCAGACACGGGTAGTGTATACTTTTCGCTCCTGTTGTCACGTCTCTTGGAAGTAGTAAATGGAAAAAACGAAATGCCTGTTGTCATTACTAGCCTTGGCTTGTGCTTTGTTGGCACTTGCCATCCCGGTACTTGCCCAGTCCAAGTCGGACAACGTCGAGGAAGCCTTTGCCCGCGCTGCGCAACAGCACAATTCCGGAGATATTGAAGGCGCAATCCGCGGCTACCAGTCGATTCTCGCAACCCACCCCGATCGAGTTGATGTGCGCTCTAATCTGGGCGCCGCTTACTCACGTCTCGGTCGCTACGAAGATGCCATTGCTCAATATAAGGAAGCCCTAAAGCGCGATAGTCGAAATCAGACAATTCGTTTCAACCTGGCTCTTGCTTACTATAAAGGTGCGTTATTCGTTGAGGCAGCCGGTGAGTTTACAGCGTTCCTTGCCACGGTTTCGGCAGATTCGGCGCAACGACCAAATGCTGTGCTGCTGCTAGCCGATTGCCAGGTTCGAATAGGCGAATACAAGAAAGTCATCGAATCACTCTCGCCGCTTGCGGAAGCTGATCCAGGCAATGTGACTGTTGCTTTCTTGTTGGGTAGTGCGCTTATTGGCGATGGTCAACTGAGTCGTGGTCAGCAATTAATCGACAAAGTATTCAGGGACGAAGATTCTGCCCAGGGACACTTGTTGCTCGGATCGATCCTGTTACTGGCGGACGATGGCCATGGCGCAATCAAACAACTTGAGCGTGCAATTCAACTCGATCCTAAGTTGCCGACTCTACATGCATGGTATGGACGCGCGCTCATGCGAATGGGCGATACGATCAGTGCCAAAACCGCTTTCAGATATGAGTTGGATCAGAACCAGAACGATTTCGACGCCAACCTCTTCATGGGTGTCTTGCTCCGACAAGACAAGCAACATGAAGAAGCGCTTCAGTATTTGTCTCGCGCCATTCATCTGAGGCCACGCGACCAGTACGCCCGTTACCATATGTCAGCGGTTTACGTTTCTTTGGGAAAACCCAAGGACGCTTTACCTTTGCTTGAAGGCGTAGCAAAAGAATACCCCGAGTTTTCTGAGGCTCGGGTGCTTCTCGCATCCGTTTACTACCGGTTGAATCGGAAGGCGGACGGCGATCGAGAAAAGGCTGCAGTGCAAAAGTTGACAGAAGATCAGCAGGCCAAGCAGCCCGGTTCAAAGGGCCCAGATGATCAGGTCGCACCAACCAAGCCGCCTGACGATTTCGATAATCAACACATTCAATTCAAGAAGAGGCTATAAATTTCTTTGGACGTCTCAATTAAGAATGCACGAATATCAATTGCGGTTCTGTTAGTGCTCTTAACAGTTTGTGCAGTGGCAACTCGTGCACAATCAAGCACGAGAGCAAAGCGACCAGCCCCGAAGGCAAATACGACGTCGCAACAGGACGCCGCATTCAACCAGGCTGTTAAGCTTGCCGATGATGCTCGCAATGCCGGTCGGCTCGAGGAAGCCGTTCAGTTGTACTCGAACGCATTAAAGATTCGACCGAAGTGGCCTGATGGTTGGTGGTACGTGGGAGCGATTTTCTACGATAAGGATCTCTATCCCCAGGCGCGAGATGCTTTTGCAAATTTGGCAGAGTTGGAACCTAAGCGAGGTCCTGTTTGGGGAATGCTGGGGTTATGTGAATTTCAGATCGGCAATTACGAACGCGCAGTTATCGCCTTGCAACGAAGTCGGTCGATCGGCTTCGATGGCAACAAGGAACTCGAGTCGGTCGTTCGATATCACACGGCTATCCTCTACATTAAATTCGAACAGTTTGAAATAGCCTATGAGATTCTAAGAGAGTTTGTCCTGATCGGTAACAACGGCCCGAAGATAGTCGAGGCTTTTGGGTTAACGATGCTGAGGTTGCCTCTTCTGCCTAACAACGTCCCGGCAGACAGACGCGAACAAGTGGTCCTGGCGGGGCAAGCTGGAGTGAGCATGGCAGCCCGACGTTTGGACGAGGCACGTTCGGCGTTCGCTACTTTGGTCGAGCGTTATCCAGACGACCCGAACGTCCATTATTCATATGGTGTTTTTCAATTGGCTCAGGATGCGGACTTATCTCTAAAAGAGTTCCAGCGTGCACTCGAACTGCAGCCTTTGCATCAGCCGGCTATGGTGCAGATGGCTTTCGAGTACTTGAAACGTGACCAGTACAACGACGCACTTCCACTGGCTGAGCGTGCCGTGCAGCTAGCACCTAAGATGTACCCGGCACGAAATGTTCTAGGCCGCGTGTTGCTGGAACTCGGTCAGACTGATCGCGCTGTTAAGGAGTTGGAAGAGGGTGTTCGCTTAGCGCCTTCCAGTCCCGAGATGCACTTTGCACTGGCGCGCGCGTATACGCGCGCAGGTCGCAAAGTGGATGCGGATCGAGAGCGCGAAATGTTTAAGACTCTCCAGGAGAAATACCGCCAACAGTCAGATGCAGCGCTAACAGGTAGCTCTCCCAGCACGAATACTGAAAAACCAAATCCTAAATAAGAACCACATAACTGAAACAAGTGACAACTTCACGCTTTAAGAACTCCGGGCTAGTCCTGTGTGCCACTGTATTGTTCGCTTTGGCAGTGTTCATGGTGGCCACGGGCCGACCGAGCTTTATAAGCCAGAACGCGTCCCAAAAATGGAATCCTCGTCGCGTGCCGGCAGGAACTGAGTTCGTTGGTGATGCGGCCTGTGCCGAATGCCATAAGAAGGCGTCTGCCGTTTTTCCGAAGACCGGGATGTTTCTCGCGATGGAGCCCGTCAACGAATCGACAGTCCTGACCGAGAACCCAAAGCTAAACCTCCAAATTGGTCCTTACTCTTATGAAATAAAGCGGCAAGGCAAACAGAGTTTCTACTCGGTAACTGACGGAAAAGAGACAATGTCAGTGCCTATTGAGCATGCGCTCGGTCAAGGCCGTATGGGCCAGACTTATGTTCTCCAACATGATGGGAAGTTTTATGAGAGCCGCGTCAGTTTTTATAAAGAGATCAAAGGCCTCGACTTTACTATTGGTTCGCCTCGTGGAGTTCCCGCATCGCTGGATGAAGCCTTCGGTCGGGTTCTGACTCCTCAGGAAGTGATTAGCTGTTTCAGCTGCCATTCAACTGGAGGTATAAGCGGACAAAACCTCCAACTGGAGAAACTGACCCATGGAGTACGTTGTGAGGGCTGTCATGGGCCAGGTGGTCCACACATCGCCGCTGTTAAAGCAGGTGAGCCTGGTTATAAATCAATATTCAATCCAGGACGACTCGGTGGTGACGAGCAGACACAACAGTTTTGTGCGGGTTGTCACCGGGGCACATCTGAGTTCTCGCTGTTGCGCAGCGCCCAACTAAACAACGTGCGGTTTCAGCCATATCGAATCTTCCACAGTAAATGCTATTCCGATGATCGGAATATACGATGCACCGCGTGCCATAATCCACACGAACCATTACGAGAAGACGCCGGTTATTACGATTCGAAATGTCTCACTTGTCATGCTCTCAAGGGGCAGCCGGTTGCTAAGGACCAATCACCAAGTTGCCCGGTTGCAACCAAGGATTGTGTGACGTGTCACATGCCGAAAGTCGAATTGAAAACGGCTCATTTTAATTTCACTGATCACTACATTCGGATAGTTAAGCCTGGTGAAAAGTATCCTAATTGAGCGGAGTATGATGCGATCCCTTCTCTTAGTTGCGTTATTACTAACAATTGCCGCTGTCGTTGAAACGATGCGGTTTCCAACTGCTTCTGAAGCGAAGCAATCAGCTTCACAGGCAGTGTCCAGGCCCACGTTCGTCGAAGTGCCCTCGTCAGAGTCGAAAATAACGTGGGTTCACGATAATGGGCACTCGGAAGCGCGTCACCTGCCTGAAACCTGCGGAGGCGGCGGGTTGTTCTTCGACTACGACAACGACGGATGGATGGACATCTATCTCGTCAACAGTGGTCCATCAGACTTTTTCTCGCCGAAGACTCCACTCAAGAACGCTCTTTACCACAATAATCACGATGGCACTTTCACCGACGTAACTGATAAAGCTGGAGTTGCTTGCGGAAAGATGGGCGATTTCGGAATGGGAGCTGCCGCAGGAGACTACGACGGAGATGGTTGGCAAGATCTCTACGTCACCAACTACGGGCGCAATGTCTTGTTTCACAATAATGGAAACGGGACATTTGCCGAGGTGACGGACGCTGCCGGAGTTGCAGCTCCTAATTGGTCCACCTGCGCAGTTTGGTTTGATTACGATAACGATCAGAAGCTCGACCTGTTTGTCTCGAGCTTTGTTCAATATAGTGGTCACGGCACAATCTTCTGTGGCGACAATCGCATTGGACGTCGTTATTACTGTGTCCCGCGGGTCTTTAAGCCTCGTCCCAGCTATTTGTTTCATAACGAGGGCGGTGGCAAGTTCGCTGACGTTAGTGGGCCATCCGGAATTGCCGGATCGCTTGGTAAGTCGTTCGGCGCCGTAGCGACGGACGTCAACAACGATGGCCTAATGGATCTCTTTGTTGCCAACGACACACTCGCTAACTTTCTCTTTATAAACAAAGGTAAGGGCAAGTTTGAAGAAGCGGGCTTGCTATCAGGCGTGGCTTACAGTGATTCAGGTGCGCCTCGTTCCGGTATGGGAGTTGACGCTGCTGACTTCGATGCAGATGGCTGGCAGGATCTGTTTGTTGCAAACATCGATCAGGAGTTGTTCAGCCTCTACCAAAATCAAAAGGACCTGACGTTTGTAGATAAACCGGGAGAGATTGGACAGGCTACTCGTTTGCTAAGTGGTTGGGGTCTGAAATTTTTTGACTACGACAACGACGGTGATCCTGACTTGATCCTGGCGAATGGCCATCCGGACGACATGGTCGAGATTCAATCGCTGAAGGTGAAATACAAAGAGCCTTTATTGATGTTCGAGAACGAAAACGGTAAGTATAGAAATGTCAGTGCGACCTCAGGCACTGCGTTCACGAAAGATTGGCCCGCTCGTGGTTTATCTGTCGGCGACTATGATAACGACGGGGATCTCGACGTTCTTATTATCAACAACGGTGAAGCGCCAGTATTGCTTCGCAATGAAGGTGGCAACAAGAATAACTGGCTTGGGCTCCAACTGGTTTCGACTAAGAGCAATCCCGGAGCAGTCGGTGCGATGATCACGTGGGAAGCCGGCGGAGTAAAGCGCACGCGTTTGAAGACGAGTGGCGGAAGCTATCTATCGTCTCATGACCCTCGAGAGATACTGGGCATCGGCAAGGCGGCTAAGCTCGATAGCGTCCAGATTAAATGGCCCAGCGGCCAGGTCGATAAGCTTACAGACTTGCCTCTGAATAAATACATAAAAGTCGTAGAAGGCCAGGGCCGCCCGGCGAGTACGGACGCAAAGTAATCTGCTGTGAGTCCCCTAATGTTTTGCGCTCAATTACGCGCGCTTCCGGTACCGTTAGCGAAGCGACCGAATGCGACCGCTTAACTCAAGGCGAGCTATATTGAGTAGTGGCATCCGGTCGCTTGGCTTGACGCAATACTGTTATTAGCTCCTGTCGCTCCGGCGGCGGAAGTATCAACGAACTAACAATTCACCTCGGCAGGCGGGATTTGGACATGAACATATCCGGCAGTCTCACAAAACTAATTCTCACCACGTTAGTCGTTCTTATTGTTATAACCAGCTTTGTTTTGTCCAACCAACTACCCGTTTCGCAAGCCTTTAATCAGTACCACTATAAGTTTCAAAATCCTGACCTTCCTGTCGAAGAGCGCATCGACAACATCCTGTCGCTGATGACTCTCGATGAGAAAGTCGAGTGTCTCGACACGAACCCAAGCGTGCCGCGTCTCGGTATAAAAGGCTCAGGACATGTTGAGGGCATTCATGGTCTAACTCAGGGTGGTCCAGGCAGGTGGGGCAAACCAAAGACCATCCCTACGACAACTTTCCCGCAGGGTATCGGACTCGGAGAAACATGGGATCCTGAACTGCTGAAAAAAGTAGCGCAGGTTGAAGGTTACGAAGCTCGTTATGTTTTCCAGAGTCCCAGGTACAACCAGGGCGGAATAGTCATTCGTTCTCCAAACGCGGACCTGGGCCGCGACCCGCGTTGGGGCAGAACCGAAGAGTGCTACGGCGAAGATGCATACTTCAACGGCACTATGGTCGTTGCGTTTGTTAAAGGCTTGCAAGGCGACGATCCGAAGTACTGGCTCTCTGCAGCGCTGATGAAGCACTTCCTTGCAAACAGCAATGAGAATGACCGCGATAAGACCTCTTCAAACTTCGACGAACGTCTCTTCAGAGAGTACTACTCCGTTCCTTTTCGCATGGGCGTTATTGAGGGCGGTTCGCGCGCATTCATGGCTTCGTACAACGAGATGAATAACGTGCCGATGACTGTTAATCCGGTGCTCGAGCAAGTGACGCGCAAGGAATGGGGCCAGGATGGAATTATTTGTACTGATGCCGGTGCAATGACAAACCTTGTTCGTTCCACTCAGTACTCACCTGATCTTGAGCACGCCGGCGCCGCTTCGGTAAAGGCCGGCATCGGTCAGTTTCTCGATGACTATCGCGAGCCTGTTCGCGGAGCGCTGCGGAAGGGATTGTTGACAGAAGCAGACGTGGATCGAGTACTGAGAACGGTTTTCAGAGTAATGATCAGGTTGGGTCTTTTGGATCCCGCTGCACGCGTCCCTTACTCGACAATCGGTTCCGAGCCCGCCGATCCATGGTTGTCGGAGAAACACAAGACGCTCGCGAAGCTGGCGACGCAGAAGTCAATCGTATTGCTCAAGAACACCGGACTGCTTCCGCTGGATAAAAGACAGCTGAAGTCAATAGCGGTTATTGGACCACGCGCCGATCAGGTGCTGCTCGACTGGTATAGTGGAACGCCTCCTTATCGAATCACGCCGCTGGAGGGAATCAAGACTCTGGTAGGTTCCTCGGTCAAAGTTTCTTATTCTGATGGAACCGATCCAGGTCAGGCGCTTGAGTTGGCTCGCAATTCTGATGTCGCGATTGTCTGTGTGGGGAACCATCCGAATGGCAACTACGATACCGTTTGGGCAAAAGTCTCGTCGCCGAGCGAAGGACGAGAAGCGGTAGATCGCGAGTCGATCACTTTGGAGCAGGAAGATCTGGTCAAGCGAATTCATGCAGTAAATCCTAAAACCGTAATGGTGCTCGTTTCCAGCTTTCCGTATGCAATCAATTGGAGCCAGGAAAATATTCCGGCAATTGTTCATCTTGCTCATAACAGCCAGGAAGAAGGAAGTGCCCTGGCTGATGTGCTGTTTGGAAATTACAATCCCGCCGGACGTCTGGTCCAGACATGGCCCAGGTCTTTAGACCAGTTGCCGCCGATGTTGGATTACGACATTCGAAACGGCAGGACTTACATGTACTTTAGGGGTGAACCACTCTACCCGTTTGGATATGGCCTGAGTTACACGACCTTTCAGTATTCTGGTCTAGGAACGAGTGCAGCAGTGCTTTCCAGCGGACGATCTCTGAACATAACTTTCAGTCTCAAGAATGCAGGAAAGGTTGATGGCGAGGAAGTAGTGCAGTTATACGTGCGGTATCCTGACTCACGCGTCACAAGGCCACTCAAAGAACTCAGAGGCTTTAGCAGAGTGATGGTGAAAGCAGGCCAGCGCCAGGTGGTAACTCTGCCACTAAAAGCGGAACAATTGGGTTATTGGAATGTAGAAAAGCATGTGTTTGAAGTCGAGCCAGGCAAGATTGAAATCATGATCGGATCATCGTCAGCGGATATTAAACTGCGGAAGACAATCACAATACAGTAGATTCTCCGCGTCTTCCGTCTCCGCGGTAACACGCTCAACGCAGAGCGGCCGAGGAACGCAACAGACCGGAGCCAAAATCCACCGCGTTACTCCTGACCGATGAGCGGACAAAGATCAGCGGGTTTCACTCCGTTAGTAGCGAGATGTTTATAGCCCTCCGTAACCGTGACCTCCAGCGCCGTTCGGAGGAGCGGGAATTAACTAGGCCCCGTTACGAAGGTCTCCCGCTCCTCCGAATGGCGCTGGGTATGTGATTGTGTTGTTAGGCTATGAAAATGTAACTCCTAGCGGAGTAAAAATGGTCACTTTTTCAAAAGCATTCAAATGTCTAGGGCCTGAAAATGATCGCAGAAAAACAAAAATCTGAACGTTTGCAAGCAGAGAGAGTTACCAACACCACTATGTTTACACGTGCGCTATTGATCATCTTAGTTGTATTTTTGAGCCAGGCTACTTTTGCCAATCCACGGCCACAGGCTACCAAAAGCTTCAATCAAGGTTGGCGCTTTCATCTTGGTGACGTTCCTGAAGCACAGCGTCCCGACCTGGATGATTCTCAGTGGCGCTTACTGAATCTCCCGCACGACTGGAGTATCGAAGGTGCTTTCGATCAAAAGAATCCTGCTGGATTCGGTGGCGGAGCGTTGCCAGGCGGAGTTGGCTGGTACCGAAAAGCTTTTGAGGCGACCCCGGTTAAAGGCAAGTCTGTTTTTATCGACTTTGATGGCGTCTATCGCAACAGCGAGGTTTGGCTTAATGGCCAGTATCTAGGAAAAAGGCCATACGGCTACAGCTCCTTTCAATATGACCTCACTGCACACTTGAAACCCGGAAAAAATATCATTGCAGTAAAAGTTGATAATTCACAACAACCAAATTCCCGTTGGTATTCGGGTTCCGGTATATATCGCAATGTTTGGCTCACCACGACAGATCGTCTGTTCGTTGATCACTGGGGAACGTTTGTAACTACTCCTGAAGTGAGTACGGCTCAGGCTCGAGTCAACATAAAGACAAATGTGCGCCGGATGCAGTCTGACTCGGAGAGCGCAGAAAAGTTTGACCTCACGACGGTCATTCTCAATGCAGCTGGAAAAGAAGTAGCAAAGGTCGCCTCACCGAACAATCAGACTGAGTCTCAGACTGAGCTGAGCCAGGATCTGGTTATTCATGGTCCGAATCTTTGGTCGACGGATAACCCTTATTTATATAAAGCCGTTTCTGAACTGCGAGTCCAAGGTAAACTCATCGATCGTTACGAAACAACCTTCGGCATCAGGTACTTCTCGTTTGATCGTGAAAAGGGGTTCTTCCTTAACGGCAAGGCTCTCAAGATCAACGGCGTCTGCAATCATCACGACCTTGGCGCACTTGGTGCCGCGATCAATACGCGAGCACTCGAGCGGCAACTGGAAATGTTGAAGGCGATGGGCGCTAATGCCATCCGAACATCGCATAATCCGCCAGCCCCGGAACTTCTTGAGCTCGCAGACAAGATGGGCTTCGTAGTAATGGACGAAGCCTTCGACATGTGGAAGAAGGAGAAGACGAAATTCGACTACCATCTTGATTGGGACGAGTGGCATAAGCGAGATCTTGAAGACCTGGTCCGGCGCGATCGAAATCATCCGAGCGTGATTATCTGGAGCATTGGTAATGAAATTTCTGAACAATGGGAAGGTAATCCTGCCGCCGGAATCATAGGCGCAGAGCTTTCAACGATTGTTCGTAGTCTAGATAAGACCAGGCCAATCACCGCGGCCTGCAATTTTGTCGATCCTAAAAACAAACTGATCAGCGATGGCGGACTCGACCTGGTAGGAACTAACTATGCTCACGAACGAATTCCACAGTTTCCGTCTCTGTTTCCGGGTCGTCCTTTGATTGGTACTGAGACAGTTTCGTCACTCGCCAGTCGAGGCACCTACGATATGCCCTCCGATGTTATTCGTCGTTGGCCCAGGAAGTGGGACGAACCATTCAAGGATGGAAACGCCGACTACTCGTGCTCGGCTTATGACAATTGCAGCGCACCATGGGGATCAACGCAGGAAGAAACCTGGAAGATCGTCAAAAAGGCAGATTTCTTTTCTGGCCAGTTTATCTGGACCGGCTGGGACTACCTCGGCGAACCCACACCTTACGAATGGCCCGCCCGCAGTTCTTACTTCGGAATAATCGACCTTGCCGGTTTCCCGAAAGATACTTATTACATGTATCAAAGCGAATGGACCACCAAGCCCGTATTACACATCTATCCGCACTGGAACTGGGAGAATGGCAAAGATGTTGATGTTTGGGCTTACTTCAATGGCGATGAGGTCGAGTTGTTTTTGAATGGTAAGTCGCTGGGAACGAAACGCAAGTCAGGAGATGAACTGCACGTTGCGTGGCGTGTTCCATTTCAACCGGGAATTTTAAAGGCAGTTGCCAGGCGAAACGGGAAAGTGGAGTTGACCAGAGAAATCAGGACCGCTGAAGCACCGGCGAAAATTGTCCTGAGTGCTGATCGATCCGCCATTAATAGTGACGGTGTGGATCTTTCATTCGTCACCGTGAAAATTGTGGACCGTAATGGAACTGTGATTCCAAACGCTGATGACCTCGTAAAGTTTGATGTCACGGGTGAGGGGTTCATTGCCGGTGTGGACAATGGCAGCCAGATCAGTCACGAATCTTTCAAGGCAAGTCAGCGAAAGGCCTTTCACGGTCAATGTTTGGCGATCATTCAATCGAAGGGTACGCGCGGCCGGATTACATTGAAGGCTACCGCCTCTGGTCTCGCCCCCGCCACTATTGTGATCACCGCTCGTTGAGATCATTCGCAACCTGAAACCACCGGGAACTAGTGCAAGGAGGGGTTAGGTGGAAATTCAAGGACCACGCGACTGAAGTCGGTGGTGTGAATGCAGAAATGACTTAAAACAGACTGAATCATGGTCATTCGCGTAGGGCTATTTTACAATCACCCCAACAACTCATTTCTACGATGGAGGTCCAGTCATGGGATTCCATAAGATCACGATGGTGGGCAATGTTGGACGCGAGCCGGAGTTACGACGCCTCCCGGATGGCGCCACCGTTTGTAATTTCAACCTGGCAGTCAACGAGTCGGTTCGCGATAAAACAGGAACGATTCAGAACTCACCGACATGGTTTCGCGTCGCCGTCTGGGGAAAAAGAGCTTACCTCTGCGCCGAAACACTGAAGAAGGGGAGTCCCGTTTACGTCTCCGGGAGGCTTAAGCCAAAGCAGTGGCAAGATCGAGAAGGCGAACAGCACTTCAGCCTGGAAGTGAAAGCCAGTGATGTTCGCTTCTTTGGCTTGCCTGATTCGCAGTCGGTTAAGGTTGCTTGATTACTTGCGAGTAATCGTAATGCCCGGCCAGTCGTCAGTACGAAACGGCGAGGCTGGCAGACCGAGTTTGTTATAGAGATTGGTCACCGGATTGTCGGCCCAAGCATACCTGACCGCGACTGGCTTGGTGACGTCTTTACTCGAGACGACAATCTCATCACCTTCGATTTTTGCGTCAGCCCAAACGAATTTCTTGTCTGCACCCGCAATCGCAAAGGCTTTCGGTGCCGCCCCATCGGAAGTCTTCAATCCATTTGCATGCGAGAACTTGATCCGTGCCTCGTTGCCGTTGACACTAAAGGATTTAAAAAGGGGTCCCGAGTACTCGATCTTCTGGTTGTAGGTGTTGGCGAGGGCCCACAATGCCAGACGATGTCCAACATCAGTCTTGTTTCGCGGATGAATGTCGTTGGTATCTCCGATATCAATGATCACAGCCATGCCGGTATTTGGCTCGCGGAGAGTCATGGTTTGCGCCTCACGTAATTCAGCCCATTCACTCTCATCCGGCTCTGGCTTGATGGGTTGCCAATTAGCCAGTTGCACAAAGTAGAAAGGGAAGTCGCCTTCTCCCCAAATGGTTCGCCAATTACGAATCATCGTGGGAAAGAGCGTTCGATACTGGAAAGCGCGACCGGCATTACTCTCGCCCTGGTACCAGATAGCACCGCGAATTGAATACGGTACGATAGGCGCAATCATGGCATTGTAAAGAACACCTGGGCTGTTTTGATTAGTTGGACCAGGCGCTTCAGGCCGCGAACCCCAATCCGGAGTTTTTGGCTCTAAACCCGATTCGACTTTGTAACTCCAGGGTCCAGCAAGTGCGAGTTTTTGCGAATCCGTTAATCCCTCCGGTCCAAGAACCATTCTCCCTGTACCGAATCCGCCCTCGCCGGCACTATCGAAAACACGAACTGCAATTACGTTTCGTCCAGCCTTTACGAGATCGCCTGGTACTTGATAGTGACGTGGAACGGAATAACTGTTAGGTGTGTCAGCTCCGATTCCGCCGACGCGTTTTCCGTTGAAGTAAGTTGTGTCGTAATCATCGATCGCCGCCAGGTTGAGTTCGAGTGGCTTGCCGGCCCACGCTTCTGGTATCTGGATCTCCTTGCGAAACCAGACCGCTCCGTCAATCTTCAGTCCCGCAGTTTCCATGAACTGGGGCAAGTTCATGCTTTTCCAATCACTGGTATTGGTTTGCGGATCGGCATAGCCCATTGCCTCGCCTTTGTTACCTTCGTCTTCGTAAAGATTTTGATGAATCCAGGCGGCCAATCGCTTTTGAAAATCGGCCTGCCGTTGCGGCAAATCCTTCAGGCTATCCTGGTATCGATCCATGATCGGTTGGAGTTCGGGTGTTGCCAATGCTTCGCGTTGTGTCCAGGCCTCGGCGGGCGTGCCACCCCAAGACGTATGAATCAGGCCAACTGGCACTTTCAACCTTTGCTGAAGCTCGCGTCCAAAGAAATAGCCGACGGCAGAAAACTGGCCCACCTTGTCAGGCGTAGTAACAACCCAGCTACCTTTGACATCGTCGAGCGGAGAATCTGACGTCGCTTTTTGAACGGTAAACAATCGAATTTCCGGGTGATTGGCTTTGGCTACTTCTTCTGCGCCGTTTCCTGCGTTTATTAAAGGCCACTCCATGTTTGATTGGCCTGAGCAGACCCAAACTTCTCCTACCAGAACATTCTTGATGGTTAAGGTGTTGCTTCCAGTGATAGTCAGATCAAATGGTCCACCAGGCTTTAATGGCCCAATCTTTGTCGCCCAGTTGCCGGTGTTATCGGTGAACGTCTTTGCCTTTTTACCTGCGATCTCGATTGAGACTTCTTCACCCGGATCACCGTGGCCCCAGACGCGAACCTGCTGCCCGCTTTGCAGCACCATGTTGTCACCAATCACTGATGGGACAGTAATCTTGGCAAACGCCTCTTGCTGGAGAAGAACAGTGAGAAAAACTGTGATAAGGACGAACAATGATCTCGGAGTTGTCATGATTTTCTATTCAAACCCTCTGAGCAAATAATGCCCTCTATGTGGATAACAACGCAGTAGCGCCGGTCAGTACCGGATCGCGGTAGCGTCGGGTGGGGCACGTGTTATCACAAAATGATGATGTGTCGAGGCTCACCCGACCCTACCGCTGGTACTGACCCTTCGAGTCCCAGTCTCACTGAATCGCGAATTTTCCGATTAGACCACCGACCATGACTTCGAAGTCTCCTGGTTCAATCACGGGTTTATTGTTCAAGCCGATGAAAGAAAGGTCCTCTGGTCTAAGTGTGAATGAAAGCGTCCGGCTCTCACCTGAATTCAGCGAGACCTTTGCGAACCGGCGCACTCGTTTGCCCGGAGGTGACAACGAGGCGACCACGTCCCTGACGTAAAGAATCACTGTCTCTTTGCCCGCTCGTTGACCTTGGTTTGTTACCGTAACATTTACTTTTACAGTTCCGTTGGTACTGGTGTTCGACGGGCTGACCTGCAAGTTGCTGTAGCCAAATGTTGTGTAACTGAGACCTGACCCAAACTCAAATTGAGGACTGAAGGCCGTATTGCCGTAGCTGGTATTTTCTGTCTCAAACAGCTTGTGATCGTAGGTAATCAACCCGTTGGGCGTACGCGGATAGCTGAACGGCAGCCGGCCATTCGGATTGTAGTCACCGTAAAGAACATCAGCGACTGCGGTGCCACCTTCGTTGCTCGGATTGTAGGCCATCAGAATTGCTTTTGCGCCGTCTACGATTTTATTGATCACTCGTGGTCTACCTTCGACCAGAACAAGCACAACCGGTTTTCCAGTTGCTGCGATTCGTTCCGCCAGTTTCAGTTGGGGCTCGCTGAGCGTTAGATCGGTGATGTTCCCTGGGGTCTCTGTATACGACGATTCACCAATGCACACAATTGCGACGTCGGCAGCTTCCGCAGCCTGGACCGCGGCATTGATGTCGATCTCTTTGTCAAAGGTTACACCAGGCACGTATGAGACTTTATCGCCGGCCTTAGCTCGTATTGCTTGTAAAACTGTCGGGCGATCCTTTGGATAAAGAGCGGCGTTGTTTCCCTGCCAAACATAGGTCCAACCATTGTTCAGCGAGATGAGACTGTCTGCAGTTGGCCCTGTTACCAGCACTTTACGATCTTTACTCAAGGGCAGGATTGAATTCTCATTCTTCAAAAGTGTCATCGATTCGCGAGCGGCTTCCAGTGCGATGGCCCTCGATTCTGCGGTAGCAAAGTTCGACTTCAGCGAAGCATCAGGCATCGGCTTATCAAACAGGCCGGTCTGATACTTAACGAGTAGAATCCGACTGACAGCTTCATCTATACGCGACATCGGTACCTTGTTCTCTTTCACCAATTGAATCATCAAGTCACTGAAGCTGTAGTCACTCGGTACCATACTCATGTCGACCCCTGCCATCACTGACATGCGAGTGGCTTCCTTCTCGTTTGCGGCAATACGCCATTCCGATACGAGTTTTTTAATGTCCTGCCAATCTGAAACGACAAAGCCGTCGAACCCGAGTTCTTTTCGGAGGATGTCCGTAAGAAGTTGGTGATTTACGTGTCCGGGAACACCGTTAACTTCAGCCGAATTGACCATGATCGTTCGCGCCCCCGCTTTGATAGCGGCCGCGAACGATGGAAGGAAGTACTCGCGCATGTAGTTTTCAGGAATCCATGCGGGTGTGCGATCTCGTCCGGTTAATGGAAAGCTGTATCCGACATAATGCTTTAATGAAGTTGCTACATTTTTTGACGACGAGACATCGTCACCTTCGACGCCGCGTACGAAAGCAACTCCCATAACCGATGCTAGATATGGATCTTCGCCAAATGTTTCCCAGAACCTGGGCCATAACGGTTGTCTGCCAAGGTCCAACACCGGCGAGAACGTCCACGGAATGCCTGCAGCACGCGTTTCAGCGGCAGAAACCTCCGAGCCACGCTGCATCAGAATGGGATTCCATGTCGCCGCCATCCCTATCTCTTGAGGGAATAAGGTAGAACCCTGAACATAGTTAGCACCGTGAATCGAGTCGATGCCGTACATTACTGGAATTTTCAGTCGAGTACGTTGACTCGCGGTTTGTATAGCACCGATGATTTCATGCCATTTATCAACCGTCAGGGCTTGATCTTTAACGTTGAGGATCGAGCCGGCGCCGTACTTAACCACCGCTTTCTCGAGTTTATCGGGGTCGATCTGAATGTTGTCGCCTTCGCCCTTGGTGATCAGTCCGATCTCGAGCTGGGTCATTTGTCCGACCTTCTCTTCGAGCGTCATTTTGGCGACGAGGGCTTTAACATCAGAGGCGTAATTTTTCTTGGACGGCTTCCTGGCAATTGCTCTTTGGAGGAAGACGTCGCTATCCTCCACGTCATCTGCCGCGACGGGTTGCAACATTGGGAGTGGCGCACTTAAAGTTTGTTGTATAACCGGACAAAAGCTCTGGACCGAAAGCACGAGTAGCAAGAGTAGTGACCAGGTTTTCATTGAGGGTGTTCCCTTATCGAGACAGAGTGCAGGAAAAAGCGTCGTAATTCTTAGTCAGAAGCAGATAATTTTCAAGTCCTTAGATGCTTTTCAAGCCATCGAATAGATGACAATCTGGACTACTCAGTGGACGCTCGATAGTCCCAGATGAATCGCCCGACTTGAATCGTCCCTTTGCCGCCAACCGGGGGAGTGATCAGTAACGACGTTACCAGATTGCGTTTCCGGTTTAGATGAGCCTCGACATCACCAACGGAATCGCCTGTTGAGGCTTTATAAAAGCTGACGCGAATGCTGTCATTACTCTTTCTCTGATAGCCAAATACGTATTCACCGGGTTGTAAATTCAGTTCACCCAGCTGCAACGGGACCTGCGTGATGAAAAAATGAGAGTATTTGCCTTCGGCAGAATAGCCGGCAGTGATCATGACGACTCCTGCAACATATTTGCCCTGGCCATCGAAAACCCCAGAGGCAGTACGGAACTCCGTCTCAATATTTTCTTTGATTACTGGCGCGCGTGCCGGAATCAACTTTCTGAGTTCCTGCTTAGTTGCTGTTCTCCAGCGCGTGGTTTGGGCGACCCCATAACTGCTGCCACTAATGACAACGATGGCGACCATTAGAAGAATTGTTATTCGACTGCTTTTTGTCATACTGGTACCCGGATTCTTAAGCTATTGAGGAAAGATTACCTTCAGTTAATTACACTACTTTACGAAAATGTTAAAGCGGGAGTGGACCCTAAACTGTAGGTCCGGTACTCAGTGGCCACCCCTCACCACTAGTCGAAGGGCGTCTGGTCAAGATGGGCGCCAACGGAGTGACGGCCTTACACGTTAGGACAAAAGTTTATTTTCATCGATTATGGCAGAGACCCCCAGCACGCTAATTGTTCGATATACGACGGTCGTCTTGTGTCTGTTTGTCTTCTCGATTAGCGTTTTCGCGCTCGATCCGATTAAGAGTTTAAGTGAATTTGGTAGTCAAACATGGCTTACTGAAAATGGCTTACCGCAAAATACTGTTCAGGCCTTAACGCAAACAAAAGATGGTTACCTGTGGATCGGAACGCAAGAGGGATTAGCCAGATTCAACGGCGTGAACTTTGTAATTTTCGATCGAGACAATACGCCTCAATTTAAGAGTAACGATGTTCGCTCACTATTCGAAGATGAGTCTGGGGCGCTCTGGATTAGTACTTCTTACGGTTTGGTACGGCTCTTTAGAGGTCAATTTACTTCGTTCACCACCGATAATGGGTTACCCGACAATAGCGTTGGTCCAATAACTCAGTTGACTGGCAGTGCTGTCTTGATTTCGACAGGTGGGGGCTTGGCGCGTTATCACGATGGGGGTATTACAGCTTTTCCTGCGAACAATCCCGCGTTAGATAACATTCAATCTCTCTTCCGTGACAAGAGCGGAACGGTTTGGATTGGAGCTGCCACAGGATTGCTCACTTTGAAGGGCGATGCACTCGCGAGTGCAAACCTTCCTGAAGAGCTTTCAAGGCTAAGTATCAACTCAATCACACAAGATCAGAACGACAGAATTTGGCTAGGCACTGATTCAGGGCTGGTAGCTTATGACCTAAATTCAGCGCAGGTCTATACAGTCAAAAACGGATTACCTGACGATCACGTCAATTCGGTTGCAGCTGACCCCGCCGGCTGTGTCTGGCTGGGAACGTTAAAAGGATTGGCGCGTCTCAATCCGGCGACAAAACCAAACTTGATGGTGGCCGATACGATCACCAGCAACCTGGTTTTGTCTCTGCTTGTCGACCGCGAGGGAAGTCTATGGGTTGGCACTGAGTCAGGCGGATTAAATGTTTTACGCGACAAGAAGTTTTCGACGTTGACTACGAGGCAGGGTCTGGTAAGCGATGTAGTAAAGGTCATCTACCAGGACAAAGATGGCTCGATTTGGATCGGAACTAACGATGGGCTTACTGTTTTAAAAGGCGGGACCACCAAAACGTTTACCACGAATGACGGACTGTCGAGTAACGTCGTGTTATCACTTTACGGCGACAGCAATGGAACCCTCTGGATTGGCACTCCTGACGGCCTCAACGAGTTTAAGCAAGGTAAGTTCAGAACTATTACGGTCGCAGAAGGTTTATCAAGTGACTTTGTCCGCTCCATTTATGTAGATCGAAACGGGTTGGTTTGGATCGGAACTCGTAACGGATTGAACCAGCTCAAGGATGGCAACTTCAAGACCTTTACCACCAAAGAGGGACTCGCCAACGATTTTGTCGGTGCAGTTTATGAAGACTCAAACGGCGTGCTTTGGATCGGAACTCGAGGTGGTCTAAGTCAATACCTAGCAGGCTCCTTCACCAATTTCACGACTAAACAGGGATTGTCCAATGATGTGGTCACTTCATTACACGAGGATGGCAATCACGACATCTGGATTGGAACTAATGGCGGCGGTCTGAATCGTTTCCGCAACGGAAGCTTCGTTCCTTACACGACGCGAAATGGCTTGCCCGACAATGTGATCTATCGAATCCTCGAAGATAGTCAACGAAACCTCTGGTGTAGCACACCCCGTGGCATATTCAAGATAGCCTTGCAGGAGTTGAATGATTTTGCCGATGGTAAAACGCAGGTTGTCAGAGCGACCCCATACGGAACCTCAGATGGCATGCTGACGCGAGAATGTAGTGGCGGAGGTTACCCGGCCGGCTGGAAAGGGAGTGATGGCAAGCTGTGGTTCTCGACAATCAAAGGTGTTGCGATGATCGATCCGAACAACACCCAGTACAATCGTCAGCCGCCGCCCGTGTCGATCGAGCAGGTCCGGGTTGATGACAAGCCTTTAGCAACCAGTGGATTAGTCACTCTGGCGCCTGGCACGAACCGCCTCGACTTTTATTTCGCAGCTCTCAGTTTCGTTGCTCCTGACAAGGTTAGATTCAAGTATAAGTTGGAAGGATTCGATCCGAACTGGATCGATGGTGGAGGACAACGAGCGGCTTTCTACACAAATCTTCGACCAGGTAATTACACATTTCATGTGATTGCCGCGAATAACGATGGCGTTTGGAATGAACAGGGCGCGACATTTCAGTTCTACCTGCGACCCCACTTCTACCAGACCTACTGGTTCTATGCGCTACTCCTTTTAGTCTTAGGACTGGCGGCGTGGCAACTCTATCAGTTGCGAGTGCGCCAGATGCGAGCACAATTTAATGCAGTGCTTGCCGAGCGGACCAGGATCGCGCGTGAGATTCACGACAATCTTGCGCAGGAGATGTTGGGAATTTCGGTGCAGTTGGAAGTTGTTGCCCGAACAATGCCGGCGAATGCAGAAGTAGCGAGGAACCACCTGGACCGTGTGCGCCTTTTGGTCCGCCACGGAATTGCAGAAGCAAGAAGATATGTGTGGGACTTGCGATCACAAGCACTCGACAATGCCGACTTGCCGACCGCGTTGAGTGAAACGGTTCGTCGTTTAACGGCCGATCATTCAGTTGAGAGCCAGGTCCAGGTTAGTGGTGTCTTTCGTTCTTTACCGTCGGGTGTTGAAGATAATCTCTTACGAATTTGTCAGGAAGCTATCAACAATGCAGTGACGCATGGTAAGCCGGAGCATGTCTTTGTTAACTTGACCTTCGACATACGCACAGTGCGTCTTAGCATTCGCGACGATGGTCAAGGTTTTGACCCTGCTAAAGTCGAGAAGAACGGACATTTTGGGTTAGTTGGAATTCGCGAGCGGGCAGAGAACATTGGCGGTAAACTAACCATCAACAGTTCAGCCGATAATGGGACCGAGATTGTTGTAGACGTCCCAATCGCGGAAGAACGAACTTGAAGATCGCAAACACAAATGAGTGATAACAAGATCAGAATCGTAGTCGTTGATGATCAGGCGGTGGTCCGGCAGGGCTTTGTTTCTCTGATTAGCACTGTCGCGGATATGGAAGTTGTCGCCCAGGGGACGAACGGTCAACAGGCGATTGATCTGTATCGACAGCACCGTCCTGATGTCATGCTCATCGATTTGCGCATGCCAATTTTAAGTGGCGTAGAAGCAATCGCAGCAATTCGACGTGAATTTTCAGATGCAAGAATGATTGTACTTACCACTTACGACGGGGATGAAGACATTTATCGTTCGCTTCAGGCCGGCGCGCAAGGATACTTGTTGAAGGATGTGTTCTTTGAAGATCTCGAAGACGCCATCAGGAAAGTGAATGCTGGCTCGCGGCGAATCCCGGCCGAAGTTGCAGAGCGATTGGCTGAACGGATGACCGGCTCAGCTTTGACGGGCAGGGAATTGGAAGTCCTCGAACAGATTGTGGCCGGCAAAAGCAATAAAGAGATTGGAACCCATCTGAACATCAGCGAGGCGACGGTAAAGAGCCATATCAACAACATTCTCAGCAAGCTCGGAGTCTCCGACCGCACCCAGGCCGCCACAACCGCCCTCCAACGCGGCATCGTACATCTCAGATAATTGTCGGGGCGGCCCTCCGTGGCCGCCCCCCTCTTTACCCGAATCGGCGATGCCCGTGAGCCTCCTCTTCCAAAGTGAGATATTTATTGGGCCAGGGGGCGCCCACGGCGGGACGCCCCTACAACTAAAGTTGGAAATGAAGCTCAACCATCGGTCTCGTGACGGGTTGGACTAAGAACTGTACTCTTAGCCCCGTTGCAGACGAATTATTAGTCCCGAGTTGTTGGCGATTAAGGGTTTCCTTCCGAATTGTTGCAGACCCTATGACTCTTAAGCGCCGGTTTAGGTATCAACTCGGGACTACCTCCATTTAGAACCAAGCAATTTAATATTTTGGATAATTTTGGATTTCTTTGGTGAATCCCCAGGTTGAACAAACAAATCTGTTTTCTCCACGTATTCGATTGAACTCTCAGATGCCTTAGCAGGCGGCAACTAAAACTCACCTTGATACTGAAAGGACCTGAACAGATGACCCAGCTGTTCCTGAAAGTAAGTCGCAAACCAATAACTCTTGCAGCTCTGATAATTTTTGCAGTGGCTATGCTCGTCCAGGGACAGCAAGCGGCATCAGCGACGCTCACCGGCACAATTAAAGACCCCAATGGTGCATTAGTATCCGGTGCTCGAGTATCCGCCACTCACAGAGACACTGGAACTACTCGAGAGGTGTCTACCAATGAGAATGGAGACTTTGTAATTACTAATCTCGCCACGGGAGTGTATGACATTAAAGTAAGTGCGACTGGATTTGAAGAGCGCACCGTTTCGCAAATCAGACTTCAAGTCGGGCAAGCATCAAACCTCGACATCTCACTTGCAATCGGAATAAAGGAAGTAGTCCTGGCCGACGACTTCGGCGCTGGTTACGAGCTGGTGAATACCAGGAACGGCGTGGTGGATGGTGTCATTCGTGATCTTGAAGTCCAAAATATGCCTCTCAACGGACGTAACTTTCTTGAGTTGGCGCTGCTGGTGCCGGGTAATACTCCCGCCCCGAATTTTGACCCGACAAAAACTAACACGTTGGTAATCTCATCAGCGGGACAGCTAGGTCGTGGTGGCAATGTCACGATCGATGGAGCCGACAACAATGATGATGTTGTTGGTGGTCCTGTGCAAAATATTTCTCAGGATGCGGTGGGCGAGTTTCAAATAGCTACCAACCGGTTCTCGGCTGAACTTGGAAGATCGGGCTCGGCCGTGATCAACGTGGTAACCAAGTCGGGCACAAATGAGTTTCACGGGTTGGCCTCCGGTTTTTTTCGTGACAGCGCTCTTCAGGGCTTGCCCGCGACTTTTGATCGGACACTGCAGGACGAGCCGCCCTTCGATCGTCAGCAATATTCCTTTGCGCTTGGCGGGCCTATAAAGAGAGATAAAGCTTGGTTCTTTAGTTCCTTTGAATATCGCAACCAGGATGGTGCAGTCCTGGTCGGCACTCGCGATTTGGCCACGCAATCGATCAGGAAGGGATTTGCAACTGCACCGCTTAACGACCTTCTGAATACAAATCGTGTTGACTTCAGCTTTGGAGATAAAGACCAACTCTCGGTGCGTTACTCCCTGCAACGTGAAAATGATGTTGCGGCTAGCTCTTTGATCCGTGCGATTGGTTCGGCGTCGGAACGGCAGGCAAGCGAAAACAACACGCACTCAGTTGTTGGCCGTTGGAGCCACATTATCAGCCCAACTACGCTCAACACTTTCTCATTTAGTTACAGTCATTTCTTCAATGACATTGAGCCGGTGACGCCTGGTCCACAATTGACCTTTCCCAGCATCCAGGATGGCGCCTCGTTTCGCGTCCCGCAGGGAACCAAGCAGAGACGAGTTCAGCTGACCGACTCGCTCTCATATGTTCACGGCAATCACACCTTTAACTTTGGTGGCGAACTCCAGTTTGTGCGCGGCGACTTTGACCTCCGTGTTTTTCAACAAGGCCGGATTGAATTGATTGAAGACTTTCCTGATTTCGATCGGAACGGAGATGGTCGAGTCGATGACAACGATCTGGTATTTGCGGTGACCCTGCGAAGTAATCACCCATCGCAGCCACTTTTGATTCCCGACGCAAGCAATATCTATTTCGCTGGTTATGTTCAGGACGACTGGCGGGTGACTCCGCAGCTTACATTGAACCTCGGACTGCGTTATGAAATCGATAGCGATGTCAAAAACATCAGCCGGGTTGATGAGCTAAATCCACTGATTCTTCCTTTCCTGCATGGAACGCGAGGCAAAGATAAGAACAATTTTGGGCCGCGGGTAGGCTTTAACTATTCGTCAAGTGACGGACGCATGTCGGTTCATGGCGGGTACGGAATCTATTACGACCGGATTACTCTCGAGATTCAGTCGTTGGAACGTGGACTTGATGGTCGAGCATTACCGATTGATGTTCGAGCAGGAAATTTGTTCTTCCTTGATCCTCAGTTTCTATTCGACCCGGTTAAGGGAGTGTTTCCTCCAGGAGCACCGACCCTTGCGAATCCTTTCACGGGCTTCATCCTGCCGGGGGCGGGCGCCGGGGGAATCAACATCATCGACAATGGCATGCAGAATCCAATGGTCCAACAATGGAATCTCGGAATTCAAAAACAGTTCGGCGATGATTTTGTTGTACGGGCAGACTACTTGCACAACTTTGGGACTCATTTCATTATCGGCCGCACGATCGGACAAGTCTTCAATCCAGTTGTTGGTGGTCCTGACACTGTTAAGAATCTGGAATCGAGTGTCAAAACGAAATATGACGGCCTCCTTCTGAGTCTTGAAAAGCGATTCGCCAACCATTATCAGTTTCGTACTTCTTACACACTTTCGAAGACCTTCAATTACGCCAACGACGATCAAATCCCATTTTCCAACGGACCAATCAATCCGAATAATCTTCAACTTGAGTATGGTCCGACTCCAAATGACCAACGCCACCGGTTTACTTTCTCGGGACTATTTGAGCTACCATACGGCATCAAGTTAGCGCCGCTCGTAACAATCGCATCCGGTGTGCCGATGGATATCCTTGTTCCCGATGGTAGCCAAAGAATTCCACAGCTTCAGCGAAATGCCGGCAACCGATTATTTAAAAGCGCCTCGGAGCTCAACAGCTTTATTACGAATATTAACGCTGCGGGCGGATTTGCAGGACAGCCGCTCCCGCTAGTTACTGACGGGGCGCGGTTCAGTGATACCTTCAATTCCTTCGACTTTCGAGTCTCCAAGACTTTCAAAATAGGGGAATCGATGGTGATTGAACCAATTGCTGAAGTCTTCAATGTTTTCAATGTGACTAACGTGCTCGGAGTTTCAAACGCCAACTACTCGGGATTTAATAACGTACTGGTGAGAGACAGTAACGATCCCACGCAAGCGGGATTTCTTAGATCGTCTAGCTTTGGTCAGCCCGTCACCACAGCCGGAGGCGTATTTGGATCGGGTGGACCACGTGCATTTCAGTTAGGCGCGCGATTTACGTTTTAAGAAAGGGAGAAGGGTTATGAAAATTCCTGCGATGGGTTACGTGGGTGGTGCGATCTTGCTTACCATCAGTGTCGTGTCGATGTTTGGGCAGACAACGCACAAGATCGATCCTTCAACTTTTGACCAGAACACGCCTGCCTGCACCGATTTCTATCAATATGTGAATGCAGGATGGATGAAGGCTAATCCTATTCCAGCTGCGTTTCCCAGTTGGGGTGTAGGCAATATCCTGAACGAGAAGAATCGCGACCTGCTTCACGACATCCTTGAGGCTGCGGCGAAGAATACCAATGCGACAAAGGGAAGTAATGAACAACGAGTTGGTGACTACTACGCCAGTTGTATGGACGAGGCGAAGATCGAAGCTGATGGTCTGAAACCGTTGGCCTCCGAGTTGAACCGGATCGCAGATATTAAAGATCAAAAGACGTTACAAGAAGCCATCACCCACCTCCACTTCATTGGCATCAACGCGTTGTTCGTTGATGGCTCAAATCAGGATTTCAAAAACAGCAGTGAGATAACGGCCGGTATCTTTCAAGGCGGTCTCGGCCTTCCCGAGCGCGATTATTATTTCAAGACTGACGATAAGTCGAAGATGATTCGCGAGCAGTACGTGAAGCATGTGGCGAAGATGTTTGAGTTGATGGGTGACGACGCCGCTAAGGCTGAGGTGCAAGCGCAAACCGTAATGGGGCTCGAGACAAAGCTGGCAGAAGCTTCGATGACGAGAGTTGAGCTTCGCGATCCGCAAAAAGTCTATCACCGGATGACTGTGGGTCAGCTCCATGAACTGGCGCCTAATTTTGATTGGCAGAGTTTCTTCCAGGGGATCGGATTAAAACAGAAAACAGACGTTAACGTTGGGACCCCCGAGTTCTTCAAAGCAGTGAACGGCCTGCTGTCTTCGGTTCCGATTGCGGACTGGCAAACTTATCTCCGCTGGCACCTGGTCAATAACACTGCCAGTACGTTGCCCGCATCGTTTGTAGATGAGGATTTCAACTTTAATCGCAAAATACTACAAGGTGCTACCGAAAACCTCCCGCGCTGGAAACGCTGTGTCGCTGCGACCAATGGGGCCATGGGAGAAGCAGTTGGCGAGGTTTATGTAAAGAAAGCATTTCCTCCATCCGCGAAAGCTCGCGTGTTGGAAATGATCAAGAATCTCAAAGCTGCCCTGAGGAGCGATATCAGCACGCTCAGTTGGATGGGTGATGCTACCCGCAAACAGGCCATCGTAAAGCTGGATGCCATTCTCGATAAGATTGGTTACCCGGATAAGTGGATCGACTATTCGATGCTTTCGGTTGATCGTGGTCCATTTGTCTCAAACAGGCTCCGGGCTACTCAGTTCGCCGAGTGGCGAGATCTGAACAAGATTGGAAAACCGGTGGATCGGTCGGAATGGGAGATTCCACCGCAGACAGTGAATGCAGGTTACAACCCGCAACTTAACGAGATCATATTTCCCGCCGGCATCCTGCAGTCGCCGCTCTTCGATCCTACTGCCGATGATGCCGTCAATTACGGTGGCATGGGCGCTATCATCGGCCACGAGCTGACTCACGGGTTCGACGATCAAGGGCGTCAGTTCGATGCGAAAGGCAACCTGGCGGATTGGTGGACTGAGGCAGACCGGAAAGCGTTTGAAGAGCGAGCGAAGTGCATCATTGATCAATTTAGTGGTTACGAGATTGAAAAAGGCCTCAATACAAAAGGTGAGCTCGTTGTCGGTGAGTCAATTGCCGATCTCGGAGGATTGACGATCGCGTATGCAGCGTTGCAGAAGTCGATGGAAGGGAAGCCGCGGCCCCAAAATATCGATGGCTTTACGCCCGAACAGCGATTCTTTCTCGCATATGCTCATAACTGGGCCAACAACACACGACCGGAGTTTGCACGCTTTCTTGCTGGTCAGGATCCTCATCCACTCGGAAGATTTCGAGCGAATGGGCCATTGTCCAACATGCCGCAATTCGCCGAGGCGTTCAAATGTAAAGTTGGCGATCCGATGGTCAGGCCACCGGAAAAACGTTGCCAGATCTGGTAATGACCCAAAGTTAACCGCATTGCACAAAATTAAAGACACGACCAGTACAGTACCGCGACTGCAGCGACCGGATGCCACACTCAACAAAGTAATCGTGAGAATCACATCGGAAAATTGATAGTGGCATCCGGTTGCTGCGCTCGCGGTACTCTACTGTTGGGAGCTGTCCGGTGACAGAACAACTCAAACGAGAGATAGGTGTTCGGACTGCGACGGCGCTGATTGTTGGCGAAATCATTGCGGTTGGCATTTTTCTAACGCCGGCGGGCATGGCAAAGGCACTCGGTTCTCCATTTTGGTTACTAATAGTTTGGGTAGTGATGGCAGCGCTCTCGCTCTGCGGTGCTCTTTGTTTTGGTGAGTTAGCTACGAGATTTCCGGAAGCTGGCGGAGGATACGTCTACCTACGAGAAATCTATGGCCCATTGTTGGCTTTTCTCTACGGTTGGATGGGGTTGCTCGTCATGGATCCGGGATTGACCGCTGCGATTGCCACTGGCGCCGCAAGCTATGTAGGCTTTGGCTTAAACCTATCACCGTGGGGCAACAAGATGGTGGCGATGGCCGCCATTGTCTTGATCGCGCTGGTGAATATTCGCGGAGTAAAGCTCGGTGCATGGTTTGTGCGTTGGTTGACGATATTAAAGGTCGGCTTCTTGAGTTTCATCGTGCTGTGGGCGTTTGGTACGCAGAAAGGAAGTTGGTCTAACTTCGTTCCATTCGTTGCCCAGCGCCAGGGTTCGCGACCTTTTATTGAAGCTTTGGCCATCGCGACTGTTGGCTCGTTTTTCTCTTTTGCTGGTTGGTGGGACGTCAGTAAGCTGACGGGTGAAATCCGTAACCCTTCGCGAACGATGCCTCGTGCGTTTTTCTACGGGATTTCGATCGTTGCGGCCGTTTACATCTTGACGAGCGCTGCATTCGCATACCTGGTTCCGATGGAGGAAGTCACGAATGGCCAGGCCTTCGCAGCGCAGATTGGAGAAGTGCTCTTCGGAAAAACGGGTGCGCAGGTTTTTTCGTTCTTTGTAATCGTAGCGGTCCTTGGCAGTTTAGCGCCTATTATAATGTCGGCACCTCGGGTCTATTTCGCCATGGCGCGTGATGGACTATTTTTCCCGTCCGCAGCCGTTATTCACCCCCGATTTAAGACGCCGGCTCGTGCCATTGCGCTGCAAGCTGTTTTGGCCTGCATCCTGGTTTTGTCAGGTAGTTTCGAGAAAATCATCGCGTATTTCTTTTTTGTTGTTCTGATTTTTATCGGCTTGATGGTATTTGGATTGTTTCGATTACGGGGGCGCTTATTGTCTCAGGAATATTCGACGCCGGGTTATCCGCTAACGCCGATTGTTTTTTTGACTCTGTTGCTTTTGATGTTATTTCTACTTGGAGTGGGACAGCCCAAACAATCGTTTCTCGGCGTCGCCGTGGTGGCACTGGGAATCCCGGTTTATTATTTAATCTTCCGACGTACTGCTGACCGATTTCAGACTTAAATTCTCCAATTCATATTATTTAAGATCTCAGCTGATAAAACGAAGCATACGCCAATGCATTGCACAAAAGTAAAGAGACGACCAGTACAGTACCGCGAGCGCAGCGACCGGATGTCACACTCAATTCACTACTTTGACTTTCAACGTTGCCTTATTGAGTGTGGCGTCCGGTCGCTGCGCTCGC
>Ga0207674_10000357_pt1 | contig 59170 bp, 55 predicted proteins | sample KBSCornC72_FD_184303 | JGI IMG/M metagenome (GOLD analysis project Ga0207674, IMG submission 184303) | Corn rhizosphere microbial communities from Kellogg Biological Station, Michigan, USA - KBS Corn C7-2 (SPAdes) (version 2) | ecosystem: Host-associated > Plants > Roots > Rhizosphere > Soil ... | reverse complement strand
GAAACATCCCCCCACGCTCGCTGCGCTCGCTGCCCCCCGGGGGGCGGGTCAGTCGGTCGGGGCGGCCCTTCCCGACGGGAAACATCCCCCCACGCTCGCTGCGCTCGCTGCCCCCCGGGGGGCGGGTCAGTCGGTCGGGGCGGCCCTTCCCGACTGACGCCATGGCGAACGTCGACTCCCTGCTGCACGGCTTCAGCGTCGCACTGTCCGGATACCACGTGCTGCTGATGGTCGTCGGCGTGCTGCTCGGCATCCTCGTCGGCGTATTGCCCGGCCTCGGCGCGCCGAACGGCGTCACGCTGCTGTTGCCGCTCACGTTCGGCATGAATCCGGTCGCGGCGATCATCCTGTTGACGAGCATGTACTGGGGCGCGCTGTTCGGCGGCTCGACGACGTCGATCCTGTTCAACATTCCCGGCGAGCCGTCGTCGGTGGCGACGACCTTCGACGGCTATCCGATGGCCCGCAACGGCCGCCCCGCGCAGGCGCTGACGCTCGCCTTCCTGTCGGCGGCGTTCGGCGCGCTGGTCGGCGTGATCCTGATCACCGTCCTGTCGACGTGGGTCGCCAATTTCGCGCTGCGCTTCGGCTCGCCCGAGTACTTCGCCGTCTATTTCCTGGCGTTCGCGAGTTTCGTCGGACTCGGCGGCGCGGCGCCGCTCAAGACGATCGTGTCGATGGGACTCGGCCTCGCGCTCGCGACGATCGGCATGGACACGATCTCGGGAAGCCTGCGTCTCACGTTCGGCTTCGACACGCTGGTGTCGGGCGTGAGCTTCCTCGTCGCGGTGATCGGCCTCTTCGGCCTCGGCGAGCTGCTGATCAGCATGGAGGAAGGGCTGCGCTTCGACGGCGTGCCCGCGCGCATCAGTCCGCGTGCCGTGCTCGAGACGATCCGCTCGATGCCGCGGCACTGGGTTGCGCTTCTGCGCGGCAGCGCGATCGGCTGCTGGATGGGCATCACGCCCGGCGGACCGACCGCCGCGTCGTTCATGAGCTACGGGCTCGCGAAGCGCTTCTCGCGCCGCGGCCGGTATTTCGGCAGCGGCGAGCCCGAGGGCGTCATCTCGCCGGAAACCGCGGACCACGCGGCCGGCACGAGTGCGATGCTGCCGATGCTCGCCCTCGGCGTGCCCGGTTCGGCGACGTCGGCGGTGATGCTCGGCGGGCTGATGATCTGGGGGCTCAATCCCGGACCGACGCTCTTCATCGACCGGCCCGACTTCGTCTGGGGCCTGATCGCAAGCATGTACGTCGCGAACATCGTCGCCGTCGTGCTGGTGCTGTCGACGGTGCCGCTGTTCGCGGCCATCCTGCGCATTCCGTTCGCGATCATCGGCCCGATGATCGTCGTGGTCTGCTTCATCGGCGCCTACACGGTGGCGGGCAGCAAGCCCGACCTGCTCTTCGCGGTGGTCTTCGGCATCGCGGGTTACGCGTTCAAGAAGCTCGACTATCCGATCGCCCCGCTCGTGCTCGCGATGGTGCTTGGCGACAAGGCCGAGGACGCATTCCGCCAGTCGATGATCATGTCGAAGGGATCGCTGTCGATCTTCTGGTCCAATCCGCTCGTCTCGACGCTGACCGCGATCGGGCTGCTGCTATTGTGCTGGCCGATGATCGCGGCTGCGCTGCGCCGGGTGGTGCCGGTCCGCCAGCCAGCCGACGCATTCGAGGATTGACGGAGAAACCACCAAGATGAGCCGCCGCAAGCTGCGCAGCGAGGCCTGGTTCGCGCGCCAGGACAAGATGGGCTTCTACTACCGCTCGTGGCTCAAGAACCGCGGCTTTCCGCAGGACCAGTTCGAGGGCCGGCCGGTCATCGGCATCTGCAATACCTGGTCCGAGCTCACGCCGTGCAACTCGCATTTCCGCACGATCGCCGAGCACGTGCGCTGGGGTGTGCTCGACGCCGGCGGATTTCCGCTCGAATTCCCGGTGATGTCGCTCGGCGAGACGATGCTGCGGCCGACCGCGATGCTCTATCGCAACCTCGCGTCGATGGACGTCGAGGAATCGATCCGCGCCAATCCGCTCGACGGCGTCGTGCTGCTGATGGGCTGCGACAAGACGACCCCCGCGCTGCTGATGGGCGCGTCGAGCGTCGACATCCCGACGATCGGCGTGTCGGGCGGACCGATGCTGCGCGGCATCCACTGCGGCAAGGCGATCGGCTCGGGCACCAACGTGATCTCGATGAGCGAGCAGTTGCGCTCGGGGCAGATCACGCTCACCGAGTTCCATGAGGCCGAGGCGGACATGCACCGCTCGCACGGCCATTGCATGACGATGGGCACGGCGTCGACGATGGCGTGCATGGTCGAGGCGCTGGGCGTCGGCATGCCCGGCAACGCGGCGATTCCCGCGGTCGACGCGCGGCGCAACCTGCTTGCACGCGAGGCGGGCCGGCGCATCGTCGAGCTCGTGAACAACGATACCGTGCTGTCGAAGATCCTCACGCGCGAGGCGTTCGAGAACGCGATCCGCGTCAACGCCGGCATCGGGGGCTCGACGAACGCCGTGGTCCACCTGATCGCCATCGCGCGGCGCATCGGCGTGCCGCTGTCGCTCGACGACTGGGACCGGCTCGGACGCGGCGTGCATTGTCTCGTCGACATCATGCCGTCCGGGCGCTACCTGATGGAGGATCTGTTCGAGGCGGGCGGGCTTCCCGTCGTGCTGCGCGAGCTGGCGAAGCACGGGCTGCTGCACGACGGCGCGCTGACGGTGAACGGACGCACGATCGGCGACAACAATCGCGACGCGCAATGCTGGAAGCCCGACGTCGTGCGCAGCTTCGACGAGCCGTTCAAGCGCGATGCCGGCATCGCGGTCCTGCGCGGCAACCTCGCGCCCGATGGCGCGATCATCAAGCCGTCGGCCGCGTCGGCGCACCTGATGCAGCACACGGGACGTGCCGTCGTGTTCGAGTCGATCGAGGATCTGCATGCGCGCATCAACGACGACGCGCTCGACATCGACGAGAACTCGGTGATGGTGCTGAAGTACTGCGGCCCGAAGGGTTATCCGGGCATGGCCGAGGTCGGCAACATGCCGCTGCCGCCGAAGCTGCTGAAACGCGGCATCACCGACGTCGTGCGCATTTCCGACGCGCGGATGTCGGGCACCGCGTACGGCACGGTCGTGCTGCACGCCGCGCCCGAATCGGCGGCGGGCGGACCGCTCGCGCTCGTCCAGAACGGCGACCTGATCACGCTCGACGTCGCGAAGCGCCGGCTGCACCTCGAGGTCGACGATGCCGAGCTCGCGCGACGGCGCGCCGCGTGGACGCCGCCGCCGTCGCACGGCGAGCGCGGCTACGTGAAGCTCTACGTCGACCATGTGCTGCAGGCGAACGACGGCGTCGATCTCGACTTCCTGGTCGGACGCTCGGGATCGGCGGTGCCGCGCGACAACCATTGAGCGACGGGCTGGCGCGATGAAGCTCAACGTCCTGTCCGATCTGCATCTCGGCCAGGGCGCGCTCGATCCGCCCGACAACGACGCCGACGTCGTGATCCTCGCCGGCGACGTCGCGCGTCCGCGCGAAGCGGTCGCATGGGCGCGCAGGATCGGCAAGCCGGTGCTCTACGTGGCCGGCAACCACGAGTTCTACGGCGACAGCATCGACGGCACGCTCGCTACGCTGCGCGCTTCGTGCGCGGGCACCAACATCCGCTTCCTCGACGATGACGTGGCCGTGCTCGGCGGCGTGCGCTTCGTCGGCAGCACGCTGTGGACCGACTTCATGCTGCTCGGCGCGGCGCGGCGCGAGGAGGCAATGCGCGAAGGCCAGCGCTTCCTGCGCGATTTCTCCCGCATACGCGCGAGCCGGGATTGCGACGCGCTCTATACGCCGGCCGATTCGGCGGCGCGGTTCGACGTGCATCGCGGCTTTCTCGGGCAGCGGCTCGCCGAGCCGTTCGCCGGCCCGACGGTCGTGATCACGCACCATGCGCCCTCGCCGAAGAGCATCCATCCGCGATTTCGCGACTCGCCGCTCAATGCGTGCTTCATCTCGGATCTCGAGCCGATGATGGACGGCAGAAGCACCTGCCTGTGGGTGCATGGGCATACGCACGACAGCTTCGACTACGTCGTCAACGGCACGCGCGTCCTGTGCAATCCGCGCGGCTACGCGAAGGACGGGGTGAACGAGAACGTGCGCTTCGACCCGGATCTGCTCGTCGAGGTCGCGTAGCGCGCGCCCGGCGCGCCCGCTTCATCGATTCCTACACGCGTGCGCGCACGCGGCCGATGTCCGTACGCCGGCGGGCACGGCACCTTACGTTCGTGATGAATCCGAGGCTCACGAACGCAATGAAACATCGATTCCGGCTGCTGGTGCCGCTCGTCCTCGCGGTGTCCGGGGCAAGCGTCGCGCAGGATATCCACAAGTGCGTGGGTGACGACAGCAGTGTCACTTACCAGAATGCGCCGTGCGCACCCGCGCAAAGCGACGCCGGCGTGCTGCGGCTGCCAGGCTACGCCGATCCGGCCGAGCGTGACGGCGCGACGGCACCCGCGGCCGACGCTGCCGCCGCGGCATCGGAGGACACGCCGTTCCCCGCGGCTTCGTCACCGGCGATGTCGGACGCCCAGCGGGTCTTCCCCTTCCGCACGTCAGTTGCGGTCGGGATGACCGATGATCAGGTGCTCAATGTTCCCGCCTGGGGCAGGCCGACAAGGATCGTGCGCAGCGGCAGCCACGCCAACTGGCGCGAAGTGTGGACCTACGATCGCGGCGGCGACATCCGGCAACTGGCGTTCGTGGGCGGCCGCCTGGCCGACATTCAGACGTAGCGGACGGCAAGCACCTCGTAGCTGCGCAAGCCGCCGGGTGCCTGGACCTCGGCGGTATCGCCTTCGGTCTTGCCGATCAATGCGCGCGCGATCGGCGAATTCACCGAGATCTTGCCTGCCTTGATGTCGGCCTCGTCGTCGCCGACGATCTGATACGCGTTGCGATCGCCGCTGTCGAGGTCCTCGACCTCCACGGTCGAGCCGAACACGACGCGCCCGTCGGCCTCGATATCGGCGGGATTGATTACCTGCGCATGCGCGAGCTTCGACTCGACCTCGGAGATGCGGCCCTCGATGAAGCCCTGGCGCTCCTTCGCGGCATCGTAGTCGGCATTCTCCGAGAGGTCACCGTGCGAGCGCGCCTCCGCCAACGCCTCGATCACTGCCGGCCGCTCGACGGTTTTCAACCGGTGCAATTCGGCCTTGAGCCGCGCCGCACCTTCGATAGTCATGGGTACCTTGATCATTTCGCGTCACCAAAAAGCGAACGACCGGAAGCGGGAACCGCCTCCGGCCGTGCCTCAAGTTTACGCGAATTCGGGCGCTCGTGCGACCGGTGCGCGGCCGGCGAGGCTGCTCGCCACCAGCGCGCCGATCACGAGGATCGCGCCGGCGATCTCGCTCACGCCGAAGCGCTGGCCGTGCGCGACGCCGATCGCGAACGCGGTGATCGGCACCAGGTTGATGAACAGCACGCCGTTGGCAGCACCCAGCGCCGCGATGCCGGCATTCCACGCGAGCACCGCGAGCACCCCGGCGATCAGCGACAGATAAGCAATATCGCTGGCGTGCGCCGCGAGGGTCGGCCAGGACGGTGCGTTCGCGACGCCGGCCGCCGACGCGGCGAACGTGACGGCGGCGATCGTCAGCGTGCCGAGCGCCATGCTGTGCGCCGTGTAGCGAAGCGCGCTGAACCGGGGCAGCGCCTGTGCGCCCATCGTGTACGCGATCCAGCAGACGACGCCGGCCAGCACCAGCGCATCGGCCGAAAGCGTTTCGTCGATCGCCGCCTGCAGATGGCCCCGGGTAATGACGAGCACGACACCGACGAGCGCGACGAGCGTGGCCGCGATCGTCACGCCGTTCGGCTTGCGGCCGCGAACGAGCCAGTTCGCCATCGACGTGAAAAGCGGCATCAACGCGACGATGATGGCCGCGTGCTCGGGCCGCGAGCGCGCGAGTCCGAGGTAGCCCAGGATGCTGAAGCCGGCAAAGCCGAGCGATCCGAATACCCACAGCCGCAGCGCCGCCCCGTCCGTCGACAGTGCGCCACGGCCCTCGACGGCCCACAACAACGCAACCATCGTGAACGACGCCGGCACGTAGCGCCACGCGGTCAGCCAGAACGCGTCGATGGCTCCGAGGGTGCCTTTCGCAACGGCGAACATCGCTCCCCACGCGAGCGTCGTGAAGACGAGCATGGCGGCGCCGCGTGCCGATTGATTCGTTGACATGCCGGGACCTTTTGAAAACCAATGATTTGCATGCATGCGTGACGAACGAAACCGCATGCGTCATGCGCCCATGATCAGGGTAAGCCGGCACGCCACGCAAACGATTTCCGTGCATGTTCTGCATGCATCGGGAGAATGCGAGAAGCGCGTTCCGGCGTTGCGGCCGTGCGCGGCAACGCGGTCAAAGCGTCCGATGCAGCGCCTGCAGCGGATAGGCGACGAGATCGCGCATCTGCGCCATGCCCATGACCGCCGCACGCGCACCGGCGATCGTCGTGAACGTGGGCACCTGGCCGGTCAATGCGGCGCGGCGGATCGCGTAGCTGTCCTGGATCGACGAGCGCTTCTCCTCGACCGTATTGACCACCAGCGCGATCTCGTCGTTGACGAGCATGTCGACGACATGCGGACGCCCCTCCTTGACCTTGTTGACCGAACGCACCGCAACGCCCGCTGCGGCGAGTGCCGCGGCGGTGCCGCGCGTGGCGACGATTTCGTAGCCGAGCGCGTGGAGGCTTCGTGCGACGCCGATCACCGCCGGCTTGTCGGCGTCCTTGATGCTCAGGAAGACGCAGCCCGATCTGGGCAACTTCACACCCGCCGCGAGCTGGCTCTTCAGGAACGCTTCGGCGAACGTCTCGCCGACGCCCATGACCTCGCCGGTCGATTTCATCTCGGGTCCGAGGATCGTGTCGACCCCGGGGAACTTGATGAACGGGAACACCGCTTCCTTCACGCAGAAGTAGCCCGGGACGACTTCGCCGGCGACACCTTGCTCCGCAAGCGTGCGTCCCGCCATGCAGCGCGCGGCGATCTTCGCGAGCGGGCGCCCGGTGGCCTTCGATACGTACGGCACGGTGCGCGACGCGCGCGGATTGACCTCGAGCACGTAGACGAGCGGCGTGCGCTCGCCATCCTGCTGGATCGCGAACTGCACGTTCATCAGCCCGACGACGCGCAGCGCCTTCGCCATCACGATGGTCTGCCGCCGCAACTCTTCCTGCAGCGCCGCCGACAGCGAGAACGGCGGCAGCGAGCACGCCGAATCGCCCGAATGCACGCCCGCCTGCTCGATGTGCTCCATGATGCCGCCGATGATCACGTCCGACCCGTCCGATACCGCGTCGACGTCGACCTCGATCGCGTCGTTCAGGAACCGGTCGAGCAGCACCGGGCTGTCGTTGGACACGCGCACCGCTTCCTTCATGTAGCGTTCGAGATCGCGCGGCTCGTGGACGATTTCCATCGCGCGTCCGCCGAGCACGTACGACGGCCGCACGACGAGCGGGTAACCGATCGCCTGGGCCGCCGCGAGCGCCTCGTCTTCGTTTCGCGCGGTGCGGTTGGCCGGCTGTCGCAGCCCGGCGCGATGCAGCATCTGCTGGAAGCGCTCGCGGTCCTCGGCCATGTCGATCATCTCGGGTGACGTGCCGATGATCGGCACGCCGTTCGCCTCGAGGTCGCGCGCGAGCTTGAGCGGCGTCTGGCCGCCGAACTGCACGATGACGCCCCACGGCTTCTCCACATGCACGATCTCGAGCACGTCCTCGAGCGTGACCGGCTCGAAGTACAGGCGGTCGGACGTGTCGTAGTCGGTCGATACGGTCTCCGGATTGCAGTTGACCATGATCGTCTCGAAGCCATCCTCCGAGAGCGCCATCGCCGCATGCACGCAGCAGTAGTCGAACTCGATGCCCTGCCCGATCCGGTTCGGCCCGCCGCCCAGCACCATCACCTTCTTCCGGTCGGTCGGCTCGGCCTCGCACTCGTCCTCGTACGTCGAATACAGGTACGCGGTGCGCGTGGCGAATTCGGCGGCGCAGGTATCGACGCGCTTGTAGACGGGACGGATGCCGAGCGCGTGCCGCCGATCGCGCACCGCCGTCTCCGTGGTTTTCGTCAGGTGCGCAAGGCGCCGGTCGGAAAAACCCATCCGCTTCAGGCGGCGCATGTCGTCCCCGGCGATCGAGTCGAGCGTGCGCTTCTCGACCGCGAGCTCGGTGTCGACGATCTCCTTGATCTGCGCGAGGAACCACGGATCGATCTTCGTGTGCGCGTGCAGCTCCTCGACGCTCATGCCGATGCCGAACGCATCGGCGACGTACCAGATGCGCTCGGCCCGGGGATACGCGAGCTCGTCGGCGATCGTGTCGGGATCGACGGTCTTCAGGTTGAAGCCGTCGACGCCGACCTCCAGCCCGCGCAGCGCCTTCTGCAGCGATTCCTGGAACGTGCGGCCGATCGCCATCACCTCGCCCACCGACTTCATCTGCGTGGTCAGCCGGTCGTCGGCCTGCCGGAATTTCTCGAACGCGAAGCGCGGCACCTTGGTGACGACGTAATCGATCGTCGGCTCGAACGATGCCGGCATGAAATGGCCGCCTTCGGAACCGGTGATGTCGTTCGCGAGCTCGTCGAGCGTGTAGCCGACCGCAAGCTTCGCGGCGATCTTCGCGATCGGGAACCCGGTGGCCTTCGATGCGAGCGCGGAACTGCGCGACACGCGCGGATTCATCTCGATCACGATCATGCGCCCGTCGGCGGGGTTGATCGCGAACTGCACGTTCGAGCCGCCCGTGTCGACGCCGATCTCGCGCAGCACGGCGATCGACGCGTTGCGCATGATCTGGTATTCCTTGTCCGTCAGCGTCTGCGCGGGCGCGACGGTGATCGAGTCGCCCGTGTGCACGCCCATCGGGTCGACGTTCTCGATCGCGCAGACGATGATGCAGTTGTCCTTGCGATCGCGGACGACCTCCATCTCGAACTCTTTCCAGCCGAGCAGCGACTCCTCGATCAACAGCTCGCGGGTCGGCGACAGGTCGAGCCCGCGCTTGCACATGTCGACGAACTCGTCCTTGTTGTACGCGATGCCGCCGCCGGTGCCGCCGAGCGTGAACGACGGACGGATCACGGCGGGAAAGCCGATCTGCGCCTGCACGTCGAGCGCCTGCTCGAGGTCGTGCGCGATGCCCGAGCGCGCCGAGCCGAGGCCGATGCGCGTCATCGCCGCCTTGAACTTCTCGCGGTCCTCGGCCTTGTCGATCGCCTTCTTCGACGCGCCGATCAGCTCGACGTCGAATTTCGTGAGGATGCCCTCGCGCGCGAGATCGAGCGCGCAATTGAGCGCCGTCTGGCCGCCCATCGTCGGCAACAGCGCATCGGGGCGCTCGCGCTCGATGATGCCGGCGACCATCGGCCAGGTGATCGGCTCGATGTACGTGACATCGGCCATCTCCGGGTCGGTCATGATCGTCGCCGGATTGGAATTGACGAGAATGACGCGATAACCCTCCTCGCGCAGCGCCTTGCATGCCTGCGCGCCGGAATAGTCGAACTCGCATGCCTGGCCGATGATGATCGGGCCGGCGCCGATGATGAGGATGGAGGAGATGTCGCTGCGCTTCGGCATCGTTATTTCTTCTCCATCATCGCGGCGAAGCGGTCGAACAGATAGCCGAGGTCGTGCGGACCGGGCGAGGCCTCCGGATGACCCTGGAAGCTGAAGGCGGGACGATCGGTGCGGGCGATGCCCTGCAGGCTGCCGTCGAACAGCGAGACGTGGGTCACGCGCACATTCGAGGGCAGCGACGCCGCGTCGACAGCGAAGCCGTGGTTCTGGCTCGTGATCAGCACCTGCCCCGTGTCCTTGTCGAGCACCGGGTGGTTCGCGCCGTGATGACCGAATTTCATCTTGACGGTGCGCGCACCGGAAGCAAGCCCGAGGAGCTGGTGACCGAGGCAGATGCCGAACGTCGGCATGCCGCGCTCGACGAGCTCGCGGATGGCGGCCACCGCGTAATCGCACGGCTCGGGATCGCCCGGCCCGTTCGACAGGAAGATGCCATCGGGGGCAAGTGCCAGCACCTCGCTCGCGCGAGTCTTCGCGGGAACCACCGTGAGGCGACATCCGCGCTGCGCAAGCAGCCGCAGGATGTTGTGCTTGGCCCCGTAGTCGTAGGCGACGACGTGGAATTTCGGCGCACCCGTCGCGCGGTAACCGCCGGCGAGCGACCACGCGCCCGCGGTCCACTCGTAGCGCGATTCACACGTCACCGCCTGCGCGAGATCGAGCCCGCTCATCGGCGGCGCGGCACGGGCGCGCGCCACGGCGTCGTCGGCATTCCCCGCGCGCAACGACTCGGCGGCGACGACGCAGCCGTTCTGCGCCCCGCGCTCGCGCAGGATACGCGTCAGTCTGCGGGTATCGACATCGGCGATCGCGACGATGCCGGCCTCGCGCAGATACTGCGACAGATCGAGCGCGCGCCGCCAGTTCGATGCGACCTTCGGCAGGTCGCGGATCACGAGGCCCGCCGCAAAAATGCGCCGCGACTCGACGTCGTCGGGATTGATGCCGACATTGCCGATATGCGGGCAGGTGAGCGTGACGATCTGCCCCGCGTACGACGGATCGGTGAGGATTTCCTGGTAACCGGTCATCGACGTGTTGAAGACGACTTCACCCGTCGCATGGCCCATCGCGCCGATCGCATGTCCGCGCAACACGGTGCCGTCGGCGAGCGCGAGCAGCGCCGGCGCCTGTGCAGCGAACAGCGCGCGCGCGCCGGCCGTGATTGCCGAGTCGGTCATGAACGCGCGATTGCGGGCGGCGCCGCCCGCTAGCGGATGCCGAGCACGTCGGGCATGCCGAACAGTCCGCGCTCGCCGCGATTGCGCAGGTCGGCGACGAAGCGTGCCGCACGCAGCGCGCCGACGGCAAAATTGCGCCGCGATGTCGCGCGGTGCGTAAGCTCGAGCCGCTCGCCGGCGCCGGCGAACAGCACCGTATGCTCGCCGACGACGTCGCCGCCGCGCAGCGTGGCAAAACCGATGGTCCCCGGCTTGCGCTCGCCGGTGACGCCTTCGCGGGCGTAAAGCGCATGATCGCGCAGCGCGACGCCCGCGCCCTCCGCCGCTGCCTCGCCCAGCGCCAGCGCGGTGCCCGAGGGCGCATCGACCTTCAGGCGATGGTGCATCTCGACGATCTCGATGTCGAACGCCGGTCCGAGCAGTTGCGCGGCACGCCGCACGAGATCGGCGAGCACGTTGATGCCCACGCTCATGTTCGGTGCGAAAACGATCGGGATGACGCGCGCACGCGCGGCGATTTCGGCCTTGCCCGCCTCGTCGAACCCGGTGGTGCCGACCACGGCAGCGACGCCCGCGTCGGCGCATGCGGCAAGGTGGGCGAGCGTTCCCGCGGGCCGGGTGAAATCGATCAGCACGTCGCAAACGCCGACGGCCGCACCGACGTCAGACATGATGCGCACGCCGGTCGAGCGGCCGCATCGCTCGCCCGCGTCGGCGCCGATCTCCGCGCTGCGCGGCAGGTCGATCGCGGCGCCGAGCGCGAGATCGTCCGCGTCGAGCGTGGCCTCGATCAGCGCCTGCCCCATCCGGCCACCGGCGCCCGCGATGCCGACGCGAACCGTCACAGGGGCGTTGCCGGTCTCACTTGCGGAAGACATCGAGGAAGCGATCCCAGAAGCTCTTGTCGCCGGTCGCCGGCGACGGCAAGGCCTTGGCGCTCGCGGAACGGTTGAGATCGATCACCGACTCGGGCAGCTTGTCGCCTTCCCAGCGCGCCAGCTTGCCGTCGTCGAAATAGACGGTGAAATTGCGATGCTCGAGCACCTTTCCCTGATGCGCGTACTCGTAAACGTAATCCCACCGGTCCGACCGGAAGGGCGACGTGAGCAGCGGCGTGCCGAGCGTCTGGCGCACCTGCGCCTGCGTCATGCCCGGCTTCAGCCTGTCCACGGCATCCTGCGACAGGTAGTTGCCCTGGTTGATGTCGATCTTGTAAACGCCGAACGAGCGCCAGGACGGCGCGTAGCGATCGAACGTCGCGCAGCCGGCAGCAAGGAACGAGAGCAGCGCCATCGGCAGGATGCGCGCCGCGGCCCGCGCGGCGGCGCGGGGGAACCATCGAAACACGGTGGGAATCATCAAGGCAAATGGCTATTATAGCCACGACACCCGGCTCGGCCGCTTCCATCGACATGACCCATTCGCACGATCTCAAGAGCGCCGGCCTCAAGGCGACGGTGCCGCGACTCCGGATCATCAACCTGTTCGAGACGTCGAAGGTGAGGCACTTGACCGCCGAAGACGTCTACCGGCTGCTGCTGGCCGAGGGACTCGACATCGGGCTCGCCACCGTGTATCGCGTGCTGACGCAGTTCGAGCAGGCGGGCCTGCTCGTCCGCCATCACTTCGAATCGGGCAAGGCGGTGTTCGAGTTGAACGAGGGCAAGCACCACGACCACCTCGTATGCATGCAGTGCGGACGCGTCGAGGAGTTCTACGATCCCGAGATCGAGAAGCGGCAGATTCGCGTTGCGCGGGAGCGCGGATTCGCGATCAGCGAGCACGCGCTGTATCTGTACGCCGACTGCACGAAGACCGACTGCCCGCATCGCAAGGCCAACGGCCCCAACTGATCGCGCCGCACGTCACTCGGGCGTGTCGCCGGTTTCGGCCGGCACGTGATCGGGTGATTGCACCGCTTCACGCCGGTTGAAATCGGCGAGCCTGAAGCCGAGCGCGAACAGCGTCGCGAAATAGGCAAGGGCTGCGCAGCCGATGACCAGTGCGAGGCGGGCGACCTTGCGCAATGCGCCGGCGTGCAGCCAGGTGTTGTCGGCACCCATCAGCCAGACGATCACCACGGCGAGCACGGCACTCGCGACGCACACCTTGGCGAAGAACGCCGGCCATCCCGGCTGCGGCTCGTAAAAGCGCTTGCGCAGCAGCAGCCAGAGCAGCAGTCCCGCGTTGCAGCAGGCGCCGATGCTCATCGCCAGCGTGAGCCCGGCCTGCTCGAGCCCGAGCGGCCAGGCGAAGATGACGGCGAGCGTCTGCGTGACGACCACGGTGAATGACGCGATCTTCACCGGCGTCTTCATTACCTGCCGCGCGTAAAAGCCGGGGGCGAGGATCTTCACTAGGATGATGGCCGGCAGGCCCAGGCTGTAGCCGAGCAGCGCCGCCCGCGTCTGCATCACGTCGTTGATCGTGAACCGGCCGTACTGGTACAGCGTCGAGACGAGCGGCAGCGCCAGCAGCGCGAGTGCGATGGCTGCCGGAAGCGCCATCAGGATGGCGAGACGCAGTCCCCAGTCGAGCAGCGCCGAATAGGCTTCGTGGTCCTCGTCGCTGTGATGCTGCGCGAGCGACGGCAGCAGGATCGTGCCGAGCGCCACGCCGAGGAGCGCGCTCGGGAACTCCATCAGCCGATCGGCATAGGTGATCCATGAGATGCGACCATCACCGAGCAGCGCTGCGAGCTGCGTGTTGATCAGCGCCGAAATCTGCGCCGCCGATACGCCGATCACCGCCGGCCCCATGGCGAGCAGCACGCGCCGCACACCTTCGTCGCGCCACGCGAACGACGGTTTCGGCAGCATGCCGATCGCCAGCAGCGGCCGGATCTGCAGCGCGAGCTGGGCGACCCCGCCGATGGCCACGCCGATCGCAAGCGCGACGATCGGCGGATCGACGAAGCGCGCGAGCAGGATCGCCGCGGCGATGATCGACACGTTGAGCAGCACCGGCGTGAACGCCGGAATGGCGAAGCGGCGGAACACGTTGAGCACGCCGCCGGCGAGCGAGACGAGCGAGACGAACAGGATGTACGGAAAGACGATCCGTATCATCTCGGCCGTCAGCTCGACCTTGCCCGGCGTGCGCGAAAAGCCGCCGGCCAGCACGTAAACGAGCCACGGCGCGGCAAGCGAGCCCAGCACCGACAGGGCGATCAGCACGACCGCGAGAAGGGTCGAGACATTGCCGACCAGCGAGCGCGTCGCATCGAGGCCGCGCTTGCGCCTGTACTCGGCCAGGATCGGAACGAACGCCTGCGAAAACGCGCCCTCGCCGAACAGGCGCCGCAGCAGGTTCGGCAGCCGGAATGCGGCTTCGAACGCATCCATCTGCAGACCGGCGCCGAACACCGTCGCCTTCAGCGTTTCGCGTAACAGTCCCGTGATGCGCGACAGGAGCGTCATGCCGCTCACTGTCGTCAGCGTGCGAAGGAGATTCAATCGGGAAGCTCGCGGAAGGCCTTGCTTGTAAAGCGAAAATCGCGTATTATGCCCGGTCTTTCATCGCGCGTTATCTACAATTTCAGGAATCGAGCAGAGATGGCCAACACGGCACAGGCACGCAAGCGTGCGCGACAGGCAGAGGTTACCCGCCAGCGCAACGCCAGCCAGAAATCGGCGCTTCGCACCGCGGTCAAGAAGGTGAAGAAAGCCATCGCGGCAGGCGACAAGGCGGCCGCTGCCGCAACGTTCCAATCGTCGCAGGCGGTGATCGACCGCATCGCCGACAAGCGCATCGTTCACAAGAACCTCGCGTCGCGCACGAAGTCGCGGCTTGCGCAGGCAATCAAGGCGCTCGCCTAGCGGCTTTCGAATACAAACACGATCAGGGCGTCCCGCGGGGCGCCCTGATCGTTTCAGGGAATCACGGTTGTGGACTGCAATCGCGCGAGACCGATCATCGCGCCCGGCCGACGCCTGGCATCCCGATAACATCGTGGAACCGGCCGCGGCACGCGACGCCCTAGCCTTGTGGGAGCGGCATTTCCGCGATCCGGAAGCGTCTGCGGCCCAGGCCGAGACTCGCCTCAACGGCACGGGCGACGCGACCGACGCGCACGCGTGGTATGCGTTGACGCTCGCGTTCCATCACCTGTTCTTCACCGCGCGCCCTCCGGACGCGCGACACTTTCTCGCCGAAGCGAAACGCAGCTTCGAGCAGAGTGGCGATCGCCGCGGCGAACTGCTCGCCGCGATCGGCGCCGCGCGCCTTGCCATCGTCGAACGCCAACCCGACGCTGCGCGCGAGCAGCTGATGGCGCTGTACCCGGAGGCGCAGCAGGTGCTGCCGCCGGAAGACCGCTTCTGGCTGCTGAACGCAATCGGTGCCGCGCACTACTTCACGGACCGGCTCGACGACGCCATCCGCTATCTCTACGAGGCGTTCGAAGCGCTGCGCGGCGTTGCGCGCTCGCCACAGCATCCCGCGGCGATGTCGAACCTCGCCGCGTCGCTCGTCACCGTCGGTGATCACGCCCCCGCACGCGAGCTTGCGGAAGCCGCGCTCGCGGAGCTCGTGCATTTCAACAATCCGCAACTCGAATTGTTCGCGCGCTCGAATCTCGCTGAAGCGCTGGCGGGACTCGGCGACTACGGGCGTGCGCTCGACGTCGTCGACGCGATGATCCGCCTCGACGCCAGCACCACGCGGCGCGCCACACAGAATCATTACCTGTCGATCGCGGCGGAAATCTACGCAAGGCACGGGCGGCTCGACGACGCCAGCCGCTGCGCACAGAACGCACGCGCCATCCTTCTGCAGTTTCCCGGCGGGTTCAACGAAGTCCATTCGTTGTGGGCGGACGCGGTGATTGCCGACGCGTGCGGGACAGCCGACGTGATCGCGCGGCTCGCTGCCGCGGCGGAGACGGCCGCCGCGCATCACCATCTGCCGGGTGAATCCAAGGCGTGGTCGAGACTCGCCGAGCGTCACGCCGAGATGGGCAACTTCGAAGCGGCTTACCACTGCGCGCGGCGGCTCCTCGCGGCGCAGACGCAGCGCCTGTCGCATCGCGCGAGTGCGAAGTATTACCTGCTGCGCGTCGAGCACGAGCTTACGCACGCACGCGCCGAGCGCGACCGCGCGCTCGCCCAGCAGCGCGAAATGGAGCGGCTCAACGAGGAGCTCGCGCGCGTCAACGCCGATCTTTCGCACAAGATGATCCAGGTGGAGGCGCTGCAGGCGCAGCTGGCGGTCGAGGCGGTGCACGATCCGCTGACGCAGCTCTTCAACCGGCGCTACCTCGACTCGGTGACGCCGGGATTGATCGGCTCGGCGCATCGCCGCGGCGCACCGCTCGCCCTCGCGCTGCTCGATCTCGACCGCTTCAAGCTCGTGAACGACCAGCATGGCCATCCTGCCGGTGACGTGGTGCTGCGCGAAATCGGGCGCGTGCTGCCGATGTCGATGCGCCCCGCCGACGTCGTATGCCGCTACGGCGGCGAGGAATTCTGCGTCGTGCTGCCCGACGCCGACGGGCCCGGTGCAGCGCGGGCGCTCGCGAGCGTGGCTGCGCGCCTGCGCGACCTTCGCGTCGCGTGGAATGGCGAGACGCTCGGCGGCTTCACGTTCTCCGCGGGGATCGCGGTCCTCGGTCGCGACGGCGCGACATTCGCCGAACTGCTTGCCGCCGCCGACCGCGCGCTGTACGCGGCCAAGGATGCGGGCCGCGACCGCGTGCTGATGGCGTCGTGACGCGAACGGGGCGAAAGCCGCGTGCCCGGGGCCGCGGACTCGCGTGCTAACATTCGCGATTCGCTGAAGGTCGCCGCCCACGCCGGCCGCGACGCGTCGATGGCCGATTCGAAGCCCCGGCATTTCCTGCAGTTCCGCGATTTTTCGCGGGCCGAATTCGACCATCTCTTCGAGCGCACGCGCTGGATCAAGGAGCGCTTCAAGCGCTACGAGCTCTACCAGCCGCTCAAGGACCGCACGCTTGCCATGGTGTTCGAGAAGGCCTCGACGCGCACGCGCGTGTCGTTCGAGGCCGGCATGAACCAGCTCGGCGGCATCGCGATCAACCTGAACCGCGGCGACACGCAGCTGTCGCGCGGCGAGCCGATCGAGGACGTCGCGCGCGTGGTGTCGCGGATGGTCGACGTCGTCATGATCCGCACGTTCGAGCAATCGATCATCGAGCGCTTTGCCGCGCACTCGCGCGTTCCGGTGATCAACGGCCTCACCAACGAGTATCACCCGTGCCAGATCCTCGCCGACATCTATACGTATGTCGAGCATCGCGGCTCCATCGCGGGCCGCACGGTGGCGTGGATCGGCGACGCGAACAACGTGTGCGCGACGTGGCTGCAGGCGGCGACGATCCTCGATTTCCGCGTGCACGTGTCGACGCCGCCGGGCTACGGGCTGCCGCCGGGCGCATGCGATGGGCGCCATTGCGTCGTCTTCGACGATCCCGAAGCCGCCTGCGAGGGCGCCGATCTCGTCACGACCGACGTGTGGACGAGCATGGGGTTCGAGGCGGAGAACGACGTGCGCAAGGAGGCATTCGCGCAGTGGCAGGTGGACGCCACGATGATGCGCCGCGCGCAGCCCGGCGCGCTGTTCATGCACTGCCTGCCGGCGCACCGCGGCGAGGAGGTTTCGGCCGACGTGCTCGACGGCCCGCAGAGCGTCGTGTGGGACGAGGCCGAGAACCGGCTGCATGCGCAAAAGGCGCTGCTGGAGTACCTCGTGTGCGGCGCCGTGCACGATAAACCGTGACAGGAAGCAGACGATGTTGAAACGACTGGCAGTCGCAGTTCTCGCACTGGCGCTTGCGCCGCTTGCCTCGGCACAGGCGTGGCCGGAGCGACCGATCAAGTTCGTGATGTCGGCGCCGGCGGGAAGCTCGATCGACGTGCTCGGACGCACGATCGCCGACAAGCTCAAGGACCGGCTCGGCCAGCCGGTCGTCGTCGAGAACAAGCCGGCGGCGGGCGGCACGCTCGCCACGGCCGAGGTCGCGCATTCGCCGCCCGACGGCTACACGATGGTGCTCGCGTTCAACGGTCCGCTGTCGTTCGCGCCGCTGCTGCAGAAGCTGTCGTACGACGTGCAGAAGGATCTTGCGCCGGTCATCATCACGTCGAGCCAGCCGAACGTGCTCGCCATCAACGCATCGCTGCCCGTGCATTCGGTGCGCGAGCTCGTCGCGTATGCGAAGGCGAACCCCGGCAAGCTCAATTACGCGTCGGTCGGCAACGGCAGCTCGTCGCACCTCAACATGGAGCTTTTCAAGAGCGTCGCCGGCTTCGACGCCGTCCACATTCCGTTCAACGGCTCCCCGCCGGCGGTGAAGGCCACCGTGCAGAACGAAACGCAGATGATGTTCGCCGTGATGCAGCCGCTGCAGGCGCAGATCCAGGCGGGCGCGTTGCGTGCGCTTGCCGTCACCACCGCGAAGCGCTTTCCGCTGCTGCCCGACCTGCCGACGATCGCCGAATCCGGCTATCCCGGCTTCGAGGCGCTTGCATGGAACGGCGTGCTCGTCGCGGCCGGCACGCCGAAGCCGATCATCGCGCGTCTCAATGCCGAGATGAACGCGATCCTCAAGGAGCCCGACGTCGCGCAGAAGATGCACGGCTTCGGATTCGACCTCATCGGCGGGACACCTGAAGATTTCGGCGAACTGATCCGCGGCGAAGCCGCGAAGTGGGCGCCGGTGATCAAGAAGCTCGGGCTCAAGGTCGACTGAACGCATGGAAACAGCGATGCACGACAGCAACACGACCGCCGCCGGCGCCGCGGCGACACTGCGGTCCTCCGCGCCCTGCGCCAAGGTGGTGCTCGCCTACTCGGGCGGCCTCGACACGTCGGTGATCCTCAAGTGGCTGCAGGACACCTACCGCTGCGAAGTCGTCACGTTCACCGCGGACATCGGCCAGCGCGAGGAAGTCGAGCCGGCGCGCCAGAAGGCGCTGCAGCTCGGCATCGCGAAGGAGAACGTCCACATCGAGGATTTGCGCGAGGAATTCGTCCGCGACTTCGTGTTCCCGATGTTCCGCGCGAATGCCGTGTACGAGGGCGCATACCTGCTCGGCACGTCGATCGCACGCCCGCTGATCGCGAAGCGGCTCGTCGAAATCGCGAAGGCGTGCGGCGCCGATGCGATCGCGCACGGCGCAACCGGAAAGGGCAACGACCAGGTCCGCTTCGAGCTCGGTGCGTACGCGCTCGCGCCGAACATCCGCATCATTGCGCCGTGGCGGGAATGGGACCTGCTGTCGCGCGAAAAGCTGCTCGCCTATGCCGATCGCCACGCGATCCCGGTCGACTTCAAGAAGCGCTCGGGTGCTGCCCCCTACTCGATGGATGCGAACCTGCTGCACATCAGCTACGAAGGCGGCGTGCTCGAGGATCCGCAAGTCGAGCCCGAGGAGTCGATGTGGCGGATGACGGTGTCCGCGGAGAAGGCACCGGATACGCCACAGGTCGTCGAGCTCACGTACCGCCACGGCGATATCGTGGCCATCGACGGGGCGCAGATGTCGCCGGCCGCCATCCTCACGGCGCTGAACGAGATCGGCGGCCGCCACGGCGTCGGCCGGCTCGACATGGTCGAAAACCGCTACGTCGGCATGAAATCGCGCGGCTGCTACGAGACGCCCGGCGGAACGATCATGCTCGCCGCGCACCGGGCGATGGAATCGATCACGCTCGACCGCGAGGTGGTCGCGCTCAAGGACGATCTTGCGCCGCGCTACGCGCGGCTCATCTACAACGGGTACTGGTTCAGCCCGGAGCGCAAGCTGCTGCAGGGGCTGATCGATGCGTCGCAGGCGCCGGTCAACGGCACCGTGCGCATCAAGCTCTACAAGGGTAGCGTCATGTGCGTCGGGCGCGCCTCGCCGACCGACTCGCTGTTCGACGCGCGGATATCGACGTTCGACGACGACGCCGGCGCCTACGACCAGAAGGACGCGGCCGGCTTCATCAAGCTCAACGCCTTACGGCTGCGCATCGCTGCGAATCTTCGCCGCACGTAGCCGTTTACCACTCGAAGCCGAGGCGGTCGTGGCGGCCTGCGGCGACGTCGAAGTGCTGCGTCTTCACCTGGCCGTCGTGCTCGGCTTCGACGGTGTACGAGCCCGGCGGAACCTGCAGCAGGAAGATCGGACCCTGCGACGGCAGGTCGACCACCGCGCGTCCGCTGCTGTCGGTGACGCGCAGGTGCACGTCCGCGACGAATTCGTCGCTGCCCTGGTTGCGCTCTGCGAACGTCATCTGCACCGGAAAGTCGGCGCTCATCGCGCGCATCCGGTCGGCCTCCTCGGTGCCGATGCCGCCGTTGAGATAATCCGTTCCCGGGTAGCGCGCGGACGGGGCGTACGTTTGCGCGAGCGCCGGGGCGCCGAGCGTTGCCGCGAACAGCAGCGCGAGCGCCGCCTGCGTGTATCGAAAGGTCGTCATGCCGACAGCTCCTTTGATGCGAAACAACATCGATGATGTCGCACACGCGCCGAATCGGCTGCCGGAGCGGACCGTGTTCCGTTGTCGGTGCATGGCCGACCGGCCGCTTGAGCATCGCGCAATTCCATGACCATTTGCAGAGCTGCGTCGTTGCCGCGGAAGCGGGAACCCAGCGTCTTTCGATCGCATGCGCCACTGGGTCCCCGCCTTCGCGGGGACGACGAGGGCGCATGCGCCACTGCGTCCCCGCCTTCGCGGGGACGACGAGGTTTCGGGAGCCCCTCGCCACGCAATCATCTAAAGCTCAATAGGATGAAACACCTCCCACGCTCGCTCCTCTCGCTGCCCCAGCGGGCGGGTCAGCCGGTCGGGACGGCCTGACATGCCCGAGCTTCCCGACCTCGCCGTCTACGTCGACGCGCTCAACCGACGCGTGCGTGGTCAGGTGCTGAATGCGGTGCGTGTCCGCAACCCGTTCGTGCTGCGCACGGTGGACCCTCCGCTCGACGCGGTCGCCGGGTGCCGCGTGACCGGCGTGCGCCGGCAGGGCAAGCGCATCGTGCTCGAGCTTGCCGGCGAACTGTTCCTCGTCATCCATCTGATGATCGCCGGACGCTTGCGCTGGCTCGAAGCGGGCCACGCAGCGCCCGCGCGCATTACGCTGGCGCTGTTCGAGTTTGCGAACGGCACGCTGGCGCTGACCGAGGCGGGCACCAAGCGGCGTGCATCGCTGCACGTGGTACGCGGCGCCGCGGCGCTCGCCGCACTGGATTCCGGCGGACTGGAGATCGGCGACATCGACGCGACAACGTTCGCCGCGCGTCTTCGCGCCGAGAACCACACGCTGAAGCGTGCGCTGACCGACCCGCACATCGTCAGCGGCATCGGCAACGCGTATTCCGACGAAATCCTGCATCGCGCGAAGCTGTCGCCGATCGCGCAAACGGCGAAGCTCGACGACGATGCGATGGCAAGGCTGTATGCGGCCGCAACCAGCGTCCTCGACGAATGGACGCAGCGGCTGCGCACGGAGACGGGCGACCGCTTTCCCGAAAAGGTCACCGCCTTTCGACCCGCGATGGCCGTTCACGGCAAGTTCAGGCAGCCCTGCCCCGTCTGCGGCACGCCGGTGCAGCGCATCGTCTACGCGGAAAACGAGTGCAACTACTGCCCGCGCTGCCAGACGAACGGCGTGGTGCTCGCCGACCGCGCACTGTCGCGGCTGCTGCACAAGAGCTTTCGCCGCGAAATCTGAATGCGCGCGATTCAGAAACCCATGCGCGCGCGGCGTCCGCACAGCTTGCGCCCGTCGACGTCCTCGGGCAGCAACTGGTCGCGTCCCGCGAGTTGCGCGGTGCCGAAGGCGTCGAGCAGCAGCTTGCGCATGTCGCGCGGCGGGATCGCCGCGAGCTTCTCCAGCACGGCCTCGGAGGGCTCGGGCGGGAACGGCCAGCGATGCGCGTCGAGGATCTCGCGGTACACGGCGAGCGCGATCATCCGCGAGCCTTCGGCATCGGGACGCTCGATCTCGTAGACGTTCATCCGGTTGAGGATCGGCTCGGGAATCGCGCTTTCATCGTTCGCCGTCGCCACCCACAGGATATGCGACGCGTCCATGTCGACGTCGATGAATTCATCCTTGAAATGCACCGCGGTGTCGCGCTCGAGCAGCCCGTACAGCGCGCCCATCGGATCGTAGCGCGCGTCGCCGCCGGCCTTGTCGACCTCGTCGAGCACGACCACCGGGTTCGCGTATTCGCCTTCGATCAGCGTTTGCGCGACCTTGCCGGGCCGCGCGTTATGCCACTGTGACGATGCGCCTGTCAAAACCCAGCCCGCGGTGAGCGAGCTCATCGACACGAATTCGAAGCCGGTGGCCAGCGCCTGGGCGAGCCGCTTCGCGAAGTACGTCTTGCCGAGGCCCGGCTCGCCGAGCAGCAGCATCGGCGTGAACTGGACCGCCTCGTTGCCCGCGACGGCAAGGGCCAGGAACTTGCGCAGATCGTCGACGACCTGGCCGAAATTGGGCGACGCCGCGTAAAGGTTGTCCACGGCGGCGGCGGTCGACGGTTTGATGATGTAGCGCGAGCCGCCGAGCTCGCGCATGCGGTCGTACCAGCTCTTGAGGCCCTCGTTGCGCCGGGCGGCGCCATCCTCGAGCGCGCGATCGACCTCGGCCACCGAGTAGATCGACTGCAGATCGGCGAGCGGAATCATGGCGTCCATGAACGTGCATTGCCTCCGCTTATCACATTGCCTCCGTGGATCATTATGCATCACGCATGCCAGCTTCGGCAGCACCGGAATGCACGAACGGACCTCGCGCGTCGCGTCGGCGCCACACCGACAGGTGCGGTTTGCCTGCTCCGACGCGGGTGTGCTAGCGTGGGCTTTCCCTTCCGGAGAAAGCCATGCCCTCGTTCGACGTCGTGTCCGAAGTGAATCAGGTCGAAGTGCGCAACGCCATCGACCAGGCGAACAAGGAGCTTTCGACGCGCTTCGACTTCAAGGGGTCCGACGCCCGCGTCGAGTACGACGGCAAGGCGATGACGCTGTTTGCCGACGACGATTTCAAGCTTTCGCAGGTGACCGACATCGTCGTCGCGAAGCTCACGAAGCGCCAGGTCGACGTCCGCTCGCTGAAATACGCGGACACGGAAAAAATTTCCGGCAACAAGGTGAAGCAGGTGGTGACGGTGCGCACGGGCGTCGAGCAGGAGCTCGCGAAGAAGATCGTCAAGCTCCTGAAGGAAAGCAGGCTCAAGGTGCAGGCGTCGATCCAGGGCGACGCCGTGCGCGTGTCGGGAGCGAAGAAGGACGACCTGCAGGCGGCCATCGCAGAGGTGCGCAAGTCGATCGCCGACTATCCGCTGCAATACCAGAACTTCCGCGACTGAGCTGCTGCTCGATCGAGCGACGCTCAATCGGCATGTGCGTGCGCAAGGCAGCAGCGGCGCTCGTCCTCGCCTGCATCACGTTCTTCGGATGCCGCATGGCATTCGCAGCGCTGCCTGACGACGCTTCCGCAAACCTGTGCCCGTTTTCGGGTGCGGGCAATGGCGCCCCGGCGATCTACTTCCCTGTCGGCGTCGCCGGGCTCGAGCGGCTCGAGCTTGCGCCCGGGTTCGCGAACGGCATCGGGCGCATTCCGGTGTCGCGCGATGAACTGATCCGGCTTTGCACCGAAGGCTTCATCGTTCACGCGCTCGATACCGGTTCGCCGCCCGCTTCCTTCTCGATCGTTCGCCGTTCGGGCCACGTGTACGGCAATCTGTGGAATACGGGTCGAACGCCCGCCGGCATGACGACGCAGTGGCTCGCGTTCGACATGGACGCGGTCGGTTACTTCGGCCAGGGGGAGCACGTGCCGGTTGCACTGTTCCTCGACGCGGACGCGCTCGTCGCAAGCCCGCCCGCCATCGTCGGCAATGGCATGGTGATCGGCGAGGTCAATCTCGCACCCAACGGTTGCGGCAGCCCCGCGTTTCCCGCTGCGCCCGCGGGCAACGGCGAGATCGAGGCGTACTGGCGCAATGGAAACGCGCTGTTCGGCGACAGTTGCGGCGCCATCCCGCTTCGCAACGCCGTCGACTATCGCTTCGTCGTCGAGGCCGATACCGCGGGCGTCGTTCACTACGAGAGCAGTTCGGCAACGACGACGATCGCGTCGTCTCCGCTGATCGATACGTCGCCCACGCGCCCTTCGTTCGACGCGGCGAATGCAGGCATCCTGGTCGCGTCGACGAACTTCTGCAGCGCCTGCGCCGATTTCGACCTGCATTTTCGCGAGTTCGCGAGCGGCTGGTCGGCGTGGAGTATCGGAGATGCGCGCATCGCGAGGCCGCCCGCCGTCAACCCCTCGGCCGACGTTCTCGCTTTCGGCGCGCAGACGCAGGGAAGCGTGTCACCGCCCCGGCAACTCGTCTTCACGAACACCGGCGCAACGGATGCGAGTATCGGTTTCGCCGTCTCGTCGGACGACGCCCCCGCATGCGCGACCGACGCGCCGCGCGCGCTTTGCGACGACGAACGGGACGAAGCGCGCCGAAGCTTCCTGCTGGCCGATTCCGGATGCAATCCGGTACCCGCCGGAGGCACATGCCTGGTCAGCGTCCGCTTCGCGCCGCAGGCGAGCTTCGCCATTCGCGCGCATCTCGAATATCGGATCGCCGATGCGGGCGTCACGAAGACCGTCGGTCTCTCGGGCTACGGCGTGCCGGCACCGGGGGCTACGGGTACGGCGCTCGCGATCGAGTACTTCGATGCATTCCTCGGGCACTACTTCATCACCACGCTCGCATCGGAGCAAGCGGCGCTCGATGCGGGCGCGATCGCCGGCTGGAAGCGTACCGGTGCTTGGTTCACGGCGTACGCGCCGGGCCAGGGCGCCGCAGACGGCGCGCGCGCCGTGTGCAGGTACTACGGACGCCCGGAAGCCGGCCTCGACACACATTTCTATTCGGCGTCCGCGAGCGAATGCGCTGCCGTCGCGCAACGCTTCCCCGACGCGTGGATCCTCGAATCGGCGGAGCTTTTCGACGTCGCGTTGCCGGATCAGGCGAGCGGCGAGTGCGTGCCGGGTCACTTGCCGGTGTACCGGTTGTGGAATGGCGGCGCGAGCAGCAACCACCGGTATACGACCGATGCATCGACGCGTCGAAGCATGATCGCGGCCGGCTGGATCGCCGAGGGTTACGGCGGCAGCGGCATCGCGATGTGCAGTGCCGCGCCGTAGCGGCTCAGCCGCTGGCGAAGTCCGCGGCCAGCGCCGCGCGCGTCGGGTCGGGCAGCACGACATCGGCCTGGTACGCCGGGTGATCGATGCCGATCGTCACCGGCCCGTTGCGCCTGAATGCGGCGATCATCGGTGGCGTCAGCTCGAAGCGCAGGAAATGCACGGACGACGTCTTGTCGGCCGTCTCGCGCTCGAGGTCCTCGTCGGCGATCGCATGCACGGCCGGCATGTCCGCCACGCGCAGCCACACACGATCCTCGATGCCCTTGAGACGCGCGAGCGCATCACGGCGGGCGTTCTCGTCCTCGTACTCGATCAGCATCGTGGCTTTGAGATTGCTGCCGTCGGGGATGAGCGGGTTGTACGCGTCGAGCTCGTCCTGGATGCCGGCTTCCTCGAACATCTTCTCGGCGCGCAGCATTTCCTGGACCTGATAGCGCATCGTGAGCTCGTCCTCGAACAGCAGCGTCACGTGCTCGCCCACGTGCACCGTGCGTGCGCGCTTGTGTGCAACCGCGCGGGCGCGGAACGCCGGGCGTTCCTTCGCATAAGCCTCGAGCGTCAGCAGGCTGTTGCGTTCGATGCGCGGCATGATCGCTTGTGCTCAGTCGATGCCGTAGGCGATGCGCAGGAGGGTCAGCGGGTGCGCCTTGCGCGGCCGGCGCTCGCTTCCGCCCTGCACGATGCCCTCCTCGATGCGCCGCCCGGCGATCGGGCAGTCGGAGCTCACGAAGTCGGGCTCGAAATCGTCCATGCGCCGGAACACCGGCTTGCCGATCTTCATCGCGTCGGCGAAGAACTCGCGCTTCACGCCCCAGGTGCCGTCGTGACCCGAGCAGCGCTCGACCGTGTTGACCGACGTATCGGGAATCCATTCGAGCGCCTCGCGCGTCTTCTGCCCGACGTTCTGCACGCGCGAATGGCAGGGAATGTGATAGCTCACCTTGCCAAGGCCGCGCTTGAACGAGCGGTCGAGCAATCCGTCGCGCTCACGCGCCACGAAGTATTCGAACGGATCGAACATCGCATCGGCGACCGCCTTCACGTCGGCATCGCCGGGGAACAACAGCGGCAATTCCTGCTTGAACATCAGCGTGCACGAAGGGACGGCCGTCAGGATCGCGTACCCGGCACGCGCGAGCGGCGCGAGCACCGGAACGTTCACGTTCTTCAGCGCTTCGACGGCCGCGAGGTCGCCGAGTTCGAGCTTCGGCATGCCGCAGCAGGCTTCGCTTGCCGCCAGTATGTACGGGACCTGCACATGATGGAGGAGCTTCAGCAGGTCGTGCCCGATGCCCGGCTCGTTGTAGTTGACGTAGCACGTGGCGAAGATGGCGACCTTCCCCGGCGCGCGCGCGCCGTCGCGCACCGGCCAGGCGAGGGAAGGCGGCACCGACGCGCGGAAGCGGCGCTCGGCATACGGCGGCAGCCACGCGTCCTTCGCCACGCCGAGCACCTTCTCCATCAGCGTGCGCACCGGCGACGACGTGTTCGCCTTGTTGACAGCCTTGACCACGACGGGAATGGTCGCGAGCTTGCCGACGGCATCCGTGCTCGTGAGCACGCGGTCGCGCAGCGTATAGCCGCCCTTGCTGAACTTCACGGCCTTCGCTCGCAGCATGACGTGCGGGAAATCGACATTCCACGGGTGCGGCGGAACGTACGGACACTTCGTCATGTAGCAGATGTCGCACAGATAGCACTGGTCGACGACCTTCCAGTAATCCTCCTTCGCGACACCGTCGATCTCCATCGTCGCGCTGTTGTCCACGAGGTCGAACAGCGTCGGGAACGCGCCGCAAAGCGACACGCAGCGCCGGCAACCGTGACAGATCTCGAAGATGCGCTCCTGCTCCTTCGCGAGCGCCGCCTCGTCGTAGAACGCCGGATCGCGCCACTCCAGCGGATGGCGCGTCGGCGCCTGCAGGTTGCCTTCGCCGTTCGGCATCAGTCAGCGCCTGGCCAATCGGGCATCAATCGGCCAGGGCGTCGAGCGCTTTCTGGAAGCGGTTCGCGTGCGAGCGCTCGGCCTTCGCCAGCGTCTCGAACCAGTCGGCGATTTCGTCGAAGCCTTCACCGCGGGCCGCCTTCGCCATGCCGGGATACATGTCGGTGTACTCGTGCGTCTCGCCGGCGACCGCCGCCTTCAGGTTGTCGCGGCTGGAGCCGATGGGCAGGTCGGTTGCCGGATCGCCAACCGCGGCCAGGTAGTCCATGTGCCCGTGGGCGTGTCCGGTTTCACCTTCGGCAGTGGAGCGGAACAGCGCGGCGACGTCGTTCTGCCCTTCGACGTCGGCCTTGTTGGCGAAATAGAGATAGCGGCGATTCGCCTGCGATTCACCCGCGAATGCGGCCTTCAGGTTGTCGTGCGTCTTCGTGCCCTGGAGAGGCTTCATGATCGTGCTCCTCGTGTTGGGCGCCCGTTGGCGGGGCGCATTGACATTCGGCCGGCCGGCGGTGACCGCGGCCACCGCTTCATTTTGCGGGGACGCGCGCCGGGTTGTCCAATCAACTCTGACAATGCGGGCGATAGAACGTGCTTATCAATCGAGACGCTCGTAAGCGGGCAGCGTCAGGAATTCGACGAACGTATCGCTGTTGACGAGATCCGCGAATATCCGGGCCGCGTCGTCGTATCGGCCGTCGGCGTACGCGGTCCCCAGCAATTCGCGGATCTTCGCCGTTTCCTCGGGCAGGCACGCCGCGACCAGTTCCTTCGTCACCTTGCGGCCGTCGTCGAGCGTGCCCTTCGGCGAGCGGATCCACTGCCAGACCTGCGAGCGCGAGATTTCCGCCGTGGCTGCGTCTTCCATCAGGTTGAAGATCGGCACGGCACCCTCGCCTGCGAGCCAGGCGCCGATGTACTGGATTGCGACGTTGATGTTGAGGCGCAGGCCCTTCTCGGTGATCGGCCGCTCGGGCTCGAAACGCAGCAGGTCGGCTGCGCTCACGTGAACGTCGTCGCGTTTTGCGGTCGCGATCTGGTTTCGCGCAGGCATCAGGCGATCGAAGGCGTCCTTCGCCACGGGAACGAGCGCCGGGTGCGCAACCCAGGTGCCATCGTGCCCCTGCCTCGCCTCGCGTTCCTTGTCGGCCCTGACCTTGGCAAACGCTTCGGCGTTGGCCGCCTCGTCGTTCTTGACCGGGATCTGCGCCGCCATGCCGCCCATCGCATGCGCATTGCGGCGATGACACGTCTTGACGAGAAGCTCGGCGTAGCTCTTCATGAAGTGCGTGGTCATCGTGACGAGCGCGCGATCCGCCAGACAGAAATCGCGGTTGCTGCGCAATTTCTTGATGCAGCTGAAGATGTAGTCCCAGCGTCCGGCGTTGAGGCCCGCCGAATGATGGCGCAGCTCGTACAGGATCTCGTCCATCTCGAATGCACCGAGGATCGTTTCGATCAGCACGGTGGCCTTGATCGTGCCGCGCGCAATCAGGAGGTCGTCCTGCGCCATCACGAAGATGTCGTTCCACAGCCGCGCCTCGAGGTGGCTCTCGAGCTTCGGCAGGTAGAAATACGGGCCGCTGCCGCGCGCGATCAGCTCCTTCGCGTTGTGGAAGAAATACAGCGCGAAATCGAAGATGGCGCCGGAGATCGGCTCGCCGTCGACGATCACGTGCTTCTCGGGCAAGTGCCAGCCGCGCGGGCGCACGAAGAGCGTCGCCGTGCGCTCGTTCAGCCGGTATGCCTTGCCCTCGGGGGAAACGTAGTCGATGCGCCGGCGTATCGCGTCGCGCAGGTTGAGCTGCCCCTGCACGTTGTTCGTCCACAGCGGCGTGTTCGCGTCCTCGAAATCGGCCATGTAGACGTTCGCGCCGCAGTTCAACGCGTTGATGATCATCTTGCGGTCGACGGGGCCGGTGATCTCGACGCGACGGTCTTCGATGCCGGCGGGCACCGGGTCGCACGTCCAGTCGTCGTCGCGGATCTCCTTCGTTTCGGCGAGGAACCCGGGGAGTTCGCCCGCGTCGAACTGGACCTGCCGCGCGACGCGCCGCGCGAGAAGGTCGGTGCGCCGGGCGCCGAAGGCGCGCTGCAATCGCGCGACGAACGCAACCGCATCGGGCGTGAGGATCTGCGCGAATTCAGGCGTGACCTGCGCGGTGATTTCGATGCCGGGGCCGTAGCGCGGGGCGTTCATGAAGTCCTCGATTCCTGTGTTGCTGCGTATTCTACTGCCCGCGATGATTGCGCTTCCCTGCGACGTCACGTCGCGCCGCATGGGCTGGAAAAAGCGATCCTGGCACCGGCACCATCACTCGTTCGGGAGGTGGATGCCATAGACGTCCGACAAGCGCAGCCGGATGTCGCGTGCGACGGACGCTTCCTCCGTTCCGCCGTCGATCGATGCGAGTCGCAACGAATTGGCGACCCGACGAGCACGACCGGTCAGACCGGCGCGCGTCACACCGTGGTAATGACGGACGTCGCCCCATAGCACCGCGGGCAGCCGCGCGAACGAATAACCTTCCTGCTGCAACCGCTGATGCAGATCCGCGCCGGTGTCGTACTCGATGAAGGCCGGGTATTGCCCGTCGATCTCGACCCGTTGCGTGCCGTGGCGACGTCGCCGTCCCGGAATGCGCAAGTGGCGCATGCCACGGATCCGGTATCGATAGCCGATCCAGCGCGAAAGCCGCGGCCACCCGGGAATCTCGAGAAACGGTCGTCGGTTGGCGAAACCGCATCCCGCGCGAAGCACGCGACGGATGGGTGCCGTTCGCAGCAGCACGAGGGGAATCCACATGCGTTCCGCGTAATAGCCGGTGCCCGCCGGCAAGCCGTGTTCCTGCCCCATCCACGCCGGGCCATGCAGGAATCCGGCGCCGTATGCGCTGGTGTCGGCCGCGATTTGCGACGTCATGCCCGCAAACACGCGTCGGCTCAGCAGCTCGACATCGGAATCGACGAGCAGCACGAAGTCGGATGGAACCGAGCGGAAAAGCGCATCCAGCGCGGCAGGATGGGGTCGCAACGGCCACGACAACCAGTGAAAATCCAGTCCGCAGGCGCGCGCGAGCCGCTCGAAATGGGCAGCGCTTGCGTCTTTCGATTCACAATCGATCACGAGCACCGGGCAATCGGTGTGTGCGAGGACGGACGCCAAGGCGAGCGAGGTCACCCATTTCGTGCCGCAATTGATGATGACCGCACGCATCGGGGTGAACGGGACGTCGGTCAGCTGGGCAACGATTTTCATTTCGGAGCCATGGCCGCGCGCAGCTCGAGACGAGGCGGCACGCAGCGACGCGTGCCCGCCCGCAGCTCGCGTGTGTCAGCCAAACGCGCCTTACGCGGCGCGCTGCGGATTGAGCCGCTCGACCGGGTCGTGCAAACGGTTCAACGCGTTGATGTAGGCCTTCGCCGAAGCGACGATGATGTCGGTGTCGGCGCCGAGGCCGTTGACGATGCGGCCCGCCTTCTCGAGGCGCACGGTCACCTCGCCCTGCGCGTCGGTACCGCCGGTGATCGCGTTCACCGAATAGAGCAGCAGGCTCGCATGCGATCCCGCCATGCGCTCGATGGCGCGGAATACGGCGTCGACGGGCCCGTCGCCATCGACCTCGGTCACGAGCTCCGCCTCGCCGACGGCCATCACGACGCGCGCGTGCGGCACCTTGCCGGTCTCCGACGTGACCTTGAGCGCAGCCAGCCGGTAATGCTCGTGCGCCGGAGCGATGCCTTCGTCGGACATCAGCGCGTGCAGGTCCTCGTCGAACACTTCGCCCTTCTTGTCGGCGAGCTCCTTGAATCGCGCGAAGGCGACGTTGAACGCCTCGTCGTCGGGCAGATCGATGCCGAGCTCGACGAGACGGTTGCGCAACGCGTTGCGCCCGGAAAGCTTGCCCAGCACGAGCTTGTTCGCATGCCAGCCCACGTCCTCGGCGCGCATGATCTCGTACGTCTCGCGATGCTTCAGCACGCCGTCCTGATGAATGCCCGACTCGTGGGCGAACGCGTTGGCGCCGACGATCGCCTTGTTCGGTTGCACCGGAAAGCCCGTGATGCCGGACACGAGCTTCGACGCCGGAACGATCTGCGTGGCATCGATGCGCGTGGTGCAGGGAAACACGTCCTTGCGCGTGCGCACCGCCATCACGATCTCCTCGAGCGATGCGTTGCCGGCGCGCTCGCCGAGGCCGTTCACCGTGCATTCGACCTGCCGCGCACCGTGCATCACCGCGGCGAGCGAGTTCGCGACGGCGACGCCGAGGTCGTTATGGCAGTGCACCGACCAGACCGCGCGCCCCGAATTGGGCACGCGCTCGCGCAGCGACCCGATCAGCGCGCCGAACTGCCAGGGCATCGTGTAGCCGACGGTATCGGGGATGTTGACCGTCGTGGCACCCGCCGCGATCACCGCTTCGAGCAGCCGGCACAGGAAGTCGGGCTCCGAGCGGCCGGCGTCCTCCGGCGAGAACTCGACGTCGTCGGTGAACTCGCGCGCCCAGCCGACCGCCTTCACCGCCTGCTCCAGCACCTGCGCAGGCGTCATCCGCAGCTTCATCTGCATGTGGATCGGCGAGCTCGCGATGAACGTGTGGATGCGCATCGACTTCGCCGGCCGCAGCGCTTCGCCGGCACGCCGCACGTCGTTTTCGTTCGCGCGAGCGAGCGCGCACACCGTGCTTTCGCGGATCGCCTTCGCGATGTCGTGCACCGCGTCGAAATCGCCGTTCGACGACGCGGGGAAGCCGGCCTCGATCACGTCGACGCGAAGCCGCTCGAGCTGGCGCGCGATCCGCGTCTTTTCCTCCTTCGTCATCGAGGCGCCCGGGCTTTGCTCGCCGTCGCGCAGTGTCGTGTCGAAGATGATCAGATGATCGGACATGAACTTCCCCTCACGACTGCGGCTTCGCCGCTCATGTTGTGCCGTCGGTCGATCATGCGGCCGCGCCCACCGGCGTGCCGAGCGACAGCGCGCCCTGCGCGCAGGCGCGATTGACCGCCGCGGTGACGGCTTTCAGCGTCGCCGTGACGATGTTCGGATCGAGCCCGACGCCGTAGACGCTCTTCGTTCCGGCGCGAAGCTGCACGTAGGCAACCGCGGTGGCGTCCTCGCCGCTGCCCGTCGCATGCTCGTGGTACGCGAGCACGTGCACGTCGACGCCGAGGCCGTCCCGCAGGCCCTGCACGAACGCATCGACCGGACCGTTGCCCGCGCCCGCGACCAGCGTTTCGACGCCGTCGACGGCAAGGCGGGCGGTGAGCTGCTCGAGCGCGCCCTGGACGCCGGAATGAGCGGCGCGATGCCCGAGATACGCGAGCGGCGATTGCAGCGACACGTATTCACGCTGGAATGCCGCATGCAGATCGGCTGCCGTCAGCTCCTTGCCCGTCGCGTCGGTGATCGCCTGCACCACCTGGCTGAACTCGATCGACAGCAGCCGCGGCAACGCAAGCCCGTAATCGCGCTCGAGCAGATAGGCGATGCCGCCCTTGCCCGACTGGCTGTTGACGCGGATCACCGCCTCGTAGGTGCGCCCGACGTCGGCCGGATCGATCGGCAGGTACGGCACCTCCCAGATCGTGCTTCCCGCCGCCTCGGCGGCGCGCTGCGCGGCGAAGCCCTTCTTGATGGCGTCCTGGTGCGAGCCCGAAAACGCGGTGAACACGAGCTCGCCCGCGTACGGATGGCGCGGATGGACCGGCAGCGCCGTGCAGTATTCGGCGGTGCGGATCACCGCGCCGATGTCGCTGAAGTCGAGCTTCGGATCGATGCCCTGCGAGTACAGGTTCATCGCGAGCGTGACGACGCAGACGTTCCCGGTGCGCTCGCCATTGCCGAAGAGGCAGCCCTCGATGCGATCGGCGCCCGCCATGACGGCGAGCTCGGCCGCCGCGACACCGGTGCCGCGATCATTGTGCGGGTGAACCGAGATCAGCACGCGGTCGCGGCGCGACAGGTGCCGGTGCATCCACTCGATCTGGTCGGCGAACACGTTGGGCGTCGCGACCTCGACGGTGGCAGGCAGGTTGAGGATCACCGGGTGACGCGAGACCGGTTCCCAGACGTCGACGACGCGCTCGCAGATCTCGAGCGCGAAGTCGAGCTCGGTCATCGTGAACGTTTCCGGCGAGTATTCGAAGCGCCAGTCGGTTTGCGGCTGCTCCGCCGCGCACGCGGCGAAAAGCCGCGCGCCTTCGGTCGCGATTTCGACGATGCCCGCGCGATCCTTGCCGTACACGACGCGCCGGAACAGCGGCGCCGTCGGATTGTAGAGATGCACGATTGCGCGTGCGGCGCCGCGCAGCGACTCGAACGTGCGCCGGATCAGCTCCTCGCGCGATTGCGTCAGCACCTGGATCGTGACGTCATCCGGGATGAGATCCTCGTCGATCAGCTGGCGGACGAAATCGAAGTCGGTCTGCGACGCGGACGGAAACGCGACCTCGATTTCCTTGAAGCCGACGTCGACGAGCTGGCGGAACATCCGCAGCTTCCGCCCCGCGTCCATCGGCTCGATCAGCGCCTGGTTGCCGTCGCGCAGATCGGTCGACAGCCAGATCGGCGGTGCTTCGATCGTGCGCGAAGGCCAGGCGCGGTCAGGAAGGTCGATCGGCTGGAACGGGCGGTATTTGCGCGAAGGCACGGGGTGCATGGTGGAATCCCGGAAACGAAGAGCGAAAATCGACCATCCTTTCGGATGGTGCGGGCACGGCTCGGAGCGAGGGGTGGGTTGTTATCTGCGCGCGGGGCGCAGCAGAAGCAGCAGCAGGCCGCCCGGAAGGAGGGCAGGCGCGAGGGCGCGGACGGCGGAGGAGAAGCTGCGCATCCCGCTAAGTTAGCCGAAATGACCGTTGCATGCAACCGCTGCCCCGCCCGGGCGCGCCGGCCGTGCGACACTTGCGTCCGTTTTGCCGTCCATGCGCCACGCCGAATTTCAACCGACCGCGAGCGCGTCGCGCTGGCTCGCGGGCGCGCTCGTCGTCGCGCTGCTCGTGCACGCGGGCGTGCTCGCCGTGTGGCTTTCGGAATTGCTTCAGCGGCCCGACGCCACCGTCCTGCCCGGCGCAGAGTTCCGGCCGGTGATCGTGCGGGCATCGGCACTCGCGCTGCTCGCACTGCTGGTGTTCCGGAGGGCGCCGCGGCGTACGGCGAGCGTCCTGGCATTTGCCGCGGCGTGTGCGCTGGTGGGCGTCGGACCTGCCGCCACGGTGGCGTTGCTGACGCTTTCCGCGCACGTGCTCGGGACCGCGCTGCTCGACTGGGGTGGCGGCGGCGCGGGCCGCGCGGCATCGGGGCCGCCTTTGCCGGCAGCCGTTCGCATCCTCACCGGCAGTTGCGTCTGGCTGGGGCTGATCGGCGCAACCATTGCACTGCCGATCCACGACGGCGCGCTCTACGTGATCTTCGCCGGCGCGCCGCTCGCGCTCTTCCCCGCCACGACGCGGATGTCGGTCGCGAACGCAACTGCGTGGCTTGCCGCGGACGACCGCTGGTCACTGCCCGAGCGGTTGTGCCTGGCCCTCGGAGTCGTCATCGCGATCATGCACCTGATCGTCGTCGCGAAGCCGGAGGTCGGGTACGACGCGATCGCAATGCACCTGCAATTCGCCGAGCTCGTCGGCCACCACCATCGCTGGGATTTCGACGTGACCCGGTATGCGTGGGCGGTGATGCCGATGGGCGCCGACTACGCCTACCTGGCTGCGTACCTGGTCGACGGCGAAGCCGCGGCGCGACTGCTCAACGTCGTCTTCGGCCTGCTGCTCTGCGCGCTGATCTACGAGATCGTGCGCATGCAGGCGAGCCGCCTCATCGCGCTTGCAAGCGTTTGCCTGCTCGCGTCGACGCCGCTCTGGCTGCTCGAATCGTCGACGCTGTTCGTCGAATACGCGTGGACCGCGTTCCTCGTCGCGGCCCTCGCATCGACGCTGTGGTTCATCGCGCGGCGCGAGGCCGCGTACTTCGCGGCCGGCGCGCTGTGCTGCGCCGGCGCGATGGCGTGCAAGGTGATCGGCGTGTTCTGGGTGGTGCCGCTCGCGGTTGCGCTCGTTTACCGGCTCGCGCAAGCCCGTCCGCCCGCGCGCGCCCGGCTGGCCGTCGTGGCGCTGCTCGCCGTCGTCATCGCTTCATGGCCGTACGTGAATGCGTGGGTGCGCACGGGCAATCCGGTGTTTCCGTTCATGAACACGCTGTTCGCGTCGCCGCTGTTCCCGGCCGGCGAGGCTTTCAACAACCCGGCCTACAACGCACCGCTGTCGCTTGCAACGCCGTACGCGCTCGTCATGAACAGCGGCCGCTACCTGGAAGGCTACGACGGCGCCGCCGGGATTCAATGGCTGCTGCTGTTTCCGCTCGTCGTCTTCGGTCTTTTCACGCGCTCGCGCCGGCGCCGCTTTGCGCTGTTTTGCCTGGCCGCGGGATTCGCCGTGCTGGTGTACGTGCAGCAGTCGTATCTGCGTTACCTGTTCCCGGCATTCGTGCTGCTGGCGATACTCGCCGGCTGGGCACTCGGCGACTGGATTCGCTCGGCGCGGGCGGCGGCCGCGCTCGCGGTGGCAACGAGCATCGTGTGCGTCGCGAATCTGTGGCTGATGCCTTCGGCGAGCTGGACGAACGCGACCCTTTGCATCCGCTGCGCGCAGGACGCCGGCGCATGGCGCGAGTACGTCGCGCGCTATGCGCCGCTGCGGCTCGTCGGCGACTACCTCAACCGGAACCTCCCGGACGCCCGCGTGGGATTCTTCGTGCTCAACGCGGCGGGCGCCAGCGGGTTCGTCGGCTATTCGCGCGCCGCCAACTGGCACGACACCCCGGTGTTCCGCGGCATCACGGGGGCGACGACGAGCGACGACGTGGCGGCGATCGTGCGCCGCTTCCGGCTCACCCATGCGGTTTTCGTCGATCACACCGACGACCCGTTCGACCGCGTGCTGGTCACGTACCGCGACCGCGAGACGACACCCGTGGCGCGAATCGGAAACTACGTGATCACGGCGATACGCGCGGACGACGAGCGCGCCGCGTCGGCGGCAGTGCCGCCGCGTTAGCCCGCCTGCGTGTCGCCGGCGAGGGCCGGCTCGGCGCAAAGCGGCGTGCGCGGCACGTTCTGGATGTCGAACTGCAGCGCACCGAGCAGGAGCTGCACGCCGACGAGCACGGGAAGGGCTGCGAGCATCACGGCACCGGATGTCGTCGGGAAGCCGGACACCGACGAATTGATCCACTTCGTCACGCCGTACGCGGTGCCGAGCGACAGCAGCAGCAGGCCCGATGCAAGCTGCAGCGTTCCGGCGTTGAAATCACGCAGGAAGTACGAATAGAAGATGCGCTTGAGCGTCGCCGACACGTACTTGCAGGGAAAATCCCGCAGCACGCGGCCGATGCGCAGGTTGCTCGACTCGCCGGCGTAGCGGGCGCGCAGCGGCACGTCGCGCACGACGGCGCGCACCGTATACAGGCGAAAGAGCATGTCCGACTCGAAGAAGTAGCCGCTGTCGATCTTGCCGAGCGGCAGCGCCTCGAGCGCGGCGCGGTGAATGGCCGTGTACCCGTTGGTCGGGTCCATCACGTTCCAGTAGCCGCTCGAGATCTTGTTGACGAGCGACAGCAGCGCATTGCCGAGCAGGCGCACCCGCGGCATGTCCTGCAGCAGCGCGAAGTCGTAGAAGCGGTTGCCCTTGGCGTAATCGGCCGCGCCCATCGCGATCGGCGCAACGAGCCGGCTCAACTGCGCCGGATCCATCTGCCCGTCGCCGTCGATCTTGACGACGATCTGTGCCCCGTCGGCGAGCGCGGCCCGGTAGCCGGTAACCATGGCCGCACCCACGCCGCGATTGCGCTCGTGCCGCAGCACCCGGACGCGGTCATCCGGACGCGATGCTTCGACGAGATCGCCGGTGCCTTCCGGACACGCGTCGTCGACGACATAGATCCGGGCGACGTTCGCGTCGATCCGCGACAGGACGTCGAGTATCTGGCGGCTGGTCCGATAGCACGGAATGACGACCGCGATCATCCCGACGGCTACGCCGAGGCGACCACGACGCCGACGACGATGATCGCGCCGCCCATCAGCGTGCGCAGTGCCAGCGGCTCGCCGAGTGCGAAATGCGCAAAGAGCGGCGTGATGATGAACGCGAGCGAAAAGATCGAGTAGGCGGCAACGAGCGGGACGAAGCGCAGAACGAAGACCCAGGCGATCGTCGCGATCGCATAGATGACGAGCGCCGCCAGCATCGGCATCGACAGGAAGCTTCGCAGCGTCGCCCACGACCAGCCGTCGACGCGCCAGGCGAGCGCTGCCACCTTGAACAGCACCTGCCCGACCGCAAGCAGCGCTACGCAGCCGAGCGTGAGCATGAACCAGCGCAGCGGCACGGGTTCACCGGGCATCGATCACGGTGGGCCGGGTTCGCGCACGCGCCGGGCGCGCGCAAGCATCCACGCCGACACGGCGTAGCCCGACAGCCCGTAGACGACGAATGCGGCGAACAGCACGAGCGGCGGCTGCCAGGACAGGAGTGCGACGAACAGGACGATCAGGAAGATGGCGACGAACGGCACGCTCTTCTTGAGGTTGATCGTCTTGAAGCTGTAGTACTTGAGGTTGCTGACCATCGTGAGTCCGGCGAACAGCGTCACGGCCCACGCAAGCCAGCGCAGCGCGTCGGGATCGTAGCCGAGATCGTCGATCACCCAGACGAGACCGGCGACGAGCGCCGCGGCCGATGGGCTCGGCAGGCCCATGAAATAGCGCTTGTCGGCGACCTCGAGCAGCGTGTTGAAGCGCGCGAGGCGCAGCGCGGCGCCCGCAACGTAAACGAACGCCGCCACCCAGCCGAGCTTGCCCAGGTCGCGCAGCACCCATTCGTACATCACCAGCGCCGGCGCCGCACCGAAGCTCACCATGTCCGCGAGGCTGTCGAATTCAGCGCCGAACGCGCTCTGCGTGCGCGTCATCCGCGCGACGCGGCCATCGAGGCCGTCGAGCACCATCGCGACGAAGATCGCGATCGCCGCCTGGTCGAAGTTCACGTTCATCGCCTGCACGATCGCGTAGAAGCCGGCGAACAGCGCGGCCGTCGTGAACAGGTTCGGCAGCAGGTAGATGCCGCGGCGGCGCACGCGGTTCTTCAGCAGGCGCCGCTCGCTTTGCAGATCGTCGTTGTCCGGGATCATCGGTTCAGCGCGCCGGTTGTCTCAGCTCGGCAACGATCGACTGCGTCGCGTACACCTTGTCGCCGACGGTCGCGCGCGGAATCGCATCGGCCGGCAGATAAAGATCGACGCGCGAGCCGAAGCGGATGAAGCCGTAGCGCTGCCCGCGCACCAGGCGGTCGCCGGCTTTCACGTAACAGAGGATGCGCCGCGCGATCAGTCCCGCGATCTGCACGCACGTGACGTCGACGCCTGCCGGCGTGACGAGCCGCAATGCGTTGCGCTCGTTGTCGCTCGACGCCTTCTCCAGCGCGGCGTTCACGAACGTGCCCGGGTGATACCACGTCTGGGCGACGTCGGCATCCACCGGGCTGCGGTTCGAGTGCACGTTGAACACGTTCATGAACACGCTGATCAGCAGCGCGTCGCGGTCGAGGTACGGATCGCGCGCGTTGCCGATGCGCACGATGCGTCCGTCGGCAGGCGACAGCACCGCGTTCGGCGCATCGGGCACGTTGCGCGGCGGATCGCGGAAGAACTGCAGGATGAACAGGAACGCGACCCACGCGAGTGCGGCAAGCGCCCACCAGGACACGAGCGACAGCACGAGTGCGACGGCGAATGCGCCGGCGACGAACGGCCAGCCTTCGCGCGCAATGATCGGATGCGGATAGCCGGTCACGGACGGCGGAAATCACGTGCAGCCCGCGCGCCGCGCGCGCTCGGTGGGCGGGAAGCCGCGGCGCATGCCGTCACTTCGGTATTGCGTCGTCGATGCGCTTTTCCTGCTCGATGGCGCCCTGCTTCACCATGTCCTGCACCCCCTTCGCGCGCTCGAGTGCGTTGCGGGGCGTGATCGCCGCCGCCTGCTCGACTTCCGAAGCGCCGGGTGCCGCTGCATGACGCGGCTTGTCGGGATCGTCGACCAATCCGTAGGCCTTGAGCGCGCTTCTGGCCGACAGGCCGACGATCACGAGCGCAAGCAGAATCAGCACGAGGCCGACCCAGCCGCGTTGGCGTTCGCGCGATGCCATCGAAACCTCCCGCTCGAATGACGACGAGCGGGAAGTATACCGTCGCGTGGCGCGCGAGCGGCGGGCGGTCAGTTGCGCGCCTGGTCGACGAGCTTGTTCTTCCGGATCCAGGGCATCATCGAGCGCAGCTTCTCGCCGACGACTTCGATCGAGTGCTGTGCGGTCATCCGGCGGCGCGACATCAGCGTCGGTGCGCCGGCCCGGTTCTCGAGGATGAATTCGCGCGCGTATTCGCCTGACTGGATGCGTGCGAGCACCTCCTTCATCGCCTGCTTCGTCTGTGCGGTGATGATCTTCGGACCGCTCGTGTATTCGCCGTACTCGGCGTTGTTCGAGATCGAGTAGTTCATGTTCGCGATCCCGCCTTCGTAGATCAGGTCGACGATCAGCTTGACTTCGTGCAGGCACTCGAAGTAGGCCATCTCCGGCGCGTACCCGGCCTCGACCAGCGTTTCGTAACCGGCCTTGATCATCTCGACGAGGCCGCCGCAAAGCACCGTCTGTTCGCCGAAAAGGTCGGTCTCGGTTTCCTCGCGGAAATTCGTCTCGATGACGCCGGCGCGCGTGCCGCCGATGGCCGCCGCGTACGACAGCGCGACGTCGCGCGCCTTCGCCGACGCATCCTGGTGCACGGCGATAAGCATCGGCACGCCGCCGCCCGCGACGTACGTCGAGCGCACCGTGTGGCCGGGCGCCTTCGGCGCCACCATGACGACGTCGAGGTCGTTGCGGGGCACCACCTGCCCGTAATGCACGTTGAACCCGTGCGCGAACGCGAGCGTCGCACCCTTGCGGATGTTCGGCTCGACGTCGGCCTTGTACGTGGCGGCGATGCTCTCGTCGGGCATCAGCATCATGACGACGTCGGCGCCCTTCACCGCGTCGGCCACTTCGGCGACCTCGAGACCGGCGTTGACCGCCTTGTCCCACGACGCGCCGCCCTTGCGCAGGCCGACGACGACCTTGACGCCCGAATCGTTGAGATTCTGCGCGTGCGCATGGCCCTGCGAGCCGTAGCCGACGATCGTCACCTTCTTCCCCTTGATCAGCGAGAGGTCGGCGTCCTTTTCGTAATAGACCTTCATGGATTCACTCCGTTGTCAGATGCGCAATATACGTTCGCCACGACCGATCCCCGACGCGCCGGTGCGAACCGTCTCGAGGATCACGCCCGGCTCGATCGCCTGCAGGAACGCATCGAGCTTCGATCCGGTGCCCGTCAGCTCGATCGTGTAGCTCTTGTCGGTGACGTCGAGGATGCGGCCGCGGAAGATGTCGGCGAGCCGCTTCATCTCGTCGCGGTCCTTGCCGGCCGCGCGCACCTTGACCAGCATCAGCTCGCGCTCGATGTGGTTGCCCTCGGTGAGGTCGACGACCTTCACCACCTCGACGAGCTTGTTGAGCTGCTTCGTGATCTGCTCGATCACGTCGTCGGAGCCGCTGGTGACGATCGTCATCCGCGACATCGTCGGGTCCTCGGTGGGAGCAACCGTCAGCGACTCGATGTTGTAGCCGCGCGCCGAAAAAAGACCGGAGATCCGCGACAGCGCGCCCGCCTCGTTCTCGACGAGGATCGACAGGATATGCCTCATGGCGCGATCCCGCCGACGGCCGCGGGCCTCATAGCTCTTCCGCCAGGATCATCTCGGTGAGCCCCTTCCCGCCCGGCACCATCGGGAACACGTTCTCCGTCTGGTCGGTGATGAAATCGAGGAACACGAGCCGTTCCTTCTGGGCGAGCGCCTCGCGGAGCGCCCCTTCGACGTCGCGCGGCTGCTCGATCTTGAGTCCCACGTGACCGTACGCCTCGGCCAGCTTCACGAAATCGGGCAGCGCATCCATGTACGACTCGGCGTAGCGGTTGCCGTAGAAGAACTCCTGCCACTGCCGCACCATGCCCATGTAGCGATTGTTGAGATTCACGATCTTGATCGGCAGGTGATACTGCTTGCAGGTGGACAGCTCCTGGATGCACATCTGGATCGACGCCTCGCCGGTCACGCACGTCACGGTCGCACCCGGATTGGCGAGCTGGACGCCCATCGCCGCAGGCAGTCCGAAGCCCATCGTGCCGAGGCCGCCCGAGTTGATCCAGCGGCGCGGCTTGTCGAATTTGTAGTACTGGGCCGCCCACATCTGGTGCTGGCCGACGTCGGAGGTCACGAACGCGTCGCCGCGCGTCAGCTCGTAGAGCTTCTCGAGCACGAACTGCGGCTTGATGAGCTTGCTCGCGCGGTCGTAGCGCAGGCAATCCTTCCGCTGCCATTCCTTGATCTCCGCCCACCATGCCTTCAGCGCCGCGGGGTCGGGCCGCGTGGGCGACGACTCGACGAGCTTGACCATCTCGGACAGCACGTCGCCGACATACCCGACGATCGGCACGTCGACCTTCACGCGCTTGCTGATCGAGGAGGGATCGATGTCGATGTGGACGATCTTGCGGTCGGCGCGATAGAAGTGCGCCGGATCGCCGATGACACGGTCGTCGAAGCGCGCCCCGACGGCGAGGAGCACGTCGCAGTGCTGCATCGCCATGTTCGACTCGTAGGTTCCGTGCATGCCGAGCATGCCGGTGAACTGCGGATCGGTCCCCGGGAAGCCGCCGAGGCCCATCAGCGTGTTCGTGCACGGGAAGCCCAGCAGGCGCACGAGCCGCGTCAGCGCATCGGACGCATCGTTCAGGATCACGCCGCCGCCCGCGTAGATCATCGGCCGCTTCGCCTCGAGCAGCAGCTGGACCGCCTTGCGGATCTGGCCGGCATGACCCTTGGTCACCGGGTTGTACGAGCGCAGCGACACCGTCTTCGGATAGGCGAATTCGGCCTTCGCCTGCGAGATGTCCTTCGGTATGTCGACGAGGACGGGGCCGGGACGGCCGGTCGTCGCAAGATAGAACGCCTTCTTCATCGTGACCGCAATGTCGGCGACGTTCTTGACGAGGTAATTGTGCTTGACGCACGGACGCGTGATGCCGACCGTGTCGCATTCCTGGAAAGCATCCTGGCCGATCGCCGCGGTAGGCACCTGGCCCGTGATGACGACCATCGGGACCGAGTCCATGTACGCGGTCGCGATACCGGTCACCGCATTCGTGACGCCCGGCCCCGAGGTGACCAGCGCCACGCCGATCTTGTGCGACGAGCGCGAATACCCGTCGGCGGCATGCACGGCGCCCTGCTCGTGGCGCACCAGCACGTGCTTGACGCGCGTCTGCTTGAAAAGCTCGTCGTAGATGTTGAGGACCGCCCCGCCGGGGTAGCCGAAGACGTACTCGACGCCTTCTTCCTGCAGACAGCGGATCAGGATTTCCGCGCCCGTCAATTCCATGAGTCCATGCCTCGCATATGCCGTCGCGCCATCGCAACCGGATGTCGGATCGGTCGCACTCGTCAAATCGGTCGCACTCGCGTGGAGCGCGCGCCCGCCAAGGCTCGATCGGGTAGAAAGCCGCAAATTGGGCAGCGGGCCGTCTCCAGGGAGGCTCGTTGGCGCTCGTGACGCCGCGGAGGGAGGGTTCATCGGCCCTTGTTGCAATACAGCATCCGGGTCTCGCGACCCGGACACCAAGACAGTACCGGCAACGCTCGGCGCGGTCAAGACCGCATTGCTACGGCGCAGCATCGACGCGCGTGCCGGCGCCCATGCGGCGAACGCCTATAATCGCCGCCGCCCCCACAGGAATCGTCGGAACTGGCCCAGCCACAGGAAATTTCGAGCTTTCTCGCCGAAGTCGAGCGGCGCGCCTTCAAGCAGGCGATGTACGCCGTTCGCGACGAGGATTCGGCGCTCGATATCGTGCAGGATGCGATGCTGAAGCTGACCGAGAACTATGCGGACAAGCCGGCGGCCGAGTTGCCGATGCTGTTCCAGCGCATCCTGCAGAACACGATCCACGATCATTTCCGTCGGCAGAAGGTCCGCTCGACCTGGACGACGCTCCTGTCCGCCCTCGGCCACAAGGACGACAAGGACGACGATTACGACCCGCTGGAAACGCTGCAGGCGAAAACCGACTCGAATGCCCCGGCCGATCCGGCGGCGCACGCCGAACAGCGGCAGACGATGCGCATCATCGAGCAGGCGCTGTCGCGGCTTCCGGCGCGTCAACGCGAGGCGTTCCTGTTGCGTTACTGGGAGGAACTCGACGTCGCGGAAACCGCCGCTGCCATGGGCTGTTCCGAAGGCAGCGTGAAAACGCATTGCTCGCGCGCCGTCCACGCCTTGGCGGACATTCTCAAGGCAAAGGGAATGACGTTATGAACGATCGCGAATCCGAATTCGGCCGGAAGATTGCGCGCTACCTCGACCAGGGTGTCGCCGATCTTCGTCCGGGCACTGTCTATCGGCTGCAACAGGCGCGCGGCGCGGCGCTGGCCGCGGCTTCGTCGGCGCGCGCCACGGAGCCCGAACTCGCCATGGCGGGCGGGCCGGGGGGCCGCACGAGCTTGCGCGGCGCGCCGGTACGCATGCTCGGGCTGGCACTGCTGATCGCGGCCGCCGGGTTCGGCTATCAGCAGTGGCATTCGATGGCGCAGGTCCGCGAATTCGAAGAGCTGGACCTGCATCTGCTCGCGTCGGATCTTCCCATCGACGCCTATCTGGACAGGGGATTCCAGAATTGGCTTCACAACGGGCCAGAGCGCTGACCCGCGCCGTTGCCGTCCTCGCGCTCGCCGCTTCCGCGGCCCACGCGCAGATCGCGCTCAAGTCGCCGTCCTGGAACGAGCTCTCCGAGCATGATCGCCAGGTGCTCTCGCCGCTCGCATCCGACTGGAACAACCTCGATGCGCAGCGCAAGACGAAGTGGCTCGGCCTTGCCAAGCGCTACCCGACGCTTCCGCCCGAACAGCAGCAGCGCATCCAGGGCCAGATGCGCGAGTGGTCGCACCTGACGCCCGACCAGCGTAACGCCGCGCGTGAGCGCTACAAGTCGCTGAAGTCGCTGCCTCCGGACAAGAAGAACGAGGTGCGGCGCAAGTGGCAGGAGTATCAGAGCCTGCCGCCCGAGCAGCGGCACGAGCTTGCAACGAAGCCGGGCGCCCCGCTGCGGCCGGGGCAGCGCGCTCCGTCGCCCGCCTCGTCGGGGCTTGCGCCACCCCGCATTCCGGCCACGCCGCCGCGCCCGCCCGGGCAGTGACGGCGCTCGCCCGCCCGTCGCTTGCATCGGCTGGGCGGCGTCTCGCGGCGCTCGGCTACGACGCGCTGCTGCTGGTCGCGATGGCTTTCGTCGCCGGATTCGTCTTCCTGCCGTTCCTGCCGCAGGATGCGAGCCGGCACACGCTGACGGTCGCGTCGCCGGTTGCACGAACGGTGATGTTCTGCATGCTCGTCGCCGCGGGTGCCCTCTACTACGCGTGGTGCTGGAGCGACGGGCGGCGCACGCTGCCGCAGAAGACCTGGCGGCTGCGCCTCGTCGACCGGCGCGGCCAACCGCTGCGACGCGGCCGCGCGCTCGCCCGCTACGCCGCCTGGTGGATCGGGCCGGGCGTGGCCCTCGCCGGCTACGCGCTGCTGCAGCCCTTCGGCCACGGGCGGAACGCGCTCGCCTTCGCCGCCCTCAATTACCTGTGGGCGATCGTCGATCCCGACCACCAGTTCCTGCACGACCGGATCGCGGGCACGGCGGTGATACAGGATCGTTGACGGGCGATGCGATGAAGGTACTCACGGCGCGTGACGCCGACCGCGATGCGATCCTGCAGGCGCTGGCCGATCCGGCACGCCTCGTCGTCGTGTCGCTGTGCGCGGCATGGTGCGACACCTGCACGCAGTTTCGCGCCGCGTACGAGCGGCTCGCGCAGGCGCGGCCGCTTGCGACGTTCGTCTGGCTCGACATCGAGGATGACGCGGCGATCGCCGGCGACGTGGACGTCGAGAACTTCCCCACGCTGGCGATCTATCGCGGCGGCGCCCCGCTGCATTTCGGCGTTTCGCTGCCGCACGAGACGACGGTCGGCCGGCTGATCGACGCGCTCGCCGACGGTGCGCCGCTGCGCGCGGACGTGCCTGACGAGGTAGCGGAGCTGCCCGCGCAATTCACGCCGAAGTAGCGTCAGAGACGACTTTCCGGCGGCAGTGTCCGCATTCCCGGCGGGCGTTGCCGATGGCCGTCCGTGACGCCGCTTCGGTGCTGCTTGCGCCGGGCCAGTGCAACGCCGAGCGCGATCAGCACCATCCCGCCGAGCGCGAACGCGTCGAGACGCTCGCCGAACAGCCCGAACGCCATCAGCGCCGTGACGGGCGGTACCAGATAGAAAAGCCGCGCGACGTCCGCCGCAGCGCCGTGGCGCAACAACCAATACAACAGGCTGATCGCACCCGCCGAAAGCACGATCACCGACCAGCCGAGCGCGAACGCAAACTGCGGCGTCCATGCAATCGGTGCAGGCTCGAGCCAGGCGACGATCGGCGCATACAGCAGCACGCAGGCCGTGAACTGCACGACGGCGCCGCTGCGCAGGTCGACCTGTGCTGCAAACCGTTTCTGGTACAGCGTGCCGATGCTGATGCCGGCGAGTGCGGCGACGATCGGTGCGAGCGTGACCGGATCGGCGTCGAGGGCGATCTTGTGCCGCACGACGAGGTACACGCCGGCGAGGCCGAGGCCGAGCCCAAGCCACTGAAGCGCGCTGATGCGCTCGCCGAGCCACATACGCGCGAGGACGACGGTGAGGATCGGTTGCAGTCCGACGAGCATGGCGCTCGTTCCGGCCGGCATGCCGCCGGCGATGGAGACGAACACGCCGCCAAGGTACACGCCATGCACGAGCGCCGCCGCCACCGCGACATGACCCACCTGACGCACGCCGCGCGGCCACGCTGCACGCGTGGCGAGCGCCACGGTCGTCATCAACGCCGCGGCGAGCGCAAAGCGGACGAGCAGGAACTTGAGCGGCGGTGCGTAGGGCAGCCCATACTTGGCCGAGATGAAGCCCGTGCTCCACAGCACGACGAAGAGCGCCGGGAGCAGCGGGTTGGCGCGCGCGCCCAGGCTATCGCCTGCCCGGTCGGCGGCGACGCGCAACCTGCATCACGCCTTCGCGCCCGGATTCGTGGCATGAAAGCGATCGACGCTTTGCGCGATCTCGCGCATCGCGTCGTCGGGTCCGGCCCAGCCTGCAAGCCGCACCCATTTGCCCGCCTCGAGGTCCTTGTAGTGCTCGAAGAAATGCGCGATCTGCGCGAGCTGGATCTCGGGCAGGTCGGAAGGCGCGTTGATCGCGCGGTACAGCGACGAGAGCCGCTCGATGGGCACGGCGAGTATCTTCGCGTCGCCGCCGGCCTCGTCGTCCATTCGCAGCATGCCGATGGGGCGGCAGCGAACGACGACGCCGGTGATGAGCGGCACCGGCGACAGCACCAGCACGTCGCACGGATCGCCGTCGTCGGAAAGCGTCTGCGGGATGTATCCGTAATTGCACGGGTAGTGCATCGACGTCGACATGAAGCGATCGACGAACACGGCGCCCGTTTCCTTGTCCACCTCGTACTTGATCGGCTCGCCATGCATCGGGATCTCGATGACGACGTTGCAGTCGTTCGGAACGTCGAAACCGGCAGGGACGCGATCGAGGCTCACGGGATGGCTTTCATGCTTCGCGCGGCTGCGCCCACGGGCCGCGGCGCTCTGCTGATGCACACGTGGCGGGACGACATATGAAGGCGATGCGGCGTGAAAGCGCGCGATTATACCGGCGCATGCTGCACGTGGCGCTGGCCGCCGCCGTCCTCGCGTTCCTGCCCGATGCCGATGCCGATGCGCCGGCCGCGCAACCTGCGCAACCGCCGCCTTTCTCGGCAATGCATGCCGGACGATCGCTCGCGCCGTGGACCGTCGTGAGCATCGGCTTCGCCAAGCGCCCCACGCATTACGACCTGGTCGACGACCGCGGCAACGTCGTGCTGCACGCCGTTGCCGACAACGCGGCGAGCGCCCTCGCCTATCCGATGCACGCCGAACTGCGCGACGCGCCCGTCGTTTCGTGGCGCTGGAAGATCGCCGGCGCGATCCCGGGCGCCGACCCGCACGTGGCGTCGCGCGAAGACGCGCCGGCGCGCGTGGTGCTGGAATTCGACGGCGACACGACGCGGCTGCCGCTGCTCGACCGCGGCATCTACGGCCTCGCCAAGCGCGCTGCGGGCCGCGAGCTGCCTTATGCGACGCTGATGTACATCTGGTCGAACGATGACCGCGTCGGCACGCTGATAGCGAACCCGCACACGCGGCGCATCCAGATGATCGTCGCGTCGAGCGGAACCGCCGGCGTCGATCGGTGGCAGTCGCTTGCGCGGAACGCGCACGCCGATTTCGTGCGGGCGTTCGGCGAAGAGCCGGGAACCCTCACCGCCGTCGGCGTGCTGACCGACAGCGACAACACCGACGGCCACGCCGAAGCGTGGTACGGCGACATCCGCTTCGAGCCGGCACGCCATTGAATGCGGCTATGATCGCGGGATGAGCGCAGTGCGCACGATGGCAGCGATGCAATCGCTGCAGCCCACGCCGACGATCGTCGAGCAGGTCTACCGCACCATCCTCGACGCGATCTGCGACGGGCGGCTGGCGCCCGGCGAGCGCCTCACGCAGGAGTCGGTGGCCGCGAAGCTCGCCGTGTCGCGCCAACCGGTCGGCCAGGCGCTGCTGCTGCTCAAGCAGCAGAAGTTCGTCAGCGAAGCCGGACGCCGCGGGCTGATGGTGGCGCCGCTCGACCGCGATTTCATGCGCTGGATCTACGAATTGCGCCTCGGCATCGAGCCGCTGGCGGCAACGCTCGCGGCGCGGCGCGCGAGCGGCAACGACGTCGCGCGCGGCGAAGCGATCATCGCCGAGGGCAAGGCCGCCGTGCGCGACAACTCGATCACCGCTCTCATCGCCGCCGACATGCGCTTCCACATGTTCCTGTACGAGCTCTCCGGCAACGGGCTGTTCGTCGAGCTGATGGAGGAGCTCTGGAATCACCTGCGCCGCGCGATGCGCGAGGTGCTGCAGCACCGCGAGTACCGCAAGGCGATCTGGATCGAGCACGAGCAGATCCTGCGCGCCGTGACCCGGCGCGATGGCGATGCCGCGGCCGCCCTCGTCCGCGCGCACCTCGAGCACGCGGCCGTGAACGTGCAGGTGGTGCTGCCCACCGAGGAAACGCCCGCGTAGTCGCGCTAGCCGGTCGCGCCGTCGCGCCGGTAATCGGTCGAGTACGTCACGTAGATGTCGCGTGCGCGTGCGAATTCGGCGCGCTCCTCGGGCTTCAACGCGCGAAATGCGCGCGCGGGCCGGCCGGCCCAGATCCATCCGGCGCGCACCACCGTGTGCGGCTCGACCCAGGCACCCGCGCCGATGCATCCGCCCTGCTCGACGACGACGTGATCGCCGACGCGCGAGCCCATGCCGACGAGCGCGTCGTCGCCGATCGTGCCCGATCCGAGCTCCACGTTATGTCCGACGGTGACGCCGACACCCAGCACGAGATCACCACGGTGCCGATCGGTCGCCAGGACGCAGTTGTCCTGCACGTTGCTGCGCGCGCCGATGACGATGCGGCCGTCTCCTGCAGATACCGCGCAGCCGAAGAAGATGCTGGCGTCGTCGCCCATCTCGACGTCACCGGCGACGATGGCCGTCGCTGCCACGTAGGCGTTCGTCACGCGCGGCGAACGCCCGTGCAGCGTGCGCAGGCGTTCATCGGCGTCATGCGGCGACTGCGCGGCGTCGCTCCAGCGGGGCAGGTGCTGCGACCGGAGCTCGGCTGCGGGACGGCCGCTGCGCAAATCGCGCGCGAGCGACCGCGCTTCGGCCACGGTGATCTCCCGCACGGGCTTCGCCGGATGTCCGGCATACAGAAAGCCGCCGGCGAGCGCCTTGCGCGGCGGGACGGCGCTGTCACCTGCGATCACCGCATGCGCGCCGATGCTCGCGTCGTCCATCACGATCGACGATTCGCCGATCACGACACCGTCGCCGAGCGTGCAGGCGTGTGCGACGCCATAGCGGGCGATCGTCACGTCATTGCCGATGACGGCACCGCGAATCTGGTCGGCGATGTGGACGGTCGCATGCTCGCCAAGCCACGCTCCCGCGCCGACGCCAATCGCCTCGCCATCTGCGCGCACGGTTGCGTAATCGCCAAACGCCGATCGCGCACCGATCGTCGAGCGGCCGATCAGCGCCGCGTGCGTCGCCAGACGCAACTCGCCGGCAATGGCCGGAGTGTAGCGAAGGTAACCGAGGATCAGGCCATCGACCATGCCTGGCATGCCGTCAGAAAACCGGATTCTCGCGATACGTTCCCCACAGCGTCTTCAGCTTCTCGACGATGTCACCCATCGTGGCTCCTGCCGCGACGAGCTCGATCGTGACCGGCATGATGTTGTCGTCCTCGCGCTGCGCGACGTCGACGAGCCGTTCCAGCAGCGCGCTCACCTTCGCATTGTCACGCTCGCGGCGAACCCGTTGCAAGCGTGCGACCTGGCGTTGCGCGGTCGACGCGTCGTACGGATGCAGCTCGATGGCGAACGTCTCTTCGGGATCGACGAACCGGTTCACGCCGATGACCGGCTTTTCCCCGCTCGCCTTCTTCAATGCGGTTTCGTACGCGAAGTCGGCGATGCGCCGCTGGAACCAGCCTTCCTGCGTGAGGCGCACGGTGCCGCCGCCGCGATCCACCTCGTCGATCACGCCGAAGATCGCCCGCTCGTACTGCGTGGTCAGGCTTTCGACGAAATACGATCCGCCGAGCGGATCGACGACGTCGGCCACGCCGCTTTCGTGCGCGATGATCTGCTGCGTGCGAAGCGCGATCTTCATCGCCTCTTCGGTCGGGATCGCGAACGCCTCGTCCATGCCGTTCGTGTGCAGGCTCTGCGCGCCGCCGAGCACCGCCGCCAGCGCCTGCAGGCCGGTGCGCACGACGTTGATCGGATATTGCGGCTTGGTAAGCGACGCGGCCGCCGTCTGGCAATGGAAGCGCAGCCGCATCGACTCGGGGTTTTTTGCACCGAAGCGCTCGCGCATCAGCTTCGCGTAGACGCGGCGCACGGCGCGGAACTTCGCGATCTCCTCGAAGAAGTCGGCCTGGCAGACGTAGAAGAACGCGAGCCGCGGCGCGAATTCGTCGACCTGCATTCCGGTCTTCAGCACTTCCTCGACGTACGCGATCAGGTTGCACATCGTGAACGCCACCTCGTCGAGCGGCGAACCGCCGGCCTCGGAGATGTGGTAGCCCGAGATGTTGATCGGGTTGTAGCGCTTCATGTTGCGCGCGCAGTACGTGATGCAGTCGCGCACGATCCGCACCGACGGCGCGACCGGGAACGCCCATTCCTTCTGCGCCTGGTATTCCTTCAGGATGTCGGCCTGGATCGTCCCCGACAGCTTGTTCAGGTCGTAACCGCGCTTCTGCGCCAGTGCCACGTACATCGCGAGCAGGATCCACGCGCTCGGATTGATCGTCATCGACACCGAGATGTTCGTCAGGTCGATGCCGTCGAACAGGTGCTCCATGTCGGCGAGCGTGTCGATGGCCACACCTTCGCGGCCCACTTCTCCTTCGCTCATCGGGTGGTCGCTGTCGTAGCCCATCAGCGTCGGCATGTCGAAGTCGGTCGAAAGACCGGTCTGGCCGTGCGCGATCAGGTATTTGAAGCGCCGGTTGGTGTCCTCCGCCGTGCCGAAGCCCGCGATCTGGCGCATCGTCCACAGGCGCCCGCGATACATCGTCGGATACGGACCGCGCGTGAACGGGTAACGGCCCGGCAGGCCGATGTCCTCGAGCGGCGTATCGGCGACGTCGAGCGCGGTGTAGGTCCGCTTCAGCGGAAAGCCGCCGAGCGTGCAGAATTCATCGGCGCGTTCCGGCGCGCGTTTGACGAAATTCGCGACCTCGTTCTTCTCCCAGGCGTCGACCTCCGCCGCGAGCGCTGCCCGTGTCCGTGGATCCGGACCTGCCGATGGGGGAATGGTGGAGTCGTTCATGCGTCACCTCCGAGGTTCAGTTCGCGCAGCAGCTGCCGGGCCGCAGCATGCGGCGAGATCGCGCGCACCCGCAGCCGTTCGAGCAGCGGGGCGAGCCTTCCAAGCCGATTGCGTACGAACGCATCACGCAACATGCCTTCACCGGCCGCGAGCAGCCGCCGCTCGGCGATCGCTGCGCGCCGCGCCTCGATCTCGCCGGTGCGTTCGAGCCGCGCGCGGTGCGAGTCGATCGCGCCGAGAAGCTCGGCAACGCCCTGGCCGCGAATCGAGCTCGTCGCGATGACGGGCGGCAACGCGGCGTCGAAGCCGGCGTTTCTCGCGCGTGGACGCTTCGCGGACGCCGTGAAACCGGGATCGGCGCCGTATCTCCCGGAAGGTTCTTCGCGTATCGCGGCGCCGGGTCCCATGAGGTGCGGCTTCGACCCCGAATTTTCGCCAGGCGCTTCCGCCGCCCATTTTTCAGTGTCCATCTGGGTGACACCGAGCGCCAGCATCGTCTTGAGATCGGCAATCGTGCGGCTCGCATCGGGGCGGTCGCATTTGCTGACGACGTGGATATCGGCGATCTCGAGGATGCCGGCCTTGATCGCCTGGATGTCGTCGCCGAGCCCGGGCGCCGATACGACGACCGTCGTATGCGCCGCGCGCGCGACGTCGACCTCGTCCTGTCCGACACCGACGGTTTCGATCATCACCATGTCGAATCCCGCGGCATCGAGGACGTCGACCGCTTCCAGCGTGCCGTTCGCAAGTCCGCCGAGCGCGCCGCGCGTCGCCATGCTGCGCACGAAGATGCCGGCGTCTCCGGCGAGGTCGCCCATGCGAATGCGATCGCCGAGGATGGCGCCGCCGGAAAACGGGCTCGACGGGTCGACTGCAACCACCGCCACGCGGCGGCCGGTGCTGCGCACCTGTGCGGCGAGCTTCGCGACCAGCGTCGATTTTCCGCTTCCCGGCACGCCGGTTATGCCGACGACGTGCGCGCGCCCCGCGTGCGCGAACATCGCGTCGAGCGTCGGCCGCGCCTCGGCGATGCCCGATTCGGCACGCGACAGGAGCCGCGCGATGGCCCGCGTGTCGCCGGCAAGGACGCGCGATTCGAGGTCGGCCGAGCGGATGTACGCCACGATTACGAGCGCAGCCGCGCGTTCAGCTCGCGGAACACTTCGCGATCGTCGACGACGCGGCGCGCCTTGAAGTCGGTGCGCGGAAAGGTGCCGGGCGGCACCACCTCGAGGCTCGAGCGAAGTCCGAGCATCGCCGAAAGCCGCCGCGCGGCCTCGTCGCGCAGCGCCGCGTGCGCAGTCGGACCTTGCGCATGCTGCTCGGGCGCGATCTCGATGCGCACGACGAGCTCGTCCATCGCGCCGTCGCGCGTGATCACGATCCGGTGCTCGCCGCCATAGCCGTGCAACTGGCTCAGCACCGCGTCGACCTCGCTCGGATAGACGTTCTCGCCGCGGATCGTGAACATGTCGTCGATGCGCCCGAAAATGCCCTGCGGCAGCCGCGGATACGTGCGACCGCAGGGAGCCGGCTCGCAATCCCACAGCGTGAGGTCACCGGAAGCGAGCCGGATCATCGGCTGCGACGTGCGCTCGAGATGCGTGTATACGGGGGTGCCGCGTTGCCCGTACGGCACCCGGCGGTAGGTCGCCGGATCGCACACCTCGGTGTAGACGATGTCCTGCCAGCACAGCATGCCGCTGGTTTGTGCGCTGCCGGCCACGTGCATGAACGGCGTCATTTCCGCCATCGATCCGCAATCGACGACACGCGCGCCGTAGGCTTCGATGAGCCGATCGCGCACGCCGGGCACCGACGCACCCGGCTCGCCGGAGAAGAACATCGTCGAAAGACCGAACGTGCGCGGATCGTAGCCCTCGTCGCGCGCGACTTCCGCGAGATGCAGCGCGAACGACGGCGTCGCATACAGCGCCGCGGGCTTGACGAGATCGAGCCACAGCGCGGCGCGCGCCGTCATGCCCGGGACGCCGGCGCCGAACGGAAACGCCTTCGCATGCAGCCGCTCCGCGCCGGCAAGTGCGCCCCACGACCCCATGTAGAGGCTGAAGATCGCCGCGACGAACACGACGTCACCCGGGCGAATGCCCATGCCCCACAGGATGCGCGCGTGCGCATTCGCGATCGCGTCCCAGTCGGCACGGCCGATCGCGAATGCGGTCGGCCGGCCCGTGGTCCCCGACGTCCCGTGGATGTGATGTACCTCCGCGCCGGGAACGCACAGGTAATCGCCGAACGGCGGCACCCGCGCCTGGGCGTCGCGCAGGTCGTGCTTGGTGATGACGGGCACCTTCGTCTCGAAATCCTCCAGCGAGCGCAGATGGCCGGGATGGAATCCCGCGTCGTCCCATTTGCGCCGATAGAACGGCGACGTGTCGTACGCATAGCGCGTCAGCGTCTTCAGGCGCTCGAGGATCGCCCGCTCGCGATCGCCGGGCGGCATCGTCTCGCGGACCGGAAACCAGTAGCGCGAATCGGCCGGCGGCACGTAATGCGCGTCGAAGCGCGGGGGAAAGGACCACTGCTCCATCGGTTCCATCGTGGTGGATCGCGTCGCCGGCGCGCTTCGCCGCTGATGCCTGTTCCCCGATCCCTGCTATCGCGGCCCGCGCTCGGAAACCAGGCGGCGGATCGTCGCGACGATCTCGCGCGGCGGCGTATCCTGCAACAGGAGCTCGCGCACGCCGATCGCCTTCAGCTTCGCCACGTCTTCATCGGGGATCACGCCGCCGCCCACGACGAGGATGTCGTCGGCGTCGCGTTCCTTCAACAGGCGGATGAGCCGCGGGAATACGGTCATGTGCGCGCCCGACAGGATGCTGACGCCGATCACGTCGACGTCTTCCTGGATCGCGGCCTCGACCACCTCTTCCGGCGTGCGGTGCAGGCCGGTATAGACGACGTCCATTCCGGCGTCGCGCAACGTTCGTGCGACGATCTTCACGCCGCGGTCATGACCGTCGAGGCCGACTTTCGCGATGACGACACGAATCGGTTGCGATGAGGCTTCCACCAGCGGTCCTCCTCCGATTGCGGGATGGCAGATGCGCGTGCCGGCGCCAAACAGGATTCAGAATACCGTATTCAACGTGCGCGCGGTTGCCAAGCTGAATCTGCGCTAGCGTGTCGGCACATCCAATCCACGTCCGAAAGCCCTTCGATGCCCCGCACGTCGCTCCCCTGGCTGGTCCTCGCAACGATCGTCGTCTCGGCGGCGCTCGCCTGGTGGACGCTCACGCGCAGCGTCGGCGGCGAGCCGGCCACGCGTTTCGAACATCGTGATCTCGCGCCGTTCCACGAGATCGAGGTCGGCGGCAATACGACGGTGACGCTGCTGCAGGGACAGTCCGAGTCGATCGACGTCGAAGCCGCCGGTCGCACCAGCGTCGTTGCGGAAGTCGCCAATGGCCGGCTCGTCGTCCGTGCGCGCGACCGGCGCCGCTGGTGGAACGGCTTGCTGGGCCGGCGCGCGCCGCTGCCCCCCCATCTGACCGTGCACTTTCGCACGCTCGACGCCATCGTGCTGACGGGGAACGTGAAGATCGATGTGCCGAAGCTTTCGGCATCCGGGTTGCACATCCACGCGTCGGGCGGATCGGCGCTTGCGATCGACGATCTTCGCGCCACGTCGTTGCGCGTGGATGGCTCGGGGGCGCTCGATGCGAAGCTCGCCGGGCGCGTCGAGAAAGAGGAGGTGACGATTTCGGGCGCAGGCTCGTACCGCGCCGAGCGTCTCGTCGCGAGCAACGCCACCGTTTCCGTGAGCGGCATCGGCAACGTGATCGTCCACGCCACCGGCACGCTCGACGCAAGCATTTCCGGTGCCGGCATCATCGAATACGCCGGGGACCCGGTCGTGACCGAGCACGTGAGCGGCATCGGGCGCGTGAAGCGGCGCGAGCCGGAACGCGCGTCGGGACTCACGACCGTCGCCGCGCCCGCTCAGTGCAGCGCGGTTTCCGGCGACGCGCCGTGGTCCTTGAAAAACAGCGGGCCGCCGGTGAGCGGATCGATGTCGGCGTGGATGCCCGCGATGAAGCGCGGCGCCGACACCCGGCAGTCGCGCAGCAGCGCGTCGAGCATCGCGGCCACTTCCTGCACCGTCTCGTAAGGGTAGAGCGGACACCGAAAGCCCTCGGCCGCCTTCGCCGCGAACGGCGACGACAACGACAGGCGCAATTCGCCGCCGCCCGGCGCCTCCGCGGCGCGATGCGCGCTGATGATCGCCGTCGGCTCGCCGTACGAGGCGCGGATCCTGCGGATCGCGTTGCTCGCGAAGATCTGTGCCGATACTTCGCGCTGCGCGGCACGTCCCGATTGCACCGCCGTCACCAGGCGCTGCGCCGGACGCGGCAGCGCGAGACGGGTGACGCCGGGTGCGGCAAGCGCCTTCGCGATCGCGGCCGCGACGGGCACACCCCATTGGCCGATCGTCGATTCCGCGAATGGATCGGCGCCCGCTGGCGTCAGCAACGCGCCGGGAATGAACCGCAGGTGCACGCGCTCGACGCCTGGATCGACAGGAATCGGCGCGGGGGGAAGATCGAGTGCACCGCGCGCGAGGTCGCCCGCATCGGCGACGAGCGCGCGCCGCGCCAGAAGCCCGGGCAACGCGCCGATGTCGAGCCGCTCGACGCTCACCAGCGACGACGACAGCGCAAACGTCTCGCACCCGCCGAAGGCGCGCGCATCGCGCAGCATCGCCGCAAGCGTTGCGACGTCGGGAAGCACGCCGGCGAGCGTGACCGGTGCGGCCCCCGCGTCGAGTCCCGCGACGACGATCACCGGAATGGCGAAGAGCGTCGTGTGCAGCTCGTTCGGCGACTGCGTTGCGCGCTCGACGTCGGCCAGCAGCCGGCGCAAGTGCCTCGCAGCCGCGGCCGACGGTGCGTCGGCGAGCGCGCGGACAAGACGATCGCCATCGCCGGCCGCCATCGCTGCGGCGAGCCAGTCGCGCAGTCGCGCGTCGAGCGCGTCGGCGTCGGCGCGTGTCGTCGCGTCGATGGCGCGTTGCGCATCGGCCCACGGCGCGATTGCCGCGTTCGCGCCGGGCCACGCGCGCGGGTCGTCGAGATCGGGGGCGTCCATCGCGTTTCGTCGATTCACGCCGGCAAGGGCGGCGCCGATTCTCGCACGCATGCCGGCCCGGCAAGGGAAAGGGCGATAAAATCGCCGTCCCCGTCCGTCCCCGGTGAAAAGCGCCCGATGCGCGTCTCGAAGTTCTATCTCAACACGCTGAAGGAAGCGCCCGCGGAGGCGGAGGTCGCGAGCCAGAAGCTGATGCTGCGCGCGGGCCTCATCAAGAAGGTGTCGTCGGGCATCTACAGCTGGATGCCGCTCGGCCTCATCACGCTGCGCAAGGTCGAACAGGTGGTGCGCGAGGAAATGAATCGCGCGGGGGCGCTCGAATCGTACCTGCCGCACATCCTGCCCGCCGAGCTGTGGGAGGAGACCGGCCGCTGGGACAAGTTCGGACCGCTGCTGCTGAAGATCAAGGACCGGCAGGCGCGCGATTTTTTGTTCGGGCCGACGCACGAGGAGGTGGTGACCGACATCGTGCGCAAGGACATCCGGAGCTACCGCCAGCTGCCGGTCAACCTGTACCAGATCCAGGTCAAGTTCCGCGACGAGATCCGGCCGCGCTTCGGCGTGATGCGCGGGCGCGAGTTCCTGATGAAGGACGCGTATTCGTTCGACGCCGATCGTGATGCGCTGATGGCGTCCTACCGCGCGATGTACGAGGCGTATGCGCGCATCTTCACGCGCCTCGGCCTCGAGTTCCGCGCCGTCGAAGCCGACACCGGCGCCATCGGCGGCTTCGCCTCGCACGAGTTCCAGGTGCTGGCCGATTCGGGCGAGGACGCGATCGCGTACAGCAACGAATCGAGTTACGCGGCGAATGTCGAGCAGGCGGAAGCCGTTGCTCCGTCGGCGCCGCGTGCAGCGCCGTCCGAAGCGATGCAACGCGTGCCCACGCCGGGACAGTCGACGTGCGAGGAAGTGGCGGCGCTGCTCGGCCTTCCGCTCGCGCGCACCGTCAAGTGCCTGCTGATCCATGCGCAGGATCGCGTGCAGATGCTGCTGGTGCGCGGTGATCACATGGGCAACGAAGTGAAGATCGGCAAGCTGCCCGGCCTCGGCGCGTGGCGCTTCGCGACTGAAGCCGAAATCGTCGCCGCCACCGGCTGCCGGCCCGGCTACCTCGGCCCGGTCGGCATCCCCGGCGACATGCCGCTGATCGTCGACCGGCAGGTGGCCGCGATGAGCGACTTCGTCTGCGGCGCGAACGAGGCCGGTTACCATCTGCGCGGCGTCAACTTCGGCCGCGACTGCCGTGAACCCGACGTCGTCGCCGATATCCGCAACGTCGTCGAAGGCGATCCGTCGCCCGACGGCAAGGGCACGCTGTCGATCGTGCGCGGCATCGAGGTCGGGCACGTGTTCGCGCTGGGCGACGTGTACTCCACAGCCATGGGCGCCCATTACCTCGACGCCGACGGGCGCTCGCAGGTGATGCAGATGGGCTGTTACGGCATCGGAGTGACGCGCGTCGTCGCCGCCGCGATCGAGCAGAACCACGACGAACGCGGTATCGTCTGGCCTTCCGCGATGGCGCCGTTCGCCGTGGCGATCGCGCCGATCGGCTACGACAGGAGCGACACGGTCCGCGACTGTGCCGACCGGCTGCACCAGCAGCTCGTCGACGCGGGCATCGAAGTGCTGCTCGACGATCGCGGCGAGCGGCCTGGCGTGATGTTTGCTGACCTCGAGCTGATCGGCATCCCGCATCGGGTGACGATCGGCGAGCGCGGACTGAAGGAAGGTATCGTCGAATACCAGGCTCGCCGCGGCGCGGCGGTCACGAAGCTGCCGCTCGCGGACACGCTTTCCTTTCTCAACGAACGAATCGGAACCTGATGCAGCCGTACCGAGTATCGCGTCCGCGAACCCTGTTCGCGGCGCTTGCCTTCCTTGCGGCCCTGGCCGCGCCGCTCGAAGCACGCGCGGGCGCGCAGGTCGAGGAGCGCCTCGCCCCGTCGGTCGCGAGCGGCCTGTCGCGCGCCGTCGCCGACAATCCGGTGCCGCGCAACTATATCGAGCGGCCGGCGGTGCGCGACTGGCTTGCGGCGATGTCGCCGAAGCTCGCGAGCCGTTTCCCCGATGACGCGGCACGCACCGAGTTTCTCGCGACCGTGCATTACGAGGCGACACGCGCCGGTCTCGATCCGCAGCTCGTTCTCGGCGTCATCCATCACGAGAGCAATTTCCGCAAGTACGCGGTCTCGTCGGCGGACGCGCGCGGATTCATGCAGGTGATGCCGTTCTGGGTGCGCCTCATCGGCAGCGCCGACCAGAACCTGTTCCAGCTGCGCACGAACCTGCGTTACGGCTGCACGATCCTGCGCCACTACCTCGACGTCGAGAACGGCGACGTCTATCGCGCGCTCGGCCGCTACAACGGCAGCCTCGGACAGCCGGAGTACCCGACGGCGGTGATGGCCGCGATGAAGCGCTACGAGTCGGGCACTTCGGTCGCGGCGGTGCGCACGTCGGCAACCGCTTCGCTGCACTGAGCGCGCCCGATCCGCGGCAACGCACGTACCGCGGCCGCTTCGCGCCGTCGCCGACCGGCCCGTTGCATTTCGGGTCGCTGGTCGCCGCGATGGCGAGCTACGCCGACGCGCGCCACAACAGCGGCGCCTGGCTCGTGCGCATCGAGGACGTCGACGTTCCGCGTGCGCGTCCGCGCGCCGCGGATGCCATCCTGCACGCGCTCGAACGCTACGGCTTCGAGTGGGACGGACCGGTGTGGCGCCAATCGTCGCGCAGCGACGCCTACGAGGCCGCCCTTGCGCGACTCGCCGCGCGCGGTCTCGCCTATCCGTGCGCATGTACGCGGCGCACGCTGGCTGCGCAGCGCACCAGCCGGATCGGCGAACACGTGTATCCCGGAACGTGCCGCAATGGCATGCGCGAACCGGCCCCCGGGACCGCGGGGACGGCAAAGCCGGCCGCGATACGTG
>Ga0207674_10000356_pt1 | contig 59208 bp, 53 predicted proteins | sample KBSCornC72_FD_184303 | JGI IMG/M metagenome (GOLD analysis project Ga0207674, IMG submission 184303) | Corn rhizosphere microbial communities from Kellogg Biological Station, Michigan, USA - KBS Corn C7-2 (SPAdes) (version 2) | ecosystem: Host-associated > Plants > Roots > Rhizosphere > Soil ... | reverse complement strand
GTCGCTCATGTGACATCCACCTTATCGATCTGAGCGGCCAGTCCTTTCTTGCCGCGGTCGTAGTGCGTTCGCGCGGAACCGACCGACACTCCCATGACACCCGCCGCTTCCTCGATCGTCATACCGTGATAAAAAACCAACTGCAACACTTCCCGCTGGCGCGAAGAAAGATTCGCCATCGCCGCAACGAGCGCCGCATTCCGCTCCGCCTGCTCGGTCGTGACATCTGCTCCGGGAGACGGATCGACGGCGCCCGAGACGTCCAGCGCGGACCCACCTGCGCGCCATCGATCCGCTCGTCGGACCTCCTCCATCGCGGTCAACCGGATCACGCCGAACAGCCACGACTTGAAGCGTGACCGCCCATCGTACCGACCCTTCCCCGACAGCACCCGCAGATACGCCGTCTGCAGCACATCCTCGGCGAGCGCGCGGTCGCGACCGGCGCACGCCAGCGCCCAACCCCAACATTCGGGGTGAAGCCGCTCCAGCTCCCGCTCGAGCTCCGTCCTGTCCATTTCAGCGCGTGTCTCGAGCGATGCGTCGCACGATATAGGTGAGCCCGACGTGACTCCCATATGACACGTCGTAGCTACTAAGTGTCAGGCGAGTCGCCGAGTCGCCGAGTCGCCGAGCCGCCGAGCCGCCGAGCCGCCGAGTCGCCGAGTCGCCGAGTCGCCGAGTCTCAGGTATCCAACTCGGCGCTGAGCTTTGGCTCCGCGGGCGCGCTTCGTCCGAGAATTCGCGCCACGATCTTGTCGCCGTGGTACCGACCGTTCTCGATGAACACCTTGTTGGCGTCGAACCCCGCCACGACCACGCCGGCGATAAACAAATTCGGCACCGAAGTCTCGAGCGTGTCCGGATCATGCGACGGGATTCCTGTCTGCGGATCGATCGGCACGCCGACCTGCCGCAGCAGATCCATGTTCGGCGCGAATCCTGTCATGATGAAAACGAAGTCTGCCTTGAGCCGCTCTTCCCCACGCGGCGACGTGATGACCACCGCGTCGCGTTCGATGCATTTGACTCGCGAGTCCCACTTCGCGCCGATGCTTCCCTCCTTCTCGCGATTCTGAAAATCGGGCAGTACCCACGGCTTGATCTTCTTGTCGAACGTCGGCCCGAAGTGTACGAGCGTGACTCGAGCGCCGGACCGCCACAGATCGAGCGCCGCCTCGGCCGCCGAGTTGCCGCCGCCGACCACGACCACGTCCTGGTCGAACGCCTCGTGCCCCTCGCGGTAGACGTGGCTCACGTGCGGCAGATTCTCGCCCGGCACGCCGATGTAGTTGGGCGATCCGAAGTATCCGGTCGCGACGACCACCGCCTTGGCGCGCGTCACGCACGAGCCTCGCGCGCGCGACTCCGAGCGGACGATGAACTCGTCGCCGTCGCACTCGATGGCGGTAACGCGCTCGTACTGGTGGAGCGGAATCGCGAAATGCTTCACCACCGCGCGGTAGTACGCGAGTCCATCGCGGCGCGTCGGCTTTTCTCCGGCGACGACGAACGGCATGCCGCCCAGCGCCAGCTTCTCCGCCGTGGAAAAGAACGTCACGTATGTCGGATAATGCACGATCGTGCTCACGACCGACGCGCCCTCGAGCACGACCGTCTTGAGATCCGCGCGCTGCGCCGAGATCGACGCGGCGAGACCGCACGGCCCGCCGCCGACGATGACCAGGTCGTAGACCTCGGCCATCACTACAACCCGATGATCTGGTCGCGCCGCGTGCCGACGCTGACGTACGTGATCCGCGTCTCGATCAGTTCCTGCAGACGGTCGAGATATTTGCGCGCTTCGCCCGGCAGATCCTCGAGGCGGCGCGCGTCGGCGGTCGAGCTTTGCCACCCCTCGACCCATTCGTACCGCGGCTCGATGTCGTCGAGCGCGGTGACATCGCCCGGGAACTCGGTGTGCAGGTCGCCCTCGTACTCATAGCCGGTGCAGATGGCGATCCGATCGAGCGTGTCGAGCACGTCGAGCTTCGTGACGGCGACGTCGGTGAGGCCGTTGATGCGCGTCGCATAGCGCACGACGACGGCGTCGAACCACCCGCAGCGGCGCGGACGTCCCGTCGTCGCGCCGAACTCGTTGCCGAGCGTGCGCACGCGTTCCGACATGGCGTCGTCCATCTCGGTGGGGAGGGGTCCCGTGCCGACGCGCGTCGTGTACGCCTTCACGACACCGAGTACGGCGTCGATCGACGTCGGCGGAATGCCGGCTCCGGTTGCCGCGCCCCCCGAAGTCGTGCTGCTCGACGTGACGAACGGATAGGTGCCGTGATCGACGTCGAGCAGCGAACCCTGCGCACCCTCGAGAAGGACCGCCGCGCCGCTCTTGGTTGCGCGGTACACCATGAGTCCCACGTCCTCCGCCAGCGGCAGCAGTCGGTCGCTCAGCTTGCGCAGCACCTCGCACGCCTGCGTGGCATCGGCGCGTTTGGCGCTACCGAACGACGCGAGCAGCCCATTGGCGCGCTCGACACCGGCGCTCACCAGTTCTCGCAGCCGGTCGGGGTGCCGCAGATCGAGCACACGAATGCCACGCCGCGCGATCTTGTCCTCATAGGCCGGCCCGATGCCGCGTCCCGTGGTGCCGAGCGACTGGGTGTGCGAGCTCTCGGCGTCCAGGAGCTTGTGATACGGCAGCACGAGATGCGCGCGGTCGCTCACGTAGAGCCGTCCCTCCACGTCGATGCCGTCGCGCACCAACTCGTCGATCTCCGTGAACAGCGTCTCGGGGTCGAGGACGACGCCGTTCCCGATGGCGCAGCGCACGCCTTCGTGGAGGATGCCGCTGGGGATCTGGTGCAGCACGAACGAGTCCTTGCCAAGATCGACGGTGTGCCCCGCGTTCGCGCCGCCCTGATAGCGGACGACCCAGTCAGCGCGCTCGGCGAGGACGTCGACGAGCTTGCCCTTGCCTTCGTCTCCCCACTGCGCGCCGACCACGACGACGGTGCGATTCTCTTGGCTGAACATGGATATGACGGGAGGGCTGGGTGACCGACAAAAAAATACGCCCCGCGGATTTGCCCGGGGCGTTGTTTGAATCTATGTGCGAGTGAGCTGGTCGGCTACTCGGCTACTCGGCTACTCGGCTACTCGGCTACTCGGCGGCCGAGCTGCCAATAGCCAACCACCTCAGCACACCGTATGATGAGACCGCCGTAGACGCCTGGGCAGCTCCCCTTACCCCCAGCTCCTGAGAGGTTGTCATGGCAATCAACACTTCGAAGGTGATCGTCGGTGGTCTCGTCGGTGGCGTCGTCGCCAATGTGATCGACTTCGCCCTCAACACCTACGTCCTGGCCGGGCCGCAAAAGGCAGCCCTCGACGCATTGAACCCGGCGCTGTCCGCGAATGCGATGCAGACGAGCAAGGTCCCGATCTTCCTGGCGCTTGATTTCATCCTGATCATCGCCAACGTGTGGATCTACGCCGCCATCCGACCGCGGTTCGGCCCGGGCGCGCGCACGGCGGCCTACGCGGGCATCGCGTCGTGGGTCGTCGGCAGCGTCGTCGCCGGATTCTTCGCGGGGATTGGCATGTTCTCATGGGGCCTGTACGCCATGAGCGCCATTTGCGCGTTGATCAACTCGGTCGTATCGACGATCGTCGGCGCGAAGTTCTATACCGAGGCGGCGACGGCGCCGATCGGGCAGGCGGCCTTCAGCGACTAAGCGGCCGCCGAGCCGCCGAGCCGCCGAGCCTCCGAGCTGCCCCTTAGAACATCACCGCGGCGATCATCCAAACGGCGATCATGAATCCGATCGCCACCTTGATCGCCGCGGCGGTGACGCGTCCCACGAACGCGCCCCACGCGACGCGCGTCGCCGTCCCGTGCCCCGTTCCGCGCGTATACTCGAAGACGAAGGCACCGAGGAACGCGCCCACGAACGCGCCGACGATCGACCCGATGATCGGCACCGGGACGCCGAGAAACGCGCCGACCATGCCACCGATGATCGCGCCCCAGCCGGCCCGGCGGGAGCCTCCGTACTTCTTGGTGAAGCGCGCCGTGAGGATCCATTCGAGCCCCTCGGCCACCACCATGAGGACGCCCACGCCGACGACCGTCGCGAGCCCGATTCCGCCGGCCGGCACCAACAGGTAGTAGCAGAGCGCCGCGGCGAACATGACCAGCGTTCCCGGGAACCCGAACGGGATCATGAAGAGTCCAAGGACGATCGCCGCGATGAGCAGCAGGATCTGCATCAGCCGAGCTCCATTACCGTGCGGGCGAGCACAGTGGCCGCCCCGTCGATTCCCTTCCCGGACATCGCCGCAACCGTGTCTTGCGACGTGTGGACCCGTTGCAACGTACGAAGCGTGCCGCGGCTGAGTGTCAGCGTCTCCCAGCCATGTGCCGACAGGGCGATGCTGTCGGTCAAGATTCCGGGGATCAAGCGAAGCGTTCGGATCTCCTCACCAGCCGCCGACGCGCCCTGCTCCAGCGCCGAGACGAGCCGGCTGGGCCGCGAACCGGTGTACATGAGGACGAGCGCCCCGTCGTCATCGACGGTGTCGCAGTTGATCGCGATCGCCGGTTGAAAGCGGCCTTCGCTCGCCCACACTCGTGCGCCGGCAAGCGCCAGCTCTTCGGCGTCGGTGATCAGAACACCTAACGAACGTGAGCGATCGACGCGGGCCGCGGCGTCGAGGATGGTGGCGACGCCGCTGGCGTTATCCAACGTGCCGTGATTTCGCGCGCCGACAACCGAGAGGATCAACGGCAGCGCGCCGACCCAGACGACGACCAGCATCCATCCCGCGAACGGCGCACGCACGAGCGACAGCGCCCCGAGCGCAACCAAACCGACGGCGAGCGTGAGCACGCCGCCGACCCGCATGATCATCGACACGGGCTGCCACTTGGAATCGAGGTGGGCGATGAGCCAGACTCTCGGCGAATCGCCGCGCGTCGCCTCGAGATTCACGCCACGGCGCCGGAGTACTGGCGCGCGCACGACCCCTCCACCGCTCGACCACCGTCCAACGAGAACGAGCAGCGCCATGACCACGCCGATGCCGAGCCAGACCACACGCGACCTCCCCGCGAACAACAGCAGGGTGGCGAGCGTCGGAATCAGCAGGCCCGCGAGGGGCGCGGCCCAACGGCCGCCGAACGCGGAGAACTCGAACGGATGCTCCCGGACGCCGAACCCGAGCCCGTTCAGGATCTCGGCGCAGTACGCTCGCGCCTCGGCGATCTCGTGGCTTCCCGTGGCGCGCGAGACGGCGCCAAGCCTGGCGAGATGCGCCGACGCGGCCACTCTAGGCGGCGACCAGCTCCGCGCTCTGCATCAGGTTCGCGACATTCCCGAGCTGCTCACCGGCGAGCGGCATCAGCGGAGCGCGCACCGGTCCGCCGACGAGCCCAACGCGATCCATCGCCGCCTTCACCCCGGGCACACCAAGATCACCGACGATCTTCGAGCCGAGCGGCGCTAGCCGCGACTGCGCCGCCGTCGCGGCGGACTCGTCGACCCGCTGATGTGCCTCGAAGACGTCGAGCGAGAGGGTCGGCGCGAACAGTGCGGCCGCCAGGATACCACCCCGCGCGCCCGCCTGAAGGGCGCCGTGGAATGTGGTCGCGTTTCCGGTCAGCACGGTGAACGCGTCCGACTGCGACTTGAGATAGCCGCCGAGAATCTCGAGGTTGCCCGAGCTGTCCTTGATCCCGGCGATGTTGGGATGCCGCGCCAACTCGGCGACGAGAGCCGCCGACAGTGCGAAGTGCATGTACTTCGGAATCGAGTAGAGCACGACCGGAACGGGGCTCGCGTCGGCGACGCGCAGGTAGTGCGCGCGCAGCGCCGCGTCGTTCATCGCCGAACCGTAATAGTGCGGAGCCACGACCAGCACGCCGTCCGCTCCGCGCGACGCTGCGTCCCGCGTGAGCCCGAGGCAAGTGCGCGTCGACTCCGCGCCGGTGCCGATCAGCAGGACCTTGTCGCGCGGCACCATCTCGCGTGCCGTGTCGATGAGCGCCGAACGCTCGTCGTTATCGAGCAGCGCCGCTTCGCCGGTCGACCCGGTCACGACGATGCCGTGCAGGCCGGCGGCGAGATGCGCGCGAATGTTCGCCGCGAAGCTCGCGACATCCACCTCACCCGATTCCCGGTAGAACGTGGTGACGACCGGGGCGAAGACTCCCTGAAGCTTCATGATTGTGCCAAAAAGTCGAATGAGCCGCTTTGGAGACCGTCGAGCTCCGTCGAAGGGGGGGCCTCCGCGGGCGCCTCTTCGACGACGACTTCATTCTCGGCGACGGATTGCGAGAACATCCTCAGTTTGAGCTCGAAGTCGGACGGGTTGCTGGCAGCGGCCTTTGCCGTCTCGAAAGTTACGGTGCCGGCGGCCACAAGGTCAGCCAGGCACTGGTCGAAGCTCTGCATCCCGTACTGCTCCCGGCCCTCGACGATGAAGTCCCGGATCTCGGCGATGTTCTTCCCGTCGAGGATCAAGTCCTTGATCGCCGGGGTGTTGATCATGATTTCGGCGGCCACCGCGCGGCCCTTCCCGGTTTTCGTGGGCAGAAGCCGCTGGGAGATGACCGCGTAGAGCGACTCGGCGAGACGGATCCGGATGACTTCCTGCTCCTCCGGCGGGAACATGGCGACGATACGGAGAATGGTGCTCTGGGCATCCGGGGTGTGGAGCGTCGACATGAGCAGGTGGCCGGTCTCGGCCGCCTTGATCGCGGTGTCCACCGTCTCGGCGTCGCGCATTTCGCCGATCATGATGACGTCAGGGTCCTGACGCAGCGCGGCGCGCAGTCCCATCTTGAAATCGGACGTGTCGGAACCGACCTCGCGCTGCGTGATCGACGACTTGCTGTCGCGGTGCAGGAACTCGATCGGATTCTCGAGGGTGAGAATGTGCCGGTTTTCGCGCTGATTGATGTAGTTGATCAGCGCCGCCATCGTGCTCGACTTGCCCGAGCCGGTCACGCCGGTGACGAGGATCATGCCGCGCTCGACGGAGGCGATCCTCGCCAGCACGGGTGGAAGGCCGAGCTTGTCGAACGTCGGCACCTCCCACGGGATGACGCGCATGATGATCGAGAACGATCCGCGCTGCCTCATGATGTTGACGCGGAATCGCCCGATGCCGGGCGCCGCCCAGGAGCAGTCGTAGTCGAGGATCGTGTCGATCCGCTTCTTGTCGTCCTCATTGCTCATGAGGTGGAGCGCGATCTGCTTGGTCTGTTCCGGCGAGAGTGCCTGCTTGGTGAGCGGCACCAGCTCGCCGTGGACACGCGCGCGGAAGACGTCGCCCGCCTTGATGTGCAGGTCCGACGCGCCGCGGTCTACTGCCGCCTTGATGATCTTTTCCATGGAGTCAGTATCCAGCCTGTTTATTGACCACGTTTCGCAGCGGCTCTCCTCTGGAGTATCGGCTCCAGTTGTCGAGAAAGAGATCCAACTGCCGCGGCCAAAACCGGCCTGGCGAAACTGGGGAGACGTGCGGGGTGAGAAGGACCTGCCGGAGCTTCCACAGGTCACTGGTAGGTGCGAGTGGCTCCTGGCGAAAGACGTCGAGAACCGCGCCGCGCAACCGACCATTTTTCAGCCGGGCAGCGAGCGCCTCCTCATCGACCAGAGCCCCGCGAGCCACGTTCACCACAATCGCCGTCCGAGGGAGCAGATCGAGGCGCTCGGCCGTGAGCAGGCCATCCGTTTCGGCGGTCTGGGGCGCCGCCAGGACGACGACGTCGTGGTTCGGCAGCTCTGCGTCCAGGTCGTCGAGGCCGATCGCGCGCTCGAACCCTGCCGGCGGACCCAACCCTACGCGACGCCGGACGCCAGTGCACCGCGCGCCGAGGGCCGTCAATCGTTCTCCAATCGCCCCGCCGATCCCGCCGACGCCGACGATCAGCGCACGGACGCTATCCACCTCACGCAGTACCGAGTCTATCGCCACGAACGGCGCCTTGTCCCATTCGATTCGCCGCTGCTGGTCGAGCGCGATGTCCAATCCTCGCAGAAAGTGCAGCACCCCGGCGACGACATACTCGGCGATCGGAATCGCGTGGATGCCGGCCGAGTTCGTGAAAGAGACGTCGCTCTCGACCATCTCGCGATAAAGCGCGGTGCCGACCCCGGCGGCCGCCGAGTGTGCCCATCGAAGCCGCTGAGCTTCAAGGAAGAGGAGCCGCGGAATGCCGAAGCCGTAATACGCCTCAGCGCCACGGATCGCCGTCATCACCTCATCGCTCGGCCGTGGAGGCCCGTCACCATCCGAGCTCGTCTCGGATTTGATGATGCAGACTGTCCAGCCCTCGGGTGCCCCGGCTCTGATTCGCCGCTCGCCTTCGGTCGTGAGCGCCCAATTCTTCGAACGTGCGGCAAGATCGACGACGAGCAAGCGCTCGCCGGGGCTGTCAGCCTCCATGGACACTCAACACATCTCCTCGCGACAGCAGACGATCGGCGATCGTCTCGAATTGGATGGCCGGACCGACCAATCGAAGCTCGAACGTCCGGTCGTCGGCGTGATCGAACGTCTCGCACGAAGCGATGTGGAGCCCATGGGCGGTGAGTACTTCGCGAAGGTCGGCGAGGGGCATACCGGGCCGCGCCCTGATTGTGAATGCAACGACGCGGCGCATTCGCCTGACACGATTCTCGACGCGCGTCAGCCAGGCAAGAACAACCATGACCAGCACCCCTGACCCGGCCGCTTCCACGTAAAAGCCGGCCCCGATCGCGATCCCGATCGCGGCGACCACCCAGATCGTCGCCGCCGACGTCAGTCCGGTGATCGTGCCGCCGCCTTGCATGATCGTACCGGCACCGATGAAGCCGATTCCGGAGACGATCTGCGCCGCGATGCGCGCCGGATCGCCAACACGCTCTCCGCCGATCAGGCCGATGCGAATCGAGACGTCACTCAGCAGAGCGGCGCCGACGCAGATGAGGATGTTGGTGCGAAGTCCGGCTGGTTTTGCCTTGATCTCGCGCTCGAGTCCAATGGCACCGCCGAGCACGACGGCGAGCATGAGCTTGAGAAGAAGGTCGAATCGGAGGACGGCGTTGAGATCCGACCAGGACGGGGCGTCGGCGGCGTGCGCGAGGACGGCCGCGATGGCCGCCGCCGTCGCCACGAAGGGCGCGCTCATCGCCAGGCCTGAGCGCGCCGGCGACGAGACTCAGCGCATGTCGAGGTCGCGAATGTCACCCGGCGACGTGTCGGGAGACGAATCGCCGTAGCTGATGCTTCGTGCTTGTTCCTCGAGCTGAGCAATCGACGCTTCATCCGGCTCGGTCGGTGTCGCGAAGTGACGGAACACGGTCCCGCCGCACTTCTCGCATTTCACGGCGTCAGGGACCGCCTGATCGTAGAACTTTTCGTTGCCACAGGTCAGGCACACCAGCGTGACGAGACCTCGAGGCCCCGCCTCTCTTCTCCCTTCTCCACCCGCTCGTTGCGACCCTGCCATGATCCCACTCGTGTTGAGGCTGCGAGCGAGAGTTGCAAGAGCCATGCGGTAAACCGGGATCTGGCGACCTCGACGAGTATTCTAGTCGTTGCCGGCAATTGGAGCGAGGCGCGCTTGGTACAGGTCAGAAGGCCTCGCGTTGGGAACGGCCGCGGGCTAACGCGGACACGGACGGGCTAACGCGGTCTCGGGCTGGCTTTGCGGCGCCACGAGCCGAGAACAATTGGTGACTACCTCAGGACGCTTCGGGCGCAGAAGCATCCCGCGGCAGTTCCCAAGAAAGAACTGCGGTGTTTGCGCGCGACGCCTAAGCAGGCGAGTCCTGGCATCCCGACACCGCGTTAGCCCGTTGTGTCCGCGTTAGCCCGCGGCCGTTCCATCGTTAGCTCGTACGCGCAGTACCAAGCCGCCCAAGGCACGGCTACGGAAAACTCGGCCGCTGCAGCGCCTCGAACACGACCTGCATCCCGATCAGCCCGAGCGGGATCAACAAGCCAATGGCGCGACGGCGCGACTCGACGGGTAGAGACCTGCGATAGACCAGCCAACACACCACGACCAGCAGCGATTCCACGACCAGATCCCATCCGGGCCGCGAGTAAAGTCCGAGGCCGACCATCGGACCTCCCGGCCACGTCGGCTTGATCCCGGTGATGTAGTCCGCCGGCCAGTGCGACGCATACGCGAGCCAGACGATGAGCGCGTCGGCGGCGTTCTTTGACCACAGCCAGTACAGCAGCCCGCACACCGTCGCGCCGAGTACGACGGACACGAGCGAGTGCGAGATGTTGGAGTTGGCGTGGTGAACGACGTGGGAGAACGAGTCGATCCAGTCCGGCGCGAATGCGACCGGAACAAGCAGCGCGATCGGAACGCGCGGGCGTTTGCCTTTCAGCAACGCCGCGATCGCGGCGTGCCCCACATACACTCAGCGCGTCCGTCGCAGCAGGCGGTCGAGCACGGCGAGCCAGAGCCACGGCGCGAGCAACGCGACGCCAACAATGACGCGGGCGGCGAATCCCTGAATGCCCGCCGGCGGCCCGACTATCATGCCGAGCGCTCGTTCAGTACGGCCGCGCCTGTCCGCTGCGCTTCTGAGCGCACTCCTCGCAGAGCGTTGCGCTCGCGTTGAGGCGCGCGCCGCAGCTACCGCAGAGACTGAAGACGCGGACGCCGTTCGGTGTGACCTCGCGATGGATCGGGGCCGCGTAGCTCGACAAGTGCACGTGCAACGGGATCAACAGCGGCGGCCGTGGTGGCCGTCCGAAGTTCCAAGCTTTGATCCGCGCGATGAGACGACGTAAAAACTGCATCGGTGACCCGGATAGTCTTACTTGCTGAAAATGCACGGCGCATGCCGCTTGGCGCGATGGGCAGAAATGCCCCGTCAAAGGCCCATCCGGTCCCGCACGGCGTCCATCGTCTCGCGCGCCAGCCGCCGGCATCGATCGGCGCCCGCCACGAGGGCATCATCGATCATTTTTGGGTTCGCCGCAAGCTCAGCAGCACGGGTGCGGATCGGTACGAGCTCCAGTTCCATGGAGTCGGCCAGCACTTTCTTGCAGTCGATGCAACCCCAGCCGGCCGTCGTGCACTGCTTGGCCACATGCTCGACCGTCGCCACCGGGCTGAACGCCTTGTGGAGGTGAAAGATGTTACAGACCTCCGGGGTCCCCGGGTCGGTCTTCTTGATGCGTTTGGGATCAGTGACGGCCGGGCGCAACTTGTTCCAGATCTCCTCGCGCGTCTCGAGCAAGCCGATGGTATTGCCCATCGACTTCGACATCTTCGCTTTGCCGTCGAGCCCCATGATGCGCCGCGTGGGCGTCAGCAACGCTTCGGGCTCAGGGAAGAACTGCTCGCGCTCATCGGCGCCGTCTTCCGTCTTGTTGCCGGTCAATCGCCCGAACAGCGAATTCCATCGACGCGAGCAGACGCGTGACAGCTCGAGGTGCTGGACCTGGTCCTCGCCTACCGGAACGAGGTTCGCGCGATAGAGCAGGATGTCCGCCGCCTGCAAAACCGGATAGTTCAGAATCCCGGCGTTGACGCTTTCCTGTCGCGCCGACTTCTCCTTGAACTGCGTCTGTCGCTCGAGCTCACCGAGCGGCGTGATGGTGTTGAGAATCCACGCCAGCTCCGTATGTTCCGGGACCTGCGACTGCACGAACACCGAACAGACGTTCGGATCGAGCCCCGCGGCGAGCAGTGAAACCGCCATCGCATGTCGCCGCGTGCGGAGCTGTTCCGGCTCGTAGACGACGGTGATCGCGTGGTAGTCGACGATACAAAAAATCGAATCGTACTCGTGCTGCAGCCGAGCCCAGTTCTTGACCGCTCCGAGGTAGTTCCCGATGTGGAGCTCCCCGGACGGTTGAATTCCACTGAAAATCCGTGACATCCGGTCAACATAACAGCGCCCGGGCGCTGCTGGCGACATGCGTCGCCGCCGCCGCTCGCGCCGCCGAAATAATTCGAGAGGGCGCCGCGCGACGAAGCTCACTCACCTGGGAAACCAAGTCCGCGACTGACTTTGTGAGCGACGTCGATCGCGACGCCGAACGAGTGATCACCGCGACGGTCGCCGAGCGTCATCCCGACGCGCGCATTCTCGGCGAGGAGCTGTCGCCGTCGGAACCCATCGGCGATGGACTCGTGTTCGTCGCGGACCCGTTGGACGGGACGACGAATTTCCTCCACGGGTTTCCCTGGTATGCGGTGTCGATTGGGGCAATGGATCAGGGCGCGCTCGTCGCCGGCGTGATCCTCAACGCCGCGAATGGAGAGCTGTTCACGGCGACGGCTGGCGGTGGCGCGCGACTCAACGGACAGCCGATCCACGTCTCGTCGATCACCGACCCGGCGCGCGCGCTCATCGGCACCGGCTTTCCGTTCAAGGATCCACAACACATCGACGAATATCTCCGCATGCTGCCGCCGATGATGCGCGACATCGCGGGGCTGCGGCGTCCGGGCTCCGCGGCGCTCGACCTCGCCGACGTCGCGTGCGGAAGGTTCGAGGCGTTTTTTGAGCTGTCGCTCTCACCGTGGGACATCGCGGCCGGAGTGCTCATCGCCCGCGAAGCAGGCGGCATCGTCACCGATCGAACTGGCGCGCCCTGCCAGGTCGCGCGAACGTCGGTCGTCGCCGGAAATCCGGCGATGCATTCGTGGTTGCTGGAGATAGTACGGGGAAACACGGGCGTCGATGCGAATCCGTCACCTTGACGAACCGCTGCACCGACTGGAAGATCCTCGTCTTCGGAGGATGCATTGACCCGGCAGTCCATCTATCAATGGTTCGCACCGCCACAGCTCGAGCGCCCTGACCTTCGTGAACGCGCGCGCGCGCTCTGGATCTTGTCGTGGCCGTTCTTCGCCATCATCGCTGTCGTGCTCGGAATCGGCGTGCTCGTCGAGCCGTACACGGCGGCGCGGCGGGCCACCACCATTGGCGCGGTCGGCACGCTGATGGCGGTGTTGCACGCGTTCAGCCGTGCCGGTCGCCCCGTGTTCGCGAGTTGGACCCTGGTCACGGGACTCTCGGTCATCGTCACGCAGCGCGCGTGGGTGACGGGCGGTATCCACGCGCCGGTCGCGGTGTTCTACGTGCTCTTCATCATCATGGCCGGCGTTCTTCTCGGAACGCGTGGAGGCCTCGCGACGGCGGCACTGTGCACGCTCGGCGCGATCGCGCTCACCGTCGGTACGGCGCTGGAATGGCTGGCGCCGCGACCGGGCGCCGGTTCGATACTCGGGGGATTTGTCTTTGTCATGCTCGCGATCGGCCTCGCGCTTGTGCTCCAGGCATTGATCGCGCATCAGCCTCGGCGCGAGGGACTGGACGTCGACGCCGTGCACATGGTCGTCGGCGACATGCGATCTCCGATGCAGGTGCTGATCTCGCACCTGGAGGTGCTGCGCGGGCACCTCAAAGGCGAGAGCGCCAAGGACGTCGAGGCGGCGATCGGCGGCGCGAAAACGCTGCGTCGCATGACGAACACCATGCTCGACGTCAGCCGGCTCGAGGCGCGGCGGATGCCGATCCGGCGTTCTACCACGGACCTGTCGGCCCTCGCGTATTGCGTGGTGTCCGCGGTCCGAGTCGCTCGACCGACGTTCCACATTGAGGTCGAAACACGCAGCGATTCGCTGTGCCACTGCGATGCCGAGCTCACGCGACGCATCATCGAGAATCTCGTGAGCAACGCGGTGCGGGTCACGGCGCCCGGCGGGAGGGTTTGCCTCGTCATCTCGGGTTCTCACACGCGCGCGTCGATCTCGGTTTCCGACGAGGGTCCGACGGTCCCAATCGACCAACGCACTCGAATTTTCGAGCCATACTGCCCCGAGCGACGATTGAGCACGCCCGGCGACGAATCGTCGGGACTCGGCCTCGCATTCTGCCGGCTCGCCGCCGAGGCGCAGGGCGGTTCGATCCGGATTGAGAACGGCGCACCACGCGGGAACGTGTTCGTCGTGGAGCTTGCGCGCTCGCCAAATCCTGTAGCGATCCGCCTCGGCTGAGTCGCCGCTCTGACCGCGATAGATTGGCAGCATGAAAATCGTCGAATGCGTCCCGAACTTCTCCGAGGGCCGGCGTCCAGAGATCGTCTCCGCCATCCGCGATGCGATTGCCGCGGTGGATGGCGTCGCCGTCCTCGATGTTTCGTCTGATCAGTCGCATAATCGCACCGTCGTCACCTTCGTCGTTCCGGTCGAGAAGGCAGTCGACGCCGCGTTCGCCGGCATCAAGGCGGCTCGCGAGCACATCGATCTGAACCGTCACACCGGCGAGCACCCGCGCATGGGCGCCGCCGACGTCGTGCCGTTCATTCCGCTCGAAGGTGCGACGATGGAGGATTGCATCGTCCTCGCCCGCACGCTTGGTGAGCGCGTCGGCAAGGAGCTGGAGATTCCAGTGTTCCTCTACGAGCGCGCCGCGACGCGACCGGACCGCGAGAATCTGGCCGACGTCCGTCGCGGCGAGTTCGAGGGCATTCGCGACGAGATGAACGCCGGCGCGGCCAATCGCGCTCCGGACTTCGGTCCGAAAAAGATCCACCCCACCGCGGGCGCTGTCGCGATCGGCGCGCGGCCATTCCTCGTCGCGTACAATGTGTATCTCGGACCCGCGTCGAACTTGAGCGTCGCCAAGGGGGTCGCCAAGGCCGTGCGCGGATCCTCCGGCGGCCTGCGCTACGTGAAAGGCCTTGGTCTCGAGGTCGACGGACAGGCCCAGGTGTCGATGAATCTCGTGGACACCGAGAAGACGCCGCTCTACCGCGCGTACGACATGGTGAAGATGGAAGCCGAGTCCCAGGGCGTATCGCCGACGTGGAGCGAGATCGTTGGGCTCGTGCCGGAGCGCGCGCTGTTCGAAACGGCCGCACGGCACATCCGGCTGCGCGAGTTCAAGCCGGACATGGTGCTCGAGCACAAGGTACGCGCGGCAATGGAGGGCGGCGAGTCGGTCTCTGGATTCATCGGCGCGGTAGCGTCGTCGGCGCCGACACCCGGCGGCGGCAGCGTGGTAGCGCATGTCGGCGCGCTGGGCGCGGCGCTCGCACAGATGGTCGCCGGCCTTACCGCCGGCAGGAAGAAGTACGTCGCCGTAGACGCTGAGATGCGCGAGCTGGGTCTCAGAGCGGCGGGTCTCGTCAACACGCTCTCGGCGCTCGTGCAAAAGGACGCCGACTCGTATTCCGCGGTCTCCAGTGCCTATAAAATGCCGTCTGAACCCGAGGAGGCCGCGAACGCGCGCAAGGCCGCGATCAACGACGCCTTGATCGGCGCGGCGGCGGTTCCGCTCGAGACGGCGCGCGCCTGCGCCGAGGTCGCCGAGCTCGCGGCGACGTGCGCGAACAAGGGGAATACGAACGCCGTGTCCGACGCCGGCGTAGCCGCGCTGCTCGCCGACGCCGCGTGCCGCGGCGCGGTGTACAACGTTCGCATCAACATCGCGTCGCTCGACGACAAGTCGCGTGGCGCGGGGTTGGTCGAGGAAGCAAATCAGTTATTGGCGAAGACCCGGCGATTTGTCGACGACGCGACAGGTGCGGTCGAGCGAGCCATCGGATGAGGAGACTGAAGATGAATGTCCGTGCACGATCGTTCCTGGCGACAGCGTTCGTCGCGCTCAGCGCCGCCGCCGCGGCGCAGCAACCCGAGCGCATCGACACTGAACTGAACGCCAAGATCCGCGAAGAAGGGCTCGATCGCTCGAAGATCATGTGGATCGAGCACTATCTCACCGACGTCTACGGCCCGCGCCCGATCGGCTCACCGAATCACGTCGCCGCCGCCAACTGGGCGATGAAGACGATGACGAGCTGGGGGATGAAGAACGCCCACCTCGAGCCGTTCACCTGGCGCGGCGTCGGCTGGCTCCCGGGCAAGGCGACGGGCTTCATCACGTCGCCGGTGAAAGCGAATCTCAAGTTCGAGGCGGTGCCGTGGTCGCCGTCTACGAAAGGCACGGTGACCGGTGAGGTCGTGAGCATCGTCCCTCCCGTTGCTCCGACCGAAGAGGAGCTCACGGCGTTCCTTGCATCGCATGCCTCCAAAGTGAAAGGCGGCATCGTCATGATCGGCGCGCCGCCCAGCGTGCCCGTGAACTTCAACGAGCGACCGAAGCGAACGCCCGACGAGCAGGCGAAGGCGCGCTACCAACCCGATCCCAATGCGCCGAACGACGGGCGCGGTGGGCGCGGCGGCGGTCCGGGTGGTGGAAGAGGCGGGCGTGGCGGACCGCCGACGCCCGAGGGACATCTAACTCCGCAACAGGTGAACCAACGGATCACGGCGTTCCTTCGTGACAACATGCCCGCGCTCCGCCTGACCGCCCAGGGCCCGGGACGAATTCCCGGCGTCATCGTCGCGCAGAATGGCGCGGGACAGATCTACAACGACACCACGCCTCAGCCGCCGGCCGTCATTCTCCGGACCGACGACTACGGCCGGATCTTCCGCATCATCGCCGACGGCACGCCCGTTACCGTCGAGTTCAACGTGCAGAATCAGTACTTCCCCGAGGGCAAGACGTCGTACGTCACCGTCGCCGAGATTCCCGGCACCGACAAAGCGGACGAAGTCGTCATGCTCGGCGGCCATCTCGATTCATGGACGAGCGCGACGGGCGCGACAGACAACGCAATCGGTTGCGCGATCATGATGGAGGCGGCCCGCATCCTCATGGCGACCGGCGCCAAGCCGCGGCGCACGATCCGCGTCGCTCTCTGGAGCGGCGAGGAAGAAGGCTTACTCGGCTCGTTCGCATACGTGAAAGAGCATTTTGGGAGCGCCGAATCACCGGCGAAAGACTTCAACAAGCTCGACGCGTATTGGAACATCGACGATGGAACGGGACGCGTGCGCGGCGCGTCGGTGTTCGGGCCGCCGGAAGCGGCGGCAATCGTCGCTCAGTACTTCAAGCCGTTCGAGGAATGGGGGATTTACGGCGCCGTGCCGACGACAGCGCGCGTCGAAGGCGGCAGCGACAACGGCGCGTTTGCCGTCGCAGGCCTCCCGGGCATTGGGACGCAGCAGGACAACATCGAGTACAACAGTACGACCTGGCATACGAATCTCGACACCTATGAGCGCATCGTGCCCGAGGACGTGATGCACAACGCCGTGATCACGGCGTCGCTGATGATCCATCTCGCGAATCGCGACCAAATGCTGCCGCGCTTCGCGCCGGGGCAGATGCCGCCGGTGCCCCCCGGACGTCGCGGAGGCAACTAACGCAGCCCGGCTGAGGTCAGCAGGCTGGCGAGGAAGGTGTGATCCGCCGACGAAAGACCACGTGCGAGAACTTTGGCCACTGCCTGGCTCGCGGCACCGTCGTCAGCTTCGACAAGATCGCCTACTTCCCCGCCCGCGCCCCGGCGCTCGGCAAGACAATTGTCGACAGGAACGAGGGCTATGACGATTGGGACGGCCCCGACGCACGCAGCTGTCGCTTTCCGGAGGTTCTCTTCACGCTCAACGTCGACGGGCTGCCGAAAACGCTGCCGGACTCCGCGCGCGTGACGAGCGTCGAGATCAACGTCCGGCGCCGCGAGACGATGGGATCGTTCTGTCGGCCGTGAAGGCGCGGCGATTCTGCACGAGAATGAATGTCCCCATCACGACGAGAAACACCGCGAACGCCTGCTTGAGCGTGCGTTGCGGAACCCGTCGTGCCAGCGAGGTGCCCACGAGAATCCCGATCGCGGCCACGGCAATGAAGGTCGCCACGAAAGCCCATGGAATGTCGACCCGGCCGACGTAGCCGGCGAAGCCGGACGCGCAATTCATCGCGATGACGAGGAGCGACGTTCCGACCGCTGGCTTCATCGCGACGCCGCCCAATAGCACGAGTGCCGGCACGATGAGAAACCCGCCGCCGATTCCAACGACGCCGGTGGTGAGGCCGACGACGAGAGCAACCGGAAGCAGCAACCGGAGCGACGCGGCGCGTCCCTGGCGCGGTTCGGTCGTCGTCGGCCGACGGGCGTTGACGAACATCGAGATGGCCGCCGCCACCATGATGACCGCGAGCATCATCAGTTGCACGGCACCGGTGAGAAAATGCGCCAGTCGCGCGCCGGCGTAGGCCGCGGCCATGGCGACGACACCAAAGAGCGTCGCGATCTCGAGCCGCACGTTCCCGGCGCGCCAGTGCGCCGCTGCTCCCAGAAGGCTCGTCACGCCGACGACGGGCAGGCTCATGGCGATCGCCAACTTCGGATCGTAACCGAGGACGTACACGAACACCGGCACGGTGAGGATCGACCCGCCACCGCCGAGAAGGCCGAGCGACAGCCCGATCACCGCGGCCAATGCATATCCGAGCACCATCATGCGGTTCGACGCCCTGAGGCCGGTTGCGACGCGTCAGGCCGCGACATACTTTGCGTCATAAAGTACACGACAGAATGATGGCGGTCGATCAGGAGATGCGTGATGTCGGGTGAGAGCACAATGAGGCGGGTTCGCGCGGCGCTGAGGAATGCGGTCGTCTGGAGCGCCGGATGGGCGGCCATTCCCGCCGCGTTGTTCACCGGACTGAAACTAACGGGCGTCGCTTCAGCCTCCTGGCACGACGGTCTCGGACTCGCCGCGCGCTTCGGCATCGTCGGTTTTGTCGCCGGCGCCGTCTTCTCTACCGTGGTGGGGTTTGCCTATCGCGGACGACGACTCGCCGAGATCAACTGGGTGAAATTCGGACTGGCCGGCGGGGCGATCACCGCCGTTGCCGTCCCGCTCTTCCTTCAGACCATGAATCTCCTCACGAGCGGACACCTCGTTCCCTGGCACCTCGTGCTCGACGACAGCATCTGGACCGGCGTCCTCGGCGCCGTCGCCGCGGGGGGCTCGCTCAAACTCGCGCAACGCTCCCGCGCGGCAAGCGGAGTGTGAACGTCGACCCTTCACCGAGCCTGCTTTCCACCGTCAGGTCGCCGCCCATTGCCCGTGCCAGATCGCGGCTGATCGCCAAACCGAGGCCGACGCCTTCGGTCGTCCGCGAATAGCCCGTGTCGATGCGCACGAACGGCGCAAAGATCTGCTCGAGTTTCTCCGGCGGAATCCCGCGGCCGGTGTCGCGGACTTGAATGAGGACAAATTCGCCGGCGCGGCTTGCGCCGAGATCGATCCTGCCGTGGTTCGCCGTGTATTTGACCGCGTTCGTGAGCAGGTTGAGAACGATTTGTTGAAGCTTCTCGGCATCGGCATAAACGACGAGATTCGCCTCGACGGGCCGCACCTCGTAGTGCAGCGAGCGCGCGAGCATCTGCGGCATGATCAGGGCCTCCATCTCGCCGAGCGCTTGCCGGACCGGTACGTCGCGCAGCGCGAACTCCACGTGCCCGGACTCGAGCCTGGCGAAGTTCAGGACGTCGTTGATCAAGCTGAGGAGGAGCCGCTGGTTCTGGTGAATTCGCCGCAGATCTTCGCGTTGCGCGTCGTTCAGCGGGCCGCGCACCTCCAGCTGTAGCAGCTCGACGTAGCCGGCGATGGCGTTGAGCGGCGTGCGAAGCTCATGGCTCATGTTGGCGATGAATTCGCTCTTGGCGCGGTTGGCGGCCTCCGCCTGGCCGCGTGCCTCCTCGGCGTCGCGCCTCGCGGCGCGCTCGGACTCGTAGAGCCGGGCGTTCTCCACCAGAAGGGCCGCGCGCTGAATCGTGGCGGCGAGTTTCGCGTTCTCCAATGGCGCGGCCATCTGATCGGCGAGCGCCGAGAGCAGCCACTCGTCGTCCGGGCTCACTTCGGCGCCTGGCCGTCGCATCACTGCCATCAGTCCGATCACGCGTCCTTGCACGACGAGCGGGACGCCGAGGAATCCTTCGGCCGTGCCGAAGAGACCGTGAAAGCGGCTGATCAGGGACTCGTCGAACGATGCCCGGAAACGATCGACGACTTCATCGTCGACGCCGAACGATGCGTGCACGCGCAGCAGGCCATCGTCGTCGGCCAGCATGAGGATCGCCTTCTCGGCATCGAGCAGGTCCGCCGCCTGTTCGGCGGCATAACGCAGAATGTCGGAAAGGGAGGATGCGTATGTGAATCCGCGGCTGATTTGCGTCAGCCGCTTCAGGCGGTCCTCGGTGCTCGCCTGCCGCTCGTGCGCGTCACCCGCGATCGACTCGTGCGTCGCGTGCATCACGTAACTCGCGCCCCGTTGGATCCGATCTCGAACTCTCGCACTTCATGATCGTGCTCACTGCTGCGCATCTTGAACACCCGAATGGTCCGACGATCCGGTTTCGCGACATTCCAACCCAGCGCGATCACGTTGTCGGACATATAGCTGTACCATTGATCCGACGGCTCCATGCCGTGAAATCCCTGTCCCGCTTCGAGCGTGAGCACTGACGTCACGCCGCGCGCCGCGAAATGCTGAATGAGCGAGTACAGATAGTCGTGCAGCCGCCGCGGATCGTTCGCCGCCGAAGACAGGTCGCCCACCGCGTCGATCACGACCCGCCGAACCCCGCCGGTCTTGATCGCCTCGAAGATCTCGACCACGATACTGTCGATCTGAAGCTCGACAGGAGATGCATATAGCAGTCCGAACCCGTTCTTGAACGCTGTGGCCGGCTCTCCGCCGAGGTTGGCGATCGCCCGGCGGAGCTGGACCGGGTTCTCCTGAAAATTCACGTACAGCACTTGCTCACCGCGGCGTACCCCTTCCAGAGCGAACTGAAGCGCGAGCGTGGTCTTGCCCGCTCCGGTCATCCCGACCGCCAATGTCGTCGAGCCGACCAGCAACCCACCTCCCATTATCTCGTCCAGCCCCGGGATGCCCGTGGAGACGCGCTCGGACGACGATTTGTAGGACTCGAACTCGCGCGGAGCCACGAGTCGTGGATAGAGCTGCAGTCCATCGCTTGTGATGCGAAATGCGTGCTGGCCTTCGCGATACCCGCTGCCTCGCAACTTCATCACGCGCATGAAACGCTCGTCGCGCGTGCTCAAGGGCTGGCGCGCCAGCTCCACGATCGCGTCGGCCACCGCGAACTCCGGACACCGCTCGATGTCGGCCTGCGTGTACTCGCCGAGCAGGAAGGTCGTCACATCGTACGCAGACAGGAGTCCGGCCAGCGCCGAAATGAACCGCCGCATGTCGTCGAGAGAGGTGCCGAGGTCGTGGATCGCGCGGAACGAATCGATGACGACGATCTTCGGCGACCGCGTCTTGATCGCCTCGTCAAGCCATTCGATCAGCGCAACGGGCCCACGCTCGGCCAGCGACGCGCCGAGGTCTTCGTACATGACGTCCGAGCCGAGGACGTCCGGGTTGAAGAAGGAAAAGCGCTGGACGTAGCTCACCACCTTGCTGAGCGGCTCGGAAAGCGTCGTCGCGTAGAGCAGCGGCCGATCGTCGCCCGCGTTATGGTAGAGCAGCTGTTCGGCGAGAATTGTTTTCCCGGTGCCCGGCTGTCCCATCACGATGTTGATGGAGTTGGAGGGGAATCCGCCGCCCAGGATCTCGTCGACTTGGGGATTGCCGCTCCTGACGCGGGGGAACGAATCCTCGTCGTCGGGCGGGGGCTGACCCGGTCGGCGCTCCGTCATGTCGCCTCCTCGCGCCCACGTGACGTCCGGCGCACCGACAGCAGCTCGCGCACCGTGTCGACAAGGCGCCGCTCGGCGAGGGGCTTTCGAAGAAAGGCGTCGGCGCCGGCTTCACGCGCGCGAGCCTCGACGGCGAGAATGCTAAAGATCAGTACGACGACGTCTCGCAATTGTGCGTCGCCTCTCACGGCGCGGCACAGCGCGAGACCGTCGATCTTGGGAACGAGCACTTCGCTGATGATGATTTCCGGCTTCAGGTCGCGCGCGCGCTCGAGGGCGGCAGCGCCGTCGACGGCAAATTCCACGGTGAACCCCGCTTCATTCAGGAAATACGACTCCAACGCGCGAACGTGCGGGTCACGCTCGACGACCAGAATCAGGGCGCTGCCTTCTTGCTCGATCGGCGCTTCTCTGTGCATTTGTCTCGGCCGAAACCTTACTTTTTGCCCGCTACTTCTACCAGCGTCCGGTAGATCATCTCCGTTCCCTGTTTGAGCGACGCGATCGATACTTTCTCGTCGTTTCCGTGCATGCGCGACAGTTCGTCGTCGTCGATAGGATAGGGATAGATCCCGTACACCGGCACCCCTTTCGATCGCCACGCGCCCGCGTCCGTGCCCGCCTGGAACAGATACGGCGTCACCTCGACGCCGGGGAACACAGCCTTCGCCGACTTCTCCAACGCGCGATAGAGATCGGTCGACGTCGGTGATGGTGCGTTGCGCGCATAGGTCGGCGCGTTGAGTGCAAATTGGATTCCCGTATCCGCGACGACCTTCTTCAGCGTCGCGACCAACTGCGCCGGATCGCTGCCGGGAATCATCCGTAAATTGATCGTCGCCTCGACAGAGCCCGGAATCACGTTGAGCCGGAAGCCGCCGTTGATGATCGTCGGCGCGAGCGTGTTGCGCATGAGCGAATGCATCAGCGGATCTTTCGAGATGATCTTGTCCGCCGCATTCGCTTTCGCCGCATCCTCGCCGACCAGATCGCGATAGTACGTCGACATCGGCGGCTTGCTGGTCTTGGCCAGCGTCAGGAAGAACTGACGCTGCTCGGGGGTGATCGCGATCGGCGTCTCGTAATTCGAGATCTTCGCCATCGCGCGGGACAGCCCGAAGATCGCGTTGTCGGGGCGCGGCATCGACGCGTGCGTCGACGTGCCCCGCGCCGTGATCTTGAGCGGCAGCGACAGCTTGTCCGCTGTCGAGATGCTCACGTAGCGGACGTGACCGTCCGGCGCCTTCATGATCCAGCCGCCCTCGTTCAGCGCAAACTCGGCGTCGATCTCATCCCAGTGTTCACGTGCCAACCACGACGTGCTGTATCCGCCCCCGCCCTCTTCGTCGGCCTCGGCGAGGAAGATCACGTCGCGCGCCAGCGGAATCTTTTGCTCGGCGAGCATCATCACGGCCCGTGCGAACACGGCCATGCCGCCCTTGAAATCGACAGCCCCTCTCCCATAAATGTGGCCGTCCTTCTCGACGCCGGCGAACGGGTCCACCGACCACTTCTCGCGCTCGACGCCGACGACGTCCTCGTGAGCGGCGATGAGCACGGGACGCTTCGACCCGTCGCCCTTGAGCCGCGCGATGAACACCCCCTTCGTCGAATCCGGCGTCGGGATGATCTTCGCGTCGATGCCGAGCGCGCGGAAATGCGGCAGCAACGCCTCGGCCACGCGCCGCTCGTTGCCGGGCGGGTTGGAGGTGTTGGCGCGAATCAGCTCTTGAAGGAGCGCCGCGGTCGGATCGATGGAGGGCGCTTGCGCCGCCAGGGGAGCCGCACCGAGAATCGACGCGACGAGAAGGGCAGATCGCTGGCTTGACCGGATGAGTGGCATTCGGGAATGGGTTGAAGGGCGCGTGAACTTACCCCATTATCAGCGAGCATGCAGACTGAGCTCGAGCAGGTTCGCGCGCGGCTGGGTGGGCGGTACGTGATCGAGCGGGAGCTCGGACGCGGCGGGATGGGGACCGTGTACCTCGCACGCGACGTCAGGCTCGATCGTCCGGTCGCGCTCAAGGTCCTGCCCGCCGAGTACGCGAGCCGCGGTTTGTTGCGTGACCGATTCCTGCGCGAGACACGAACGGCCGCGAGCTTCTCCCATCCCAACGTAGTTCCGGTGTACGCGGTCGAGGAGGCGGACGATTTCCTCGCTTACGCCATGGCCTTCGTCGAAGGGGAAAGCGTCGCTGACCGCGTTCGGCGCGCCGGTCCACTGAGCATCCGCGAAACGGTGCGTCTGCTCCAGGACACGGGCTACGCGTTGGCGTACGCGCATGGGCGCGGAGTGGTCCACCGCGACATCAAACCGGACAACATCATGATCGAGCGGGCCACCGGCCGCGCGCTCGTCATGGACTTCGGCATCGCGCGCCTCATCGAGTCAGCGGGACCGCCGGCTGCCGGAACCCGCGGCGGATTGACGCGGCTCGGCGAAGTCGTCGGCACGCCGGAGTACATGAGCCCCGAACAAGCGACCGGCGACCACGTGGACGGGCGCAGTGACCTCTATTCGCTCGGGCTGACCGCGTTCTTCGCGCTGACCGGCACGCCGGCAGTCTCCGGCGACACCACGGGGAAAATCCTGGCGCGACAGATCGCCGACATTTTGCCGCCGATGAAGTCGCGACGCTCGGATCTTCCGCCCGCCCTCGGCGAAGCGATCGACCGCTGCGTCGCCAAGGATCCGGATCAGCGATTCGCCAACGCCGAAGGTCTGGTCGAGGCGCTCGACGCCGCGCAGCTCGCCGCGCCCGAGATCCCGGTCGCGATTCGATTGTTCGGGCAAGAGCTCGGAAAGCTCTCGCTGATCACGGTCCTCGGCACGTTCATGATCTGGTTCATGTTTCGCGCGGTGAATCCGGACAACGTCGATTCGCTGTTACCGCCGTTTGCACTGATCGGAGTTCTCATCACGATCGCCACCCAGACCGTCCGCGAGGCGCGGCGCCTTCGACTGGGTGGGTTCACGAGCGCGGAGATCCTTCGCGGCCTGAACGCGGTAGTGGCGGAGCGTCAGGCGCGCCGCGACGAGCTCCGGGCGGATCCCGCCGTCCGTCGCGCCCGCGAACGGACAATTCGGTGGGCGATCGCGATGTTCGCGGGCGGCATGGCCGCGTTATTGGTGGTTCGCCGGTTTCGCATCCCGGTTCCGAACCAACCGGGACGTTTTAGCATCACGACGGGAGGGGTCGTCCTCGTGCTCACCGGCATGGTGCTGATCGGCTTCAGCCTGCCGCTCTTGTTTCGTAGTCCGTTCAAGATGGCGCTGCCCGAGCGGCTCTTCCGGGTGGTCTGGCTTGGGCCTTTTGGCCGCGGCATGTTCGCGCTCGCCGGGTTCGGAAGAGTGCAGCCACCAGGCACCACGATCGCTCCGGCGTCGCCGGTGACGCGACCCGCGGCTGTCACCTTGCCGCCAACGAACCCGATCACCGCGCCGCCGGTAGCGATGCCGGAGGTTGGAGGACTCGAGAAACGGGTCGCGGAGCTCGAGCGTTGGCGAGAGACAATGGAGGCTCGAGAGGGAGTGGACTATGGAACGCCGTGATCTTCTGCGCGCCACGGGCGCGGCAGCCGCGCTCTCGTTTTTCGGCGCGCCGCGCGACGCCCTCGCCATTTGGTCCCGCGTCGCGCGTGGCGGCGCGATCCTGGGCGGTCTATCCGAACAGCAGCTCGCGCTCATCGGCGCGGTCGCCGACACGATCCTTCCGCGCACCGACACGCCAAGCGCGACCGACGTCGGCGTGCCGGCGTTCATCGACGTCGTCGTCTCGGAGAACGACTCGGACGAGGATCGCGCCGCGTTCGTCGCCGGACTCGATCTGATCGAGGCGAGGGCAAAGGCCACAGCCGGAAGCGCATTCGCGCAGCTCGCGCCGAGCGCTCGGGCGTCGGTGATCGAGTCGATCGAGGCGGCGCAAGACCGTCGCGCCGAGCCCGCGCGCACGTACTGGCGGTTGAAGGGCCTCATCGTTCACGGCTATTTCACGAGCGAACCGGTGATGAAAGAAGTGCTCAAAGTCGAAGTGATGCCTGGCCGCTTCGAAGGCTCGGCGCCGATGCCTGTTCGACCGAGCACACCGTCGGGGGCACACGGTCATGCATAAGCAGACGACCTTCGACGCGATCGTCGTTGGATCCGGGATCAGCGGCGGCTGGGCGGCGAAAGAGCTGACCGAGCACGGTCTCAAGACCCTCGTGCTCGAGGCGGGCGGACCTGTCGATCCCAACGTGGACTACGTCGAGCATGTCCAACCCTGGGCGATGCACTTCCGCGGGTTCGGCGATCGCAAAGCCCTCGAGCGCGACTATCCGGTGCAGCGCGGCTGCTACGCGTGCGACGAAGTCGGCCACAAGTTCTTCGTGAACGACAACGAGAATCCGTACACCAATCCCGCCGACGCGCCCTTCAAATGGTTTAGAGGTCGTCAGCTGGGGGGACGCTCGATCACTTGGGGACGACAGGTCTACCGCTGGAGTGATCTCGACTTCGAGGCGAACGCAAAAGACGGCAACGGCAACGACTGGCCGATTCGCTACAAGGACATCGCGCCCTGGTACTCGCACGTCGAGCGATTCATCGGGATCACGGGCGCTCGCGAGGGACTATCGCAGCTGCCCGACGGCGAGTTTCTCCCGGCGATGCAGATGACCGCCGTCGAGAAAGTCGCACGAGAGAAGATCCTCAAGGCATTTGGCGGCGAGCGCGTGATGACGATCGGCCGCGCGGCGATTCTCACGCAGAACCACAACGGCCGATTGGCCTGCCACTACTGCGGTCCGTGCGAGCGGGGCTGCATCACTCACTCGTACTTCACGAGCCTCGGCTCGACGCTGCCGGCGGCGAAGAAGACCGGCAACCTCACGGTCCGGCCGAACAGCGTCGTGGCCGAGGTGTTGTACGACGCGAAGCTCGGCAGGGCGAGCGGCGTTCGCGTCATCGACGCGAACACGATGGAATCGCGCGAGTACACGGCGCGAATCGTCTTTCTCTGCGCATCGACCATCGAGTCGGTTCGCCTGCTGCTCAACTCGAAGAGCGCGCGGTTCCCCGACGGCCTCGCGAACGGCAGTGGGACGCTCGGCAAATACGTGATGGACCATCATTACGGGTCGGGCGCGTCCGGAACGGTTCCCGGGTTCACCGACAAGCGAACAATCGGACGCCGGCCGAACGGCATCTACATCGCGCGGTTCCGCAATGTGAAGGCGGCGCACCCCGACTTCCTTCGTGGCTATGGCATGCAGGGCGGCTCGGGTCGCAACGGCTGGGGTCGCGGCGGCAGTATGCCCGGCTACGGCGCGGCATTCAAGGATTCATTGATCAACGACCTCGGGCCGTGGAGCCTCTCGGCGTCAGGCTGGGGCGAAACGCTGCCGAACGAGAAGAACGCGGTTACGCTCGATCCGACGGTCACTGACAAGTGGGGCATTCCGGCGGCACGCATCGAGGTCCGTTGGCGCGACAACGAGCGCGCGATGGACCGGGACATGATGACTGCGATGGCCGAGATGCTCGAGGCGGTGGGCTGCACGAACGTGCGGACGCATCGCTCGAACAATCCGCCCGGTCACTGCATCCACGAGATGGGGGGCGCTCGCATGAGCAAGACACAGACGGAGGGCGTCCTCAATCGATGGAACCAGGCGTGGGACGTGAAGAATCTTTTCATCACTGACGGGGCGTGCATGGCCAGCTGCGCGTGCCAGAACCCGAGCATCACGTACATGGCGCTGACGGCCCGTGCGGTGTCGAACGCCGTCGAATTGATGAAACGGCGGGAACTGTGAACGGCGAACTGAATCGCCGCGACGCGATCACGGTGCTCGCCGGCCTCTCGGCTACTCGGCTACTCGGCGGCTCGGCTGAGGCGCGCAGCGGAGTAGCCGAGAGGCCGAGCAGCCGAGCTGCCGAGTTGCCGCGCAGCGGAGTCGCCGGCCGTCTCAAACAGTCCGTCTCGCGCTGGTGCTACGGACGAATTCCGCTCGACGACTTGTGCCAGGCCGCCAAGTCGATCGGGTACAGTTCCGTCGAGCTGTTGAGCGAACCGGATTGGGCGACGCCGAAGAAGCATGGCCTTCAATGCGCGATGGCGAACGGCTTCGGCTCGATTCCGGTCGGCTTCAACCGTCCAGATAACCACGACAAGCTCGTCGCCGACGCCGAGCGAATGATTCCCCTCGTCGCGGCGGCGGGGATTCCGAACATCGTGGTGTTCAGCGGCAATCGCGCCGGTCTGTCCGACGGTGACGGCATCGCCAACTGCATCTCGGGTCTCAGGCGCGTCGCCCCGACCGCGGAGAAGCACGGCGTCACGCTTTGCCTCGAGATGCTGAACAGCAAGGTCGATCACAAGGATTACCAGGCCGATCACACGGCATGGGCGGTCGAGGTCGTGAAAGGGGTCGGGTCGCCGCGACTCAAGCTCCTCTACGACATCTACCACATGCAGATCATGGAGGGGGACGTTACCGCCACCATTCGGGCCAACTCGCAATACATCGCCCACTATCACACGGGCGGCGTTCCCGGTCGCGCCGAAATTGATGAGACTCAGGAACTGAACTATCGTCGCGTCATGGAGGCGATCGCCGACACCGGCTTCTCGGGGTTCGTCGGACAGGAGTTCGTGCCGAAGCGCGATCCGCTGACGTCGCTCAAGCAGGCGTTTCAGATCTGCGACGTATAGCACGCCAGTCGCGTTTGTCGGGTACGCCGCGAATGATTTCGCCTATTTAGGGTCAGACCCTATTTAGAATCCTCGAAATAGGGTCTGACCCTATTTAAAATCCTCGAAATAGGGTCTGACCCTATTTCGACTGCTATTTCGACTGGGCGAGGTTAGCGGGTCGCGATCGAGCGGACGTATTCGAAGACCGCGTCCAATTCGGCGTCGGTCAGATTGGCGAGACGCGGCCACGGCATTTTCTGCGGATCGAGCGTTCGTCCGGCCGGCGTGCGTCCGCTGCGAATCGTTTTGCGGAAGTCGTCCGCGGACCAGTTGCGCGTGCTGTCCACGAGATTTGGCGCGGGCGGCGGACCGATGCGATTCGCGGTTCCGCGCAGCTCCGGACCGTGGCACCCGCGACAGTTGCCCAGCGTGACGAGATATGACCCATACTCCGCGGTCACTCCCCTCGTCACGACGGTCTGGCCGACCTCGTCGTGGTTCAGGACGTCCGCCGGGAACGGGAATCGTCCCGAGCCGATGAGGGCGCTGCCGAGGACTCCGATTCGGCTCGCCGGCAGCTCGTTGTCGACCGGCGTCAGCGCGTTGAGAAAGGCGACGAGGGCCGCGAAGTCGGAGTCGGTCATTTCCGCGTAATACTCCGACGGCATCAGCACGAGCTTGCGCCCATCCTTGGCGATGCCATGTCTGATCGCGCGGTCCCAGTCGTACGCGGTGTAGCGTCCGCCGACACCGCCTTCGCCCGACGTGAGATTGGGGGCCACGAGCCTGCCGACGAGCGACGGAAAGCCGAGGTTCCGACCTCGGAGGCCGTTCTGGTGGCACTCGGTGCACAGCGCGACCGCTTCGGCGATGTGGCGTCCCCGGGCGACCGATGCCCTGTCCGCCGGGATGAGAGGCGGCTGGACCGCGAAGTCCGGACGGTCCCCTGCCTTCACCTTTCCGAGCAGGAACAAACCGAGGAGGATCCCCACCCCTGCGGCCGCAATGCTGCCGAGGCTGATGGCAATCCACTTGAGGATTTGTCGCATGCCGGGTGGGCGAATCGGATGGAGTTGACGGCCGCAGCAGACTGCTCGCCAATCTTCGCCCGTGGGGCGGAAAACTGCCAGTGATCGCGTCTTGCTGTTCCGCTGCCCCGAGGCGCATACTCCCCCGGATCCACGCTCGCCGTCCGTCCCCCCGGAGACGCCATGCCCCCCTTCGCGAAGACTGAATTCATCTGGATGAACGGCGAGCTCACGCCGTGGGATTCCGCGCAGGTGCACGTCAGCGCCCACGCGCTGCAGTACGGCACCGGGGTGTTCGAGGGGATGCGGGCGTATCCCACGCCCGACGGGCCGGCGATCTTCCGCCTCGACGCGCACATGCATCGCCTGAAGGCGTCGGCAAAGGCGTACGAGATCGAGATTCCCTACACCGTCGACCAGCTCTCGAATGCCTCGCTCGAGGTCGTCCGAATGAACGGGCTCGAAGCGGCGTACCTTCGTCCGTTAGCGTTCTTTGATTCGCACAGCTTCGCCGTTTGGCCGAAAGAGTGTCCGGTGACGGTAGCGATCATCGCCGTTCCGGGCCGCATGTACTTCGCGAGCGACGCCGATCGAGGGGTGCGCGTGTCGGTCTCCACCGTGCGGCGCATCGACTCGCTCACGCTGCCGGCATACGTGAAGTGCGGCGGTCATTACACGAACTCCGTGCGGGCGGTGCAGGAAGCGATTCGCCGCGGCTATGACGACGCGATCCTCCTGAACTCGAAGGGCGACGTTGCCGAGGGCTCAGGGGCTAACCTGTTCGTCGTCCGCGACGGAACGCTGATCACGAACGACATCGACGCGTCGATCGTCATGGGCATCACGCGCGACAGCGTGATTCAAATCGCGCGCGACTTGGGAATCACCGTTGTCATCCGTCCGATGACGATCGGCGACATCGAGAACGCCGACGAGCTGTTCTTCTCCGGCACGGCCGTAGAGATCATGCCGGTCACCGAAGTGGACGGCCGCAGGATCAACGACGGCAAGCCGGGGCAGATGACGAAGCAGATTCAGAAAACATTCTTCGACATCGTGCACGGCCGCGAGCCCCGCTATCGTGCCTGGCTCGCCACGGCGGCGTCGGAACGGGCGCTCGAGTTGGTGAAGTAAGCAGCGCATTGGGATGCTTGGTACGCGAGCGAGAGACTAGCGACGGAAAGGCCGGGCTAACGCGGACACGCGCGGGCTAACGCGGTATCGGGCTGGCCACTTTCGCCACGAGCCGGAGTTTTTTTTGGAACTGCCTCAGGACGCTTCGCTCGCCCGAAGCATCCTGAGGCAGTTCCAACAAAAACCCATCTCTTTCGCGCGCACAGTGGCTAGGAAGCGCGCACCGAAGCGTCCTGAGACCGCGTTAGTCCGCGAGTGTCCGCGTTAGCCCGCGGCCCTTCCATCGTTAGACCATCCCATCGTACCAAGCCCAAAGCCTACGGCACGATCTCGTACGTCCCGCTGCCCACCGGATCACGAAGCGTCGCCCCGTACTGACTTCGCTGGCGGCGCTTCGTGCTATCCGGCTCCAGCGCTACACCGGCTGCGTCGAGCGCGGCAGAGAGCCCAGCCAGCTGCGCGGAGTCCCGCAGAATGAACACGCGCATGTGGGTCCACGGCGTAGCCGTGTCGCGCGACGCGAAGGTCGTCACGGAGAGGAACGCTCCGTGCCGCTGCGCCTCGTGGTCGATCGGCTCGGCGATCCTGGTGATGTAGTCGGTGTACTCGGCGAGCTTGCCGGGTTTGGCGCGCCAGTAATAGACCCGCGCGATCGTGCCATGTGCGGTCGCCGACGGCGCGGCGGCGGACGACGGCGGCGAGCTCGCGCACGCGATGGCGAAGATGAGCATTCCGGCGGCGGCAAGCACCTGAAAACGACGCATGTCGACCTTGGGTGAGAGTCGCACGAATGTCCGCACGCCCACGCCTGCCGGCTAGCCCCGACGCACCCACCGGACCCAAACGAACGGCGTCATCGCCAGCCAGCAGAGTACGAGCGGCCAGAGCTCGCCGCGGCTCAGGTCGTAGTGCGCCGCCAACTCGCCCCACGATTTGTGGTCCACGAAGCGCCCGAGCGCCGTCTCGAACAGGACCGTCGCGACGACCAATGCGGCGCTGAGCGCAAACAGATCGCCGAGCGGCGCGTTGTCGATCGCGCGAAAGCCGACGGACGTGATGAGCGCGATCAGCGCGACGCCGAGAATCGCGCTCAACACGTCCGCGTTGGCGGCATTCATGGAGCGCTTGAAGACGAGCTCGCGCGTGACGCCGTTCGCGCTCATCGCGACGGCCATGATCAGCCAGACGGTCGCAAAGCGGCCCATTGAGATCGGCAGGGACATTTTTGCCTCTGAACGGGTTTGTTTCCAAGCTGCCGCCGCCGGCCGCGAGGCGGCGTCGGCGCAACCCCGGCGTCTTGTCCGGCTATCACCCAGACGCCGAGGTTGGAGTGCCCATCGTAGGTGGATTATCCTACATGATGCCCACGCATCCGTCTGTCCCACGGAACGCGACGCGCCGGGCCGATTTGCTCCCCCTGCTCCCCCACACCACCATCGCCGATCGATACGTCATCGAGGGCGAGATCGGGTCGGGCGGGATGGCAACGGTCTACCTGGCCGAGGAGCGAAAGCACGGCCGGCAGGTGGCGGTGAAGATTCTCCGCCCCGAATTGCTCGCGACGATCGGCGTCGAGCGCTTCCAGCGCGAGATCGCCTTCGCCGCGCGCTTGTCGCACCCGCACCTCGTGCCCCTGATCGACTCGGGCGAGGTGGACGGGATGCTGTATTACGTCTCCGCCTACATCCCGGGTGGATCGCTGCGCGAGCGGCTCAAACGCGAGGGACGCCTGGCCGTCCGCGAGGCCCTGCGCATCGCGCGAGAGGTCGGTGATGCGCTCGATTTCGCGCACCGAGCCGGCGTCGTGCACCGCGACGTGAAGCCCGAGAACATTCTATTTGCCGACGGCCACGCGCTGCTGACCGACTTCGGCATCGCACGCGCGTCGGAGCCGTCCGATCCGCATCATGCGGTCACGGGCGCCGGTATCGTCGTCGGAACGCCGGAGTACATGAGCCCAGAGCAGGCCGCCGGGGAGCCGACGCTCGACGCGCGCACCGACGTCTACAGCCTCGGATGCGTGCTGTTCGAGATGTTGAGCGGAGAGCCGCCGCATCGCGGAGCCAACGCGCGCGCGACGATGGCGAAGCAGATCACGGAAGTCGCGCGCCGTATTCGTTCCCTTCGCCCGGAAGTCGATCCCTCCGTGGACGAGGCGCTGGCCAAGGCGCTTGGCGTCGACCCTGCGCAACGGTTCGCCACGATCGAGGAGTTCACGCGGGCGCTGCGCGCGCCGACCTCGTCGCGGGCGCACGGCTTGCCGACGCTCACGCGCGGCGTCGCGGTGCTGCCCTTTGTGAACGCGAGCCCGGATCCGGACAACGAATACCTGAGCGACGGTCTCACCGACGAGTTGATCGACGCGCTCGCCAAGGTGAACGGCATTCGCGTCGCGTCGCGCACGTCGGTGTTCGCGCTCAAGGGCAAGCTGCAGGACATCCGCACGATCGGCACGCTGCTCGGCGCCTCGGTCGTGCTCGAGGGAACGGTACGCCGGGCGGCGAACCGGCTGCGCGTCACCGCACAGCTCACGTCGACCGACGACGGCCGCTTGCTATGGTCGCAAAGGTATGATCGGCGCCTCGATGACGTCTTCGCGATTCAGGACGAGATCGCGCGGACGATCGTCGATACACTCCGCGCCACCTGGTTCGCCGACATCGGCGCCGCCCCCGTTCGCCACTATACGGACAACGTCCGCGCATACGGCCTGTACCTCAAGGGCCGCTACGAGTGGAACCGCCGCAACCAGGAAGGCGTCGCGGCCGGCATCAAGTACTTCGAGCAGGCGATTGCCGAGGATCCGACGTACGCGCTCGCCTACAGCGGCCTCGCCGATTCGTATGCGTTGTTCGTCGACTATCGAAGCGTTCCCGTGGACGAGGGCTTCGCGCACGCGAAGAAGTACGCCTTGCGCGCCATCGAGCTGAATGATTCGCTTGCCGAGGCACATGCATCACTCGCCTGGTGTCGATTCATATACGATTGGGACTGGCTCGAAGCCGGCCGCGAGTTCCGCCGCTCCATTGAGCTGAATCCGCGCTACGCATCGGCGCATCAGTGGTACGCGTTTCTGTTGTGCGCGCTCGGCGCGACGGGCGAGTCGCTCGTCGAAGCACACACCGCCGTCGAGCTGGATGGCGGCTCAGTCTCCGCGCGGCGATCGCTCGGCTGGGCCTACTACTACGCGCGGCGTTACGACCAGACGCGCTTCCATCTCGAGCGCGCGATCACGATGAATCCAAACGCGGAAGAAAACTTTCGCGTGCTGGGAATCGCGCTCGCCGCCGAGGGCAAATTGGCCGACGCCGAGCGGGTCCTGCGCGAAGCCGTCTGCATGCCTGGCGCGGGAACGTATACCCAGGCGTCGCTCGGGTACGCATTGGCCATTTCCGGTCAGCGCGACGAAGCCGAATCGATCCTCGCCAGCCTCGAGGCGCACTCGAAGGTGGGATACGTCTCACCCGTCGCGTTCGCGACGATTCACGTCGGGTTGGGGAACATCGATCGCACGCTCGAGTGGGCCGAGCGCGCGTTGGACGACCGCCGCGGCTGGGTCGCGTATCTGCGGGTCAACCCGCTACTGGATCCGGTGCGCGCGCATCCGCGCTACGACGCGCTCGTGGCGCGCCTGAACCTGCCCTGACCGATCAGCGCTTTTCCAGCGCGGCGGCGATGCCGCGCTCAACGAGGGGCGCCATGAGCTTGTAGCCGGCTTCGGTGGGGTGGACGCCGTCTCGCGCGAGGTCGGCTTGCATGCCTCGGCGCTCATCGGCCATCGCCGAATGAAAGTCGACGTAGGTTGCGCCGACACGCGCGGCGTAGCTTTTGATCCAGCTGTTGAGCGCGACGATCTTCGGCGCAGGCTCGAGCCCGCGTTTCCACGGGTAGTCGAAGACGGGTAACACCGAGCAGAGCACGACGCGAATGTGATTCGCCTGCGCGATCTCGGTCATCGAGGCGAGGTTGTCCTCGATCATCTCGAGGCTGGATGGTCCCGTATTGCCCGCGATGTCGTTCGTTCCGGCGAGAATGACGACGACTGCCGGTTTCAGCGCGACGACGTCCTGACGGAAGCGCACGAGCATTTGCGGCGTCGTCTGCCCGCTGATGCCGCGACCAACGTACGGCTTGCCGGGAAACTCGTCGGCGAAGAAACGCGCCCAGCCTTCAGTGATCGAGTTGCCCATGAAGACGACGCGCTGTTCGCCGGCCGCAGGGGGGGGCGCGGCGAGCTTGCCGTTTGCTTCGCGATATCGGCCGAGGTTCGCCCAGTCATTACGCAGCGCACTGTCGGCGGCGCGCTGGCGGTCGGCGATCTGCGCGGCCGTCGGCGGGGGGGTGGTTGGCTGCTGCGCCCGCACGCCACTCAGACCGAGCGCCACGAGCGAGATCGCGACGCCGATCACGCGTCGTGACGTCATAACACCTGTTCGCTCGAGACTGGCGTTCGCGCGAGCTCCGGCCAGAGCGGTCGGGCAAGTCCGCCCGCGTCGTCGTAAAAGCGCACCGCCCCCGGCGCGTGGATCTTCGAGACGAGAATGATCTGGCCCGCGTGAAGCGCGAAGTGCTCGACGACGTGATAGACCGCCTCGAGCACGGTGACTTCGCGCCCCTGAATTGTCCGCCGGGATGCGAGGTCATGCGGCGTCAGCGTCGCGATCACCGCGTCCACCTCGTCGAGCGCATGATCCAGCGCATCGAGCAGCTCCGACGCACTCGCGCCGGCGCGGGCGGCGAACTCGCTGTCCCGGTTGCGATGATCGGGCGCCCGGCCGACGCCGGCGACGATCCATTGGCGGATGTTGCCGGCGAGGTGCATGAGCAGATTGCCGACGCTATTCGATTGCTCGTTGGCGCGCCACCACAGCGCGTCGGGCGGAAGCGCCTCGACGGCGGCGCGGATCTTGGTGCGGTACTCGGTTTGGAGGTAGTACCGCGAGCGGAAGATGAATGTCTGCGCGAGTTCCATAGTCAAGTAAGATGCGAGCCGCGGCTCAGGCTTCAAGGCGGGCGGCGTCGGCCTCATCGGCAAGGTGTGCGATCGTCGCGTACAAGCGAAGGTCCGCTCGAAGCACTGGACGCTCCTCGCGCAGCCGGCGCATTCCCGACTCGAACTCTTCATCGCTGATCACGAGCAATTGCGACGTCGAGCGCCGATCGAGTAGGCCTTCACGCTCAGCTGTTTCGAAGGCGCGCTCGGCGGGCAGGTGCTGCGCGATCGATGTATGCGCGTCGATGAATCCCGCGGCGGCGAGCATCTCGCGAATCTTTTTTGTCGTCGGGTAGCGCTGGCGGTCCACGGCCAGCGCCGCGGGGAAGTAGTCGTACACCCACCAGCGATCCAGGCCCGTGCCGGGATCGAGACCGATCGTCATGAAGGCTCCGCCCGGTCGCAGGACGCGACGGCATTCCGTGGCGAACCGCACTGGATCGCTGAAATGGTGGAACGCATTGATGGCGAAGACGCGATCGAACGAGGCGGCGCCAAACGGAATCCGCTCGGCGGTCGCCCTCACGAGCAGCGCTTGCGGCGCGGCGGCTTGCGCGAGCTCCAGCATTTTCCAGGACGGATCCAGTCCCGCCACCGTGTCGAGCCGTGGTTCGACGAGCGCCAGCCAATGTCCGGTGCCGCACCCTGCCTCGAGCGTCGCCGGCCGTCCGCCGCCGAGGAATTGAATGAGGGCGCTTTGGGTTCCGTCGTATTGGTTGCGAGCATACCGCCGATCGAATTCCGGCGCGACGCCGTCGTAGTCTATCGGCCGCATGGTTTCATCGGCCGCGCGGCGAGAAGCCGATGCCGTCTGACCACACGCCCGTCACGCCCCAGCCCGTAATCACACCGCGCCCGAGATCGATCGCGATCACGCGATTCCTGCCCTGGAGGGTGACGTACGCCCAGCGCGAATCGCGCGAGATCGTCACGCCTTCCGGCGACGCCGACCCCTTGACCTCGGCGGTGGGCACGAGGCTGTCGTGGGGAATCGGGATACTCCAACGTTGCCGCCGTGTCGACTCGTCGTAGATCCGCACCGTTGCTTTCACCGGATCGGTCACGACGACGCTTCTTCCGTCCGGCGAGACAGCCAGTCGATACGGCAAGCCAAAGCCGCGAATCGTGTCGATCGGTTGCCCGCGATCCAGGCCGACCACGACGACGACGCTGTCTTGATTGCTTCCGGCCCACGCGCGCGTCCCGTCCGGCGTGATGGCGACGCCCTCCGGCTGTCGACCGACTTTCACGGTCCTTGTCGTGTCGTTCGACATCGGCGACAACACCGCGATGGTTCCTTCCCCGATGTTCCCCGCGACGAGACGGCGGCCGTCGCTCGACGACGCGACGATGTGCGGGGCGCGGCCGCTGGTCGGCAACGATCGAAGCGTCTTTCCCGTGCGGAATTCGACCAGGACGACCGCACGATTCATCTCGGCGGTCACGGCGACAACCGTGTCACCGGGCAGAAAGACCATTCCGTGCGGACGCCGAAGCTCGCTCAGCTCGATGGTGCGGGCGACGGTGCGGGCATCAACGTCGATCACCGTGATGGTGTTGCCCGGAGCGTCGCGAGTGCCGTAGTTGGTCACGAGCGCCCAACGGCCATCGCGCGAGATCGCCACTTCGTGCGGCGCACGACCCGTGGGGAGGGTGGCCAATGTCGCCAGCGTGCGCGCGTCGAGGATGGTCGCGGTGTTGTCGTTCATGTTGCTGACGACGACCGTTCCGGTCGCGGCGGGGGAACCGGAAGTCGTCGCTGTCGCTCCCGTGTGGCAACCGGCGACCGTTGCAGCCAATCCCACGGCGAAAAAGGCGCGCGCCATCGCGACAAAACTCATCGATATCTCCGACGGATCGCTAACCGCGATAGTTCGAGTTGCTTAACTTTAGAGTGCATGGTTGCGCGACGACGCGCGAGGCCGTCTTTCTCGTGTCCTCCCTCGAGCCTTTGTCGCGTGAGCATCGCAGCCGTCCGTTGGGTAGATCTACCGAGCATACAAGATGATCGCGGTGTTCTCACCGCGATGGAAGGCGGCGTCGACGTCCCGTTCGAGATCCGCCGCGTATTCTTTCTTCACGGTGTCCGGGCGGCGCGAGGCGGACATGCCCACCGGTCGAGCCGCCAGTTGCTCGTGCCGGTTGCCGGCAGCTTTCGCGTCGAGTTGTCGAACGCGCGCGGCTCAGAGTGCTACTCGCTTGTGGACCCGCATCGCGGGCTATACGTGCCGCCGATGACGTGGGTTCACCTGGACGGTTTTTCCGACGGCGCAATATGCCTGGTTCTCACGGACACGCCGTTTGACGCCGCCGACTACATGCGTGATTGGGACGAGTTCCTCGAAGCCAGTCGGGCCGCGGATCGCGCTTCATGACGGGCCGAATCGCCATCCTTGGCGCCGGGATGCTCGGTGTCTGTACGGCGCTGGAGCTGTCGCGTCGAGGGCAGCAAGTAACCTTGTTCGAGGGGAACTCGAAGCTCTTGCAGGGCGCCAGCCGATGGAACGAGGGAAAGATTCATCTCGGGTATCTCTATGCGGCGGACCCCAGCCTGGCCACGGCGCGGCGATTGATCCCAGGCGGGCTCGCCTTCGCGCGGCTCGTCGAGCGCCACATCGGGAGATCGCTGACAGGTTTCTCGACGGATGACGACATCTGTCTTGTGCACCGGCGATCCGTCGTCGACACGGACTCTTTCTTCGCGTACGCGACGAAAGTGGCGGAGTTGGCTCGCGACGCGGCGTCTGGCGACGGCGATTATCTAGGCAGCCTTTCGAACAAAACTGACCGGCTTTCCGCGGGCGAGCTCTCCAAGATCACGTGTTCGGAGGACGTGGTCGCCGGCTTTCGAGTGAACGAGCGTTCGGTGTCGACGGTCGCAGTCGCCGACCTGCTCGTCGAGGCAGTCCGCTCGGAAGCGCGCATCGATGTTCATACCGGCACGTGGGTCGAGTCGGTTCACCGCCGCGCCGACGATCGGTTGGAAATCCGGTTTCGCGACATGAAGGGTGACGGGCTCGGTCCGTTCGACGTCGTCGTCAACGCGCTCTGGGAAGGCCGGCCGGCAGTGGATGCGTCATTGGGGATCGTTCCGCCAGCTCCGTGGACCCATCGTTTTCGTGCGGCGGTGTTCGGCCGCGGGAACGCCACGCGTCTGCCGAGCGCCGTCCTTTGCACCGGGCCATTCGGCGACGTCAAACAGTACCGCGATGGCCGCGTCTATTTGTCTTGGTATTCGGTGGGATTGCTCGCCGAGGGACACGAGCTCGAGCCGCCGCGCGCTCGCGCGAGACTCTCGCCCGAGCGTAAAACTCAAATCCAGTCCCAGGCGGTCGCTGCGCTAACCGGATATTTCCCCCCCGTCGCAAGCGTCGCGGCGGATCCGTCGCTCGAGGTCCAGGGCGGCTGGGTGTACGCGATCGGCCAAGGTTCACTGGACGACCGAGGGAGCACCCTGCATCAGCGCGACAAGTTCGTGATGAGCGTGGATCGTGGCTACATCTCGGTGGACACGGCCAAGTACTCGATCGCGCCGTGGCTGGCCGAGCGAGTGGCTCGACTCATCGCCGGCTAGCAGGCCGGTTAGACGCGCGCTTTCAGGAAGTACTTGAAGCGCTGCCATGCCGGTAACCGACGGTCGTGCTCGCGCAGAACATCGCGTATCGCCGGGTTCTGATCGCAAAACGTGTTGAAAGCGTTCAATAAAGTTCGATCGCGTTTGCGATGGCTGGCCTCGAGCGCTTCCCAGCGCCACTCGAGCAGCTGATCCATGAAGGACGACTCCGCGTCGAACGGCGGAACCCACCGAAGCGCGAACTCCCGGAGTCTCGCGTACCGGGAATCACGCGCGATCGAGTGCGCGAGCAGCACCCAGTCCAATCCGCCGCGGTATTGATTCAACGGATCGCCACGGAGCCTCGCGCTGACCGAGTGGCCATGCACGCGATAGTCGGACAATCGTTCAGCGACGATGGCCATCCCTTCGTTCGTTGCGACGCGCATCCAATAGTCGAAGTCAGGAAAGTAAATGATGGTTTTGTGAAAGGAACCGTATTTCTCGATGCAGGTTCGGTGAATCAGACTGGTGCTCCAGGAGCCGATGAAGTTGATCCATGGATTTCGCATGAACGCCTCGCACGCGGCGTCCGGCGTTACCAGGGGCACGGGGAGCTCGACGCCGAGCGTCGGCAGCGATTCATACCAGTGCCTGACTTGGTCGTCGGTGTCTGGCGCGAAGACGTAGCCGTGATGCCCGAAAACGAGCGGTGCCCGCGCCCCGGCACTTACCATCCTGGCAACACAATCGGGCGATAAGAGGTCATCCTGTTGCAGCGGCTTGATCCACTCGCCACGGGATTCTTCGACGCATCGCCACATGTTGCGGGCGCTGGATCCCGCGCGAACAGCGTTGCGAATCAACCGCGCACGCGGCTCGGTCGCGACGTACTGTTCGGCGATCTTCACCGTGTCGTCCGAGGAGCAGTCATCGACGATGACGACTTCGAAATCGTCGAATGTCTGCGCGGCGACACAATCAAGCGTCTCGGCGAGATACTTCCCGCCGTTGTATGTCGGAATGCAGATGCTTACGCGCGGAGGCTTTGAGGACATTCTCTTGGTAAGACTTGGGTGGAATTCGAACCTACTCACGAATGACGCCCAAGTGCAGTGAAAAGAAAACCGCCCGCACAGAGCTCTGTGCGGGCGGCCGGTCGAAAATGACCACGGTGCTAAGGTACTATGCTCGGCACGCCGGTCGGCGCGTAGATGCCGTTGAACAAGAACTTGAACGTCCCGTGCGGCTGTCCGCGGAACGTGATTTCCGGTCCAAAGAGGTAGACTTTCCCGCGTCCGATCGACGCCTCGATGGCGGCGACGCCGCTCTCGAGATAGTTCTGGCCCCACGCCCAGCCGCTACGCAGCGGCTCCTTGCTGTCGAACCACGCGATCGGCTTCACACCCTTCGCCTGTGCATCCGGCTTGAGACGGAAGACCGGATCGTTGTCGAAGAACACGTCGGCCTTGGCCGGCATTCCCTGCGCAACCGGCGCCTTGTTGTCGACAGCCACTTCCAACACGGAACCAGGCACATAGTACTCTTCGCCCGTCAGCGCGCGATCCGGCTGGCCGGGCGCTTTCACGACGAGATGGTTCTCGACCGGCAGACCGAGCTGATATGCCAGGTTCGTCGCGCCGCCGTTGGCAATGATGACGCCACCCTCTTCGACGAACTTCTTCAGCTGTGGAAGGCTCGTCTGCGCCGTAAGGTTGCCGAGCATCTTCTGATATTCGGCGGGGATGTTCGCGGTGTTCTGGCCGCCACCGAACCCGCCGCCACCGCGACGGTTGGCCCCAACGCCCTGCACGCCGCCCTGGATCGTGATGTCCGACGGGAAGATGATCACGTCGTACTTCGACTTGAGATCACCGGCGTCGATGTCCTTCGCGAAGACGGTCGTGTAAGGAACCTCGAAATTCTCGAACTCGAGACGCGTCCAGCCGCTCGGCATGCTGCCGCCGTAACGGTCGAGGAGGGCTATGCGTTTCGCCGACAGCTTCTGCGCATCGGCGGCGGGACGTGCCGTCGTCGCGTCGAAGTTGAGACCGAGCTCCGCGGCAGCCTTGTCGACGACGGCCTTGCCGTTCGCGGCGATGTAGTAGGTGCCCGCCGGATACGTCTTGCCGTTCGCCGTCATCGGCGACTTGAGCCAGTAGACGTCCGCGTTCGCCTTGAACGCACGGTTGAGTACCGTGACCGCGTCGTTGTAGTCGTGCGAAAGCAGGTAGCCTTGCGCACCCTGTTCGCCGCCGACCTTACCAGGCTCCGGCTTCACCAGCTCCTTGCCCTGGATTTTCGTCGTCTGAACGTCGAAGCCGTCGAGGATGCGATCGAACTTCACGCCCATCGTGTAGGCGAGCGTCCAACCGGCGTTGTCGTACGGCCGCTTCGGCGGACCGCCCGGATACGCGAAATCGTTCGGGTGATCCTGCGGCTCCATCATGTCGAGGATCTGAGCGCGCGGCGCCTGCGCCGTCTTGATCACGAGCGAACCGGCCGGATAGTTTTTGCCGTTCACCGTGAAATTCGTGGTCGCCCTCTCGACCGTCACGCCAACGTGGCGCAGCGTGTTCACGAACTTGATCGCCGTCGGGAAATCCGGCTGATCGGACGGGATGATGTAGCCGCGAGCGTCGCGCTTGTCCTTCGCCTTGAAGACCGAGTTGTACGCCGCGATTCCGGCCATGTCGTTGCGATTGCCGCCGCGATCCGGCGCTCCGCCGACGACGAAATCACCACCGGCCGGCGCCGCTGCGGCTGCACCCGCACCGCCGCGACCGCCACGACCGCCGCCGCCTGCACCACCGCGGCCACCCGCCGGCGCCCCTGCCTGCTGTGCAGCGGCCCCGCCGTTGAGCGCTTCTTCGACCGCCACGACGTCCTTGCCGCTGATCGTCCAGTTGTCATGGCTGCCCTTGGCGATCGCGTGCTTGGCCATCAGGTACTTGTCGTACAGAAGCGTTTCACGATAACGGCTCGCGTAGTCGAAGATCGCGTAGTTCGCCGAGACCGAGTAATCGATCGAACGGCGGAAATGCCACTCCTGCGGCTCGATCGGCGCGGGGAGATCGCCGCGCGGCAGCAGTTGATCCACGACGACCGGAATGCGACTCGGCGTCGGGTTGCCGATGATCTCGGTCAGAATTCCGACGATGCCCTGGAAGTAGCCGATCGTGCGAAGACCGCCATTCCACCACGTGGAGTAGCTCGAGCCCGAGCGCATCGTGAAGCCCGGCTTGTCTTCCTCGAGGAAACGCTGATGGATCGCGAAGCCTACTGCGTCGAGGCCCATGACGATCATGGGATCGATGTTGTAGTTGAACGGATCGCGGAAGGGCGGCGTGAAGATCACCGTGCCCGCAGGACCGGATTGGTGGTGATTGTACATGATCACCGGATGCCAATCCCAGAACATGAAGTGATTGATGTTCTTGGTCTCGGCCAGGTTGGACATGAACGAATCGCGATTGTCGTCGTGTCCCGCGTAGTGGTTGTACAAGAGCGGGATGTTCATGCTGCGCGCGAGCGTGTCCTTGTCCTTCATGTACCAGCTGGCGACGAGTTGCATGCCGTCGGGATTCGCGTGCACGGCGAGGATGATGTCGTCCTTGAGGACGCGCTTCGTCTCTTCGTCATTGCGCGTGAGGAGCTGGTAGGTGGTCTCGATGAGCTGGTTCGCGCCGACGACTTCCGTCGCGTGCAAGCCACCGTCGAACCAGACGACCGCCTTCCCTTCCTTGGCCAAGGCGTGCGCCTGCTCGTCCGTCAGGCCTTCGCCCTTGGCGAGCTTCATCGAGATGTCCTTGTACTTCGCCAGGAGCTTGAAGTTGGCCGGATCGGTGATGATCGCCGCGAGATGGGGGCGGCCTTCGCTCGTCTTCCCGATCTCGACCGCCTGCATGCGGTCCGACTCGCCGTCGATCTTATGCCAGTATTGGATGAACTGGTCGTAGGTCGGCAGGAAGTAGTCGTCGCCGATATTGTGGCCGAAAAACTCCTTCGGCGATGTGACATGCTGCGCGCCGGCCGTGGCGGCCGTCGTCGCAGCGAACGCGATGGGCAGCACCACGGCCATGCGCCAGGTGCGGATTCCCCGCATCGACATTCTGAACCTCCGGAAGGGTGGGAGAGGAGCCCGAAAAAAAACAGCTGCGTCGTGCCGGAAAATCCCGGCGGGCCGATCAGGCCGGCGACGCGTAAAGAACGGCTGGAGCCTGGGATAGACTAGCCAGAGGACATACGCTTCAGAAGGGGGATTCGCTGCCTCCAATCCGGCCTCGACACGAGGCACTCAGCGCTGTCATTTCAGGCCCTGACATGAGCGACAAGCCTCGAATTCCGACTGCGGACGCAGGCGGTCCCGGCCGTGGCCGCGCTACTCGGGCCGTCCTCTGTGCCCTCGCCGCGCTTACGCTGCTGGCGCGACCACACTTGGGGCGCGCACAGGACGTCTCACCGGATCGTCTCGCCGCCCGTCAGTGGTTCCAGGACGCGAAGTTCGGCCTGTTCATTCACTGGGGCGTCTACAGCCTTCTCGGCCAGGGCGAGTGGGTGATGCAGAATCGCAAGATCACCGTGCCCGAATACGAATGGCTCGCCACCACCTTCAACCCGACCAAGTTCGATGCCCGCGCCTGGGTCGATCTCGCCAAGGCCGCGGGGGTCAGGTACATCACCATCACGTCGCGCCATCACGACGGGTTCTCGATGTTCAAGACCGCCGCGACGCCGTACAACATCGTCGACTGGACACCGTTTCACCGCGACCCACTGAAGGAGTTGGCCGACGAGTGCCGCCGCCAAGGCATCAAGCTCTTCTTCTACTATTCGCAGCTCGATTGGCATCATCCCGACTACTGGCCTCGCGGGGGGACCGGACTCGATGCCGGCCGGCCGAAGAGCGGCGAGTGGAGTCGATATCTCGACTTCATGGACCGACAGCTCACCGAGCTGCTGACGAACTACGGTCCACTCGGCGGCATCTGGTTCGACGGCATGTGGGACAAACCCGACACGGACTGGCGGCTCCCGCAGACGTACGCGCTGATTCATCGGCTCCAACCAGCCGCGCTCATCGTCCCGAACCACCACAAGGCGCCGCTGCCCGGCGAAGACGTTCAGACCTTCGAGCAGGATCTGCCCGGCACGAACACGGCGGGTTTCAATACCACAGAGATCGGCGCGCTTCCCACCGAGACGTCGCTCACCATGAACGGCGCGTGGGGCTTCAACATCACGGATCGCAATTACAAGTCGGTGCCATCGCTCATATCCACGCTGGTTCGTGCCGCCGGAGCCGGCGGCAACCTGCTGCTCAACGTGGGCCCGCGCCCCGACGGCACGATTCAGCCGGACTTCGTGGAGCGTCTTCGCGACATCGGGAAATGGCTCGCCACATACGGTCGATCGATCTACCAAACGCGCGCCGGGCCAGTTGCGCCGCGCTCATGGGGAGCGACGACCAGACGCGGCGACACCGTGTTCGTGCACGTTCTCTCATGGCCCGACCGCGCTCTAGCGCTGCCAACCGTCGGCGCGCATGTTCGCCGAGCGTCGATGCTCTCCGGCGGCGAGGCGGTGAGCTTCGCCGAGACTCCGGCCGGCATCACGCTCACCCTCCCGCCGCGAAAGCAGGATGAGTACGACCAGGTGATCGTGCTCGAGACGAATCGCGCAAGAAATTAGAGCTCTACAACTCCGAGCCTTCGTGCACACCCTATCTAAAGCCGCGCTCCTCTTCGTTTCGTCTGCGGGCGCGGTCGTCGCGCAGTCCCGGCCGATGTCGGACAGCGTGATGGCGCTCAACCGCGCCGGCAAATGGGAACAGGCCGGTCAACTCGCCGCCGCGAGCCTGCGGAGCGCACCGAACGTCGAGGAGCGATGCGCGTTGTTCCTCGGCGGACTCTATGCGTCCGCGCGCCTGCTCCAGTTCACGAATGGCCCGCGCCAGCTCAAGGCGTTCGACGACATGTGCGCGAACACGGCCGTCGCGAAACAGTCCGCGCGCGACATCGAGCAGATCCGGCGTGACCTCAGCCTTCCGCCAATGCCGAGCGGCGGAGTCGATTGGTCGGCAATCGATCAGTTCTGGATCGCCGTAGACACGCTGTCACGCGACATCGAGCCGTCGGCGGCGCAGTGGCACTCGCTGTTGACCACCCCCGGCTACCGCATCGCGATGATCTCACATCCGGCGATCGGTCACCTCATCGACGTCGCGTTCAAGCCGTCGAGGCGAGCGGAGCGAGACAGTATCCTCAGGCGGCCTTCGGAAGACTCGGCCACGCTTTCGCACCTGATCGCGGCAGGCGCCGCCCGCGCCGAGTTGCTCCGCTTTCGTGCGGCGCTCGAGCCGGTCGTCGCTGACACAATCGCGATCGCGGCAAAGAACGCGTCGCGCTTCCTCCCGCCCGGTGCGGTGGATCATCCGCCGCCACTGGTCACCTTCACGATGTTCGCGTCCGACGGGTACGCTCAGAGTCCGGGGATTGTGCTCGACTTGTATCATGTGCGAGAGACCGAGCTGACCGGTTTCCTTTCGCACGAGCTCCATCACGAGTTCGGCGGCAGGCTGGATCGCACAACGGCCGCGAATACGGCTGACCAGCGATTATATCAGGCGATTCGACAGCTCAAGAACGAGGGAATCGCCGACATGGTCGACAAGCCACACCCGTTGGTGGAACCGCCGGGCATGAAGTGGTACGCCGACTTGTACAATGCCGCCTACGACAGAACTCCCGCCACGCTGAAAGTTCTCGACTCCCTGCTCGTCGTCGCGGGCAGCGACTCGGCGAAGCTCGTCGACGCGGGAGCGCGCGCGCAGCGACTGCTGATCTCCGGCTCGCACCCGAACGGCGCGTACATGGCGCGCACGATTCTCGAAACGTTCGGCCGCGATTCGTTGATCGCGACCGTGCCGAGCGCTTTCGTTTTCATTCGGATGTACGAGGCCGCCGAGGCAAAGCGCGGCAACGCATCGCCCTTCTCCGCCGGCGGCCACGCGGCGCTGAGCGCGATCGAGAACCGGCACCTGAAACCGTAGTGCCGACTGAACCCGTCCGATGGGGCGTGATCGGCGCGGCGCGCATCGCGCTCGACAAAGTCATTCCGTCGATGCAGGAGGGCGAGCTCTCGCGCGTCGTCGCGATCGCGTCGCGGTCGGGCGACAGGGCGCGCGCCGCCGCCGAATCGTTGGGCATCGACCGCGCGTACGATTCCTACGAGGCGCTGATCGACGACCCGGAGGTCGAAGCCATCTACAATCCGCTGCCGAATCATCTGCACGTTCCGTGGTCGATCCGTGCCGCTCAGGCGGGAAAGCACGTGCTGTGCGAGAAACCGATCAGTCTCTCGGCACGGGAGGCCGTCGAGCTCCGCGACGCGGCGCGGCAAGCCGGAGTGCTCATCGGCGAAGCGTTCATGGTGCGCGCCCATCCGCAGTGGATCGAGACGAAGCGCTTGATCGACGGCGGACGAATCGGCGCGCTGCAGCTCGTGCACGGCCACTTCAGCTATCCGCGCCGTGAGGCGACCGACGTGCGCAGCCGCCTCGAGTACGGAGGGGGCGCTCTGATGGACATCGGTTGCTACCCCATCACGATCGCGCGATGGATGTTCGGAGCTGAGCCGTTGGCCGCCGTCGCCGCCATCGATCGCGATCCCGAGTACCAGGTCGACAGGATCACGTCCGGCCTGCTGCGGTTCGACGCCGGCGTCGCGAGCTTCGACTGCGGCGGCGCAATGGTCGCGCATCAGCGCATGGAATTGTTCGGCGCTCGCGGTCGCATGCAGGTCGATCTTCCATTCACGCCGCGCGCGACGGAACGCTGCCGGATCAACATCGAGGACGGCAGCCGGATTGGCAGCGAGATCGTCGAGATCGACGCGGCGAATCAGTACACGCTGCAGGGCGACCGGTTCTCGGCGGCGATTCGCGGCCGCGGCGAAGTCCCGTCCTCGATCGACAACGCCATCGCGAACATGGCGGTGATCGACGCATTGTTCAGGAGCGCTGAGACCGGGCGTTGGGAGGAGACCGCGCCCGCTTCGTAGTGAAGTGAACCCTGCCCAAGGAACCGTCATGATTCGACGTTGCGTCGTCGCGGCACTCGTCTCCCTCTCCGCGGCGTCGGCACGCGCGCAAACCGCCGCGCACCCATTGGACCCGCTCAGCGGCGCGGAGATCCAGCGCGCGGTCGCCGTACTTCGCCAATCGAACCACGTCACCGGCGAAGCGCGGTTCGGCACGATCACGGTTCAGCCGCGCGACAAGACCGCGAACGCGACGCGAGCCGCCCGCATCCTCGGGTTCGATTGGTCGACGAACGTAGGGTTCGTCGCCGTGGTCGATCTCGCCGGCGGACGCGTCGAGTCGTGGACGGTGGTGGACAGCGAACCGCCGATGCGACTCCTCTCCATTCGGCGCGCCGAGGAGATCGCGCACGCCGATCCGCGGTGGATCGCGGCGATGCGCGAGCGGCACGTCGACACGGCTCGGGTGAGCATCCTCGTCGGCCTTCCTGAGCGCGCGAAACTCCCGCGCGTCGGATCGGATCGCGTGGTGAACGGGAACACGTACGTTCGAGACGCGGTTCCGCCCGGAGATATCGTGCCGGGCCTGGGCCTGCGGCTCAACATGACGAAGGGGCGTGCCGAATCGGTGCAGGATGCGCACATGCCGATCGAGAAGCCGGAGCCGACGCTGGGTCGGATGCTCGATTCGCCGCGCGCCGCGCTCAAGCCGTTGCGCATCGACCAGCCCGCGGGATCGAACGTCCGGGTCACCGGCAACCAGATCACCTGGGACCGCTGGTCGCTCCGCGTCGGCGTCGATCCGCGTCGCGGCCTCGAGGTGCACGACGTGTGGTTCGACGACGCGGGGCGCAAACGCTCCGTGCTCCAGAGCGGCTCGGTGACGGAGATCGTTGCACCGTACGGCGACTCGTCGTTCTCCACCTGGTATCCCCGCGACGAGGGCGACTATGGGATGGGCATCTACAGCCGCTCGTCCGCCGTCGTGGCGAACGACGCACCGGCGAACGCAGTCTTTCTCGACGCCACGATGCACGATCAGCTGGGCCGGCCGATCACCGTGCCGCGCGCCATCGCCGTCTATGAGCGCGACGGCGGGATCCTCTGGCGGCACGCCAATCAGTCGCGGCGGGCGCGCCAGCTCGTCGTGAGCGGCTTCTCCACAATCGACAACTACGACTACCAGTTCAACTGGATCTTCAGCCAGGACGGCGCGATCGAAGGCGAGGTCGTGCTGTCGGGCATCATGAACGTGAGCGGCGGCCGCGCGTTCGACAGCACGCACGCCGAAGGACATTCCCAGACGGGCCACCTTGTCGCACCGCAGGTGAATGCGCCGAATCATCAACACTTCTTCAGCTACCGCCTGGACCTCGACGTAGACGGTGCGGCGAACACCGTCTACTCGATGGATTCGTCGCCGATCAGCGCGGATCGCAATCCGAAGGGCGAAATCTTCGCGATGAGCGAGCGCCCGCTGGCGAGCGAGCGCGCGGCGGTAAGCGACGTGTCGTTCGCGAGCGCACGCGCCTGGCGCGTGGTCAACACGCACCAACGCAACGCGCTCGGCCAGTTCACCGGCTACACCCTCGTCCCCGGAGCCGTGACGCCGGCGTTTGCGCGTCCAGGCTCCGCTCCGCTACGGACCGCGGGTTTCATCGCGCATCAGCTGTGGGTGACGCCCTATTCGCCGAACGAGCAGTACGCGGCCGGTGAATTCCAGAATCTGGGTCTCGACAACCAGGGGTTGCCCACGTGGACCGCGGCTGATCGACGCCTCACCGACACGGACGTCGTGCTCTGGTACACCCTCGGCATCACCCACATCCCGCGCCCCGAAGACTGGCCGTACATGCCGGCACACCGCGGCGGATTTCGCCTCGTGCCGACGTCGTTCTTCAGCCGCGATCCCGTGCTCGACGTGCCAGCCGCGCAGAGCCCTGATCGCCCATAGTGCGCGGGCGCGGCCACAAGCGTGAACGCGTGGCCATGCCCAAGCGTAGCATATGTATCATGGGCTGTGACACGGGTGATGGGAGGGAGCCGGGGGAAGCGGGCCGATGACGAACGGCTCTTCAGAGAATGTGAAGCGGCCGGCAGTCGCCGTGGCGCTGACGATCGCCGCGCTCGGTGTGACGCTCGTCATTCAGCCGATATTGGGCTCCGAGCCGTCGCTGATGTTCGTCGCGGCTGTCGCCCTGAGCACGCGCTACGGCGGACGCGGCGCGGGTCTGTTGTCGGGCGCGCTTTCTGTCCTCGCGCTCGACTACTTCTTCGTGCCGCCGCTCGGATCGATCGATCTCTCGCATCCGACGCAGCTCATGCACCTCGTGGTGTTCCTGTTCATCGCGCTGCTGGTCGGCGAGTCGACGGCCGCGCTCCGGCGCGCGCGCCTTGCCGCTGAAGGCAACGCCGAGCGCCTCGAGCAACTCAACATCGAGCTCGAGCGACAGATGGAGGAGATCCGCGAGCTCGATGAAGACCTGCACCGCACCAACGAGCAGCTGACGCAGGCACGCGACGCCGCGGAAAGGGTCGCCTCGCGCGCGACGAAGCTGCAAGCGGTGACAGCCGCGCTCTCCACGGCGCAAACGGCGAGCGAAGTCGCGGACGTGCTGTTGGACCGCGGACTTCCGGTGCTGCAGGCGAGCCGTGGCCTCGTCTGCGGCCTTTCGGCGGATGGACAATTCCTCGAGGAATACGGTCGTCGCGGCTTCGCGAGTCTATTCAAGAGCCGGCCGCCGCGTGTGCCGCTCACCGATCCCTACCCCGTGTCTCTCGCCGCACGCACGCGCGAGGTGGTTTGGCTGCAGTCACCGGAGGACTACAGGATCCGCTTTCCCGACATCGCCGACACGCTCGACTTCGACCAGGCGCCAGCGACACTCGTCGCGATCCCGCTCATTCATCGCGACGAAGTCGTGGGCGCCCTCGGCGTGAGCTTCAGCGATGTCACGGCCGTTGGCGCCGCCGACCAGGCGTTCACCCTTCTGCTCGCGCAAGCCACCGCCGACGCGTTGTATCGCGCCCGCGGCTTCGATACCGAGCGCGAGCAGCGACACGAAGCCGAGCTGGCGGCCCGTGCGCGCGAGGAGGTGCTTGGCGTCGTCGCGCATGACCTTCGCAATCCGATTCACCTGCTCGGCAGCACCGCCGAGCTACTTGCCGATCCCAAGCTCGAGGAAAACGAGCGCCCCGATTTGCTTCAGGTGTCGAAGCGCGCCGTTCGACAGATGGATCGTTTGATCGGCGATCTGCTGGACACCGCGCGTCTTCAGGCCGGGCGCTTTTCGCTGCAGCTCAAGGACGTGAAGGCGAGCCGCCTGCTCCGCCAAGCCGAAGAAACGTTCCGCCAGATGGCCGCCGACAAGAAAATTCAATTCGAGGTCAGCGTGCCGGCGCAGGACCTCACCCTTCGCGCGGACGAGGACCGCGCCGCGCAGGTCCTCGGCAACTTGCTCGGCAACGCTTTCAAGTTCACCCCGGCCGGCGGCCGCGTGACGCTCAGCGTCTCACGATCGGATGGCGACGCTCAATTCCATGTCGCGGACACTGGGCCCGGTCTCTCGGAGGAGCAGATCGGGCGATTGTTCGAGCGCTTCTGGCAGGGGCGGCCGGGCGACCGTCGCGGCGTCGGCCTCGGCCTCACGATCGCCCGTGGCATCGTCGAAGCGCATGCCGGACGCATGTGGGTCGACAGCACACCGGGCAACGGAAGCACATTCAGCTTCAGCCTGCCGCTCGCGTCGCAACAGGCTGACGCGTTCGCTGAGAACAGGGGCGGTCACGCCGCGGATTGATCGGCGCCGGGAAGGATCGCTTTCATTTCTTCTGCGGCGTGATCTTCACGAACAGCGTGCCGTGTCGCGGAACGCCGCTCGAGAATTCGCCATCGAACGTGCCGAGATCCTTCTGCCGCCAAAGGTCGCGCACCGTCTGCTTGCCCTTTACTCCGAGCTCGTCCCACTTGACCCCAACCTTCATATCCATCTCGTCGCGATTGAATAGACCGACGGCGAGCGATCCGTCCGCGAGCGGACGAGACCAGACCTCCAGCTCGTCCTTCTTCGCCACACGGTCCGCCGCTTTGCCGAGTGGGTCCTGGTGCACGGCCAGCACTTCGTCGTTCGTCACGAGATTGAGCTCGAAATCATCCATCTGCGTGAGATCATTGCCGAGCAGCAGTGGAGATGCGAGCAGGGTCCACAGCGTGATGTGGATGTACTGCTCGTTCGGCGTGAGACGAGAGTCACGAAGACGCGGGCCCCAGCCGACCTTGCCGATCACGAGCATGTCCGGGTCGTTCCAGTGTCCGGGCGACGCAAACTTCGAATGGCCGACCTGCTGGAAGCCAATGCCGTTCATGCTCTCCCACGTGTCGGTGATGTCGCCGGTCGTCCGCCACGAGTTCCCTTCGATTCCCTGGGTCGCTCCCCACTCCCACACGTTGCCCCAACCGTATTGGCAGAGTGAGTAAATGATGTCGCGCGGCACCTGGTCGAGCGCCGCCCTGCCCACCTGATACGGCCGCTTGAGCACCGGCAGTTGCTGATTCGTCTCGCCCGGCGCCAGCACGTTGCTGTAGCCGCACCAATCGTACTTCAGATAGTCGACGCCCCACGACGCGAACGTTCGAAAATCCTGAAGCTCGTGCTGCCAGCTTGCCTCGAGACGCTGGCACGTCGTCGGGCCGGGGCCGGAGTAGATGCCGAACTTGAGTCCCTTGCCATGGATGTAATCGCCGAGGGCCCTCATGTTCGGGAACTTCCGGTTCGTCAGCATCGTGCCGTCAGGCGCTCGTGTCGGTCCCTCGAACAGCGAGTCCGTTTGGCGCGCGCTACGCTCCCAGCCGTCGTCCAGGTTCACGTACGTCCAGCCGTGATCGATGAGCCCCTTCGAGATCATCGCGTCGGCCGCGGCGCGGGCGAGTGAGTCGCTGACGGCACGACCGTACGCGTTCCAGCTGTTCCAGCCCATCGCCGGCGTGAGCGCGAGTTGCCCTTCCGCCACGAAGGTGAATGACTTGGATGCGGTGCCGGCGCTGTTGCGCGCCGTGAAAGTCACGGGATACCGGCCGCGCGCGGCGATGGTCCCGCGAATGACGCCACTCGCTGGATCCAGCGTCAACCCTTTGGGAAGGTTGGCGGCGGCGTAGATGATCGGCGGCGTTCCCGTCACGGGAATCTTGTACAACACATCATGTCCGGGCGTCACGCCGGTGAGCGACGGTCCGTTGATCCGCGGCGCCGGCCCTGGTTTCGGCGTGAGGATCTCCCGCGGCTCGAGCGGAATGTCGATCGCGACGGGAGCCGCGCCGTTCACCGAAAACTTTGCGTCGGCCCAGTTGGCGGCGACCGCGCGGCTTCCTTCGACGGGCTTGACTTGTAGGACGAGCGTCTGCACGCCCCGCACATCGACGTCGATCGGTTCCGGTGCGTCGCCGCGAGCGACGGGCTTGCTGACGTGCAACACGCGTCCGTCGCCGACGAGCCGGAAGACGATCGGAATGGGCGGTGGCGGCGCGGGTGGTTGCGCCGTCGGCGTCGCGGGCGGCGGCAGCGGGTTGTCGTCCGCGCCGACCGACGCCGAGAAGCGGTCAGCTCCGCCGCCGAGCTTCACGAACAGAACGCTCGTTGCCCGAGTTCCGACGCCTTCAGTGAAGACTCTGCCACCGATGCGAATCGGATTACCGTCGATGGATTTGTTGGCCTGCGCGACGGTCTGTTGTCCTCCCCGTCCGCCGCCCGCTTGGACGCGCATCTTGGCAAGGTCCAACGACGCGAGCGGAACGTCGGCATGCCGCGACCGCGCGAACGGCGTCACGAGAACCGCGACGCCGGCGAGTGCAATCAGCTGAGAGCGCATGTGGTCTATTTGCGAGTGATCTCGATGACGCCGCGCGGGTGGCCCATGCCGAAGCGCGCCGCCGCTTGTCCGGCGTTCCAGTAGCGAACTTCGCTCACGTCGACGACGCGCATATCGCGCAGATAATCAGCCCGGCCGAGCATCGTGCCGTTCATGAAGACATCCACCATCGTCGGAGACGAATCGGTCACCGAAGACGGGCCTCGGCTCGTCAACCAGTCCGGATGCAGTTTGTTAATGGCGTCGTACAAGCTTTCGGAATTCGTGGCAGCAAGCTGCGCTTGAGTCAGGATGCTATTTCGCGGAGCCGGAGCACCAGCTTGAGTCGTCCCCGCGGCCGGTGAGCACGCGCCAATGGCGCAACTCATTACCAAGGCGACTGCCGTCAGCGTCCGCATGGTCATGGGATCGGTATCCGCAGCGATATGTGATGAATCGGTGGCCGCCGCAGTGCCGGGGGAGGCGGTGGCGTTGTGCCTTGGTCGGAGGGACCGTTCTGGTCGACCAACTGGACGATGCCGGCGGCGAGCGCGCCGAATCCGGCCACGATGCCCGCGCTCGCGAGGACGGTGCGTGAACGTGAGAATTCGCGCTTTCGCACTTCAACGACTTCTGACCGCGACAATAAGACCGTTTGTGTCGTCGTCCCAATCGTCGTGCCGCGATACGAGCGATCGATCGGAACGCCGAGGGACACCGAATCCGGTCCCTCGCTCGCCAGCTGTCCATCGACCTCGGTCGAGAAGGTGCCGATGTCCTTGGCCAGCCGCGCCGCCGCGCTTTCCGTCACGCGAAGGCGGACATCCTCTTTCGATCCGACCGCTTGAAACGACACTGGAACGTAGCTGTAGCAGCCCGCGCTGGCCAAAAACGCGATGGCCAGCGCGAACGCTGCTACTGGGCGGGCGCGTACTTCAGGGTGCCGCACGATGCTGGATTGACTCCGTTGAACGTCGTTGTGGCCGTCGGCCGGATACGAACACTGTAGGCTGTGAGCGAATCCAGCCAGCCCGCGATCGCAACTTTAACCGTCGCCTTTCCCGACGCATCGAGCGTGAGATCGGGGTATGACTGCGTCGTCGCGAACAGCACCAGCCCGGTCGGCGACGTGTTGTTGGTCGCCGCCACATTCACCGTACAGTCACGCTTGAAGATGCGCCATTGGAACACGGCGTTCGGCGGGCCGGTAACGGCGAACGTCACGTCCGAGTGAAAGCCGGTGTGCTGGTCGTACATCAACTGTCCCGTGATGGTTGCCGGGGCGATCGGCGTCGCCGTGGCGGTCCAGTGGGCAACGACCGGAAAATCCGCGGCCTCGTCGCGCGTCGCCGTGGGATTGTTGCTGCAGGCTGCCACAGCGGCGGCGCTGAGCAGAAGAACGATCGTCCGATGCATGTGAGAATTCTCTCGTGTTCGGATCATTTGTTGTCTCCGCCGGCCCACCAGAGCTTCACCTTCATGCCGTCCTGTCCCGTCGGTATTCCCGATGCCGCCACCTGCACGCTGTTCGCGCTCAGCTCCGAGTTCGGCGCGCGAATCCGCTGCGGAAGAGTGTTGATCACGGCTTGCGGCACGATCGGGACGACGGGGAAGCCGGTCCGGCGCCAATCATTCCAGGGTTCGGTCTTCAAGAAATTCGCGATGTACTTCTCGGTGATGATCTCCTGCAGCGGGTTGGCAACTGAACCAAGCGCAGGCCGCGCGTTGAGGTACGCGTTGATCGCCGCCGTCGCCACTCCGAGCTTCTGCATGTTGGCGCGAATGCCGTCGCGATAGGGCGCATCCGCCGCGGCGGCGCCGCTCACAATGAGCCGCGCTTCCGCCTCGGTGAACTTCTGATCGGAATAGCTCGCGACGTTCAGCGTCGCGTTCGAGTCCGAGAAAAACTTTCCAATGATCGACACTGTAGAATCGGCCTGGAACTGGTCGGAGCCCGCCAGATGTCCGACGAACGTGTTCGGTTTGGCAGGATACGTCTTACGGCTCGTACCCGTTCCGCGGATCGAATCGTAGAGGATCGGCTGGAATAAAACGGGAAGGCGCGGGTCGGTCCTCGCCTGGAGCATGTCGATGAAATACTGCGAGGCGACGAAGACCGTGCGGAGCTCGACGAACGTGTAGTTCGGATTCCTGGCGTTGGCGGTGCCGGGATACGTGAAGTCGGCATCGTCCGCGTTGCTGGTGAATGCCCCAGCCAGCGCGGCGAGGGCTTTGTTCGCGCGCGCCGTCTTGTCTTCGCCACTCGCATAGGCGAGCCGGAGGTTGGCCCGCGCCTGGAGATAGTGGGCGAGCTTGTTCCACCGCGTCATGTCGCCCGCGAAGAGCAGATCGTTCGACGTCGGCCTCCGCGCTCCGGTCGCGCCAAACAGCGTCACGGCCGTGTCGAGGTTGGCGAGGATGCCGTTGTAGATGAACTGCTGCGTATCGTACTTCGGCTCGCGAATCTCGGGCTTGAACGCGTCCGTATACGGCGCCGGGCCCCAGAAGTCGGTGATGAGCTGGAAGTCCCAAGCGAGAAAGAGCTTCCCGATGCCGCGGTAGTACGCGTCGGCGTCCGCTGACGCGTCGCGCGCCATACCGAACGCGGCGTTGCCAACCGTGGCGTAAAAGAGATTCCACGACGACGCCGCGTCCGTATCGAAGAGCTCGTAGTTCTGCACCTGGGAATAGGAGCGACGCGAGGCGTTGAACGCGAATTGCTGCGTCCACTCGGAGCCCCACAGCGCGGTCGACCCGGAGTACGCCGAATGCAGGAACGAGGTCTCGAGCCCGGCGAGCCGGATGTCGACCGTCGCGTTCTCCGGCGCGTTCGGGTTCTTGTTGACATCGAGGAAGTCCGAGCAGCTGGCCGCCCCGAAGACGAGAAGCAGCGGGGCGAGCCGCGCCGGTCTTTTCATGAATCGCATTAGATACCTCTTCACGGGTGGCCTGGGGTCAGAAGATTGAGCGAACGCCGAAGAGGATCGATCGCGTTTGCGGCGCCGAGAATTGCCGGAAGAACTGCTGCCCGGCGTTGGTGCCCTGCGACAGATCCTGTTCCGGATCGCCCGACGGCGACGCATACCAACCGCGCAGATTTCGTCCGGTCACGAACACCGTCGCGTTCTGCAGCTGCAAGCGGTGCGCGAACTGGTCGGTCAGCCGATACGCCAGCGTCATCTCACGGAGCTTCGCGAAGCCGGCGCCCTCGATTTGCTGCTCGGCGCGGTCCGTACCGTAGATGAGCGGGTAGTAGTCCTGATCCTTGAACAGCCGCACCGTGTTCGGCTTGCCGGTGTTGATGTTGACGCCGTCCCACGTCGTCCACGTGTATCGGTCGGCCGTGAACAGTGATCGGCCGCTGTTCACTTCGTACTGGGTCTCGAAGTTGATCAGCTTACCGCCGTGCCGAATATCGACCAGACCGGAGAGCGCGAACCGCCCCAGGCGGAACTCCGACGTTGCGCTGCCCGTCCAATCGGGCTGCACGCTGCCGAGGTTGCGCTGATCGTCCGACTTGATCGGATAGCCGTCGTCGCCAATGAGGAGCGTGCCTTCCGGAACGCCCTGATAACACGGATCGGCCGCCACGCAGTTCTTCTTCCAGCCGTAGCCCCAGATCACGCCGTATGGCTGCCCTTCCATGATGCGGATTTGCGGCCACGAATAACCGGACAAATAGATCGAGGTCACGCCCGGCGCGAGGCTCAGCACCTTGCTTTTGTTCTTCGCCCAGTTGATGCGACCGTCCCAGGAGAAGAGACGAGTATCGATCGGACGACCGCCGATCGACAACTCGACGCCGTTATTCTGCAGGTTGCCAGCGTTCCGCGAAATGTTCAGGAACCCGGTCGCCGCGGACGACGGCACCGAGAAGATCTGGTCGTAGCTGGATTTCCGGTACACCGACATCTCGGTGTTGACTCGGCCGCCGAACATTCGGAGCTCGAGACCGATCTCGTCCTCGACCGTGGTCTCGGGCCTGAGCGTCGGATTGCCGAGGTTCGTGCTGCTGATGTACGACGTGATGCCTCGGAACGGGAACGCGATGGACGGTCCGCCAAACTGCTGTTGATCGTTGTTCGCGCCCGGCGCGCTCGCGTTGTTGTAGCGCGTTGTCAGCGCGTATTGCGGCGCGTCGTTGCCGACTTTCGCTTTCGAGACGCGGATCTTGCCGTAATCCAACCATCTCGGACGCCACGACATGGCGTCCGTGAAGATCACGGAAAGCTGCGCCGAAGGGTAAAAGTAGGAGTTCGCGTTGGTCGGCAGCGTCGAGCTCCAGTCATTGCGGCCCGTGAGCGTGAGGAACGCCCATTCGGCATAGTTGAACTCCAGCTGGCTATACGCGCCGAGCAGCCGTTTCTGCGTCGTCAGCGTTCCAGTGACGGTCTGCGTCTGGAAGTTGCCGAGGTTGAAATAGTCCGGGATGACCATCGTCGTCCCGGTGCCCGTGAGTTGCGCGAAGTCCTGGGAGTAGAGATTGCCGCCGACGAGGCCGCTCACTCGGAATTGGCTTTCACCTATCGCGCGCGAATCGAGCGACAACGTGAGATCGTCGTTGATCGTCGTGCGCGTCGACTTGCGCTGGTTGGTCGAGCCCGACGTGATCCCTTGTGACGCCAACCAAGGCCGCTGGTTGAGGAATCGACCGAACTCCGACACGTAGGTGTCGAGTCCCGCGTTGTTGTTCAGGTGCAGGCCGGCTCCGATATTGAACTTCAACACCTGCGATGCGATCCAGCGGTTGGTCAGCTCTTTATTGAACTCGTTGGCAATCTGCCATTGCAGCGACGGCTGTGGCTGCGTGCCGCTCGACAGGAAGGCCGGCGTCCCGTCGGGCATGAAGCCATTCGTGATGTTCCACGTCGGCGGCAGGTTGATCAGCGTGTGATCGACGCCCGAGAACGAGTCGTCCTGATACGGATTATTGCTACGAATTCTCTGAACACTGGCCTCCGCCGTCATCCACTTGGTCAGATTGATCGCGACGTTCCCGTTCAAGTTGAACCGGTTCAACTTCTCGGCCGGGTTGACGCCGTGCTGGTTCAGATACGACCCACCGAGGGTGTAGGTGCCAAGGTCCCCCATCGACCCTGAACCGCGAAGCGAATTGTCCGATGTCGGCGCTGCCATCTTATAGAAGTCAGCCCGCGCGTCGCGGAAACGCACCGTCCCCTGGGAATCGAACACGATCTGCGGAATACTGTCTTTGTTCGGACCCCACGTCCGCTGCGTCTGCGGGTTTGTCGCGCTGTTCGAGCCCGGCTCGCACCATCCACCCTGATTCACGTTCTTGCCGTTGCAGTAGTAGCCGCGGTCGCCCGCCGCCCAGTCGGTGATGTAGCCGCCAAGGATGGGCGTGTCGTAACGCAGCTCCGTGCTGAAATTGAAACGAAGCGGCTGTCCGGCCTTTCCTGATTTCGTCTTGATGATGATCGCGCCGTTCGCCGCTCTCGACCCGTAGAGCGCCGTCGCCGCCGCGCCCTTGAGCACCGTGAGCTCGTCGACGTTCTCCATGTCGAAATCCATCTGCCGGCTCCCGGAGCTACCCGTGCCGAGCGCGTCACTGCGGCTGTCGTTGTTCGTCGAGACGGGAATGCCGTCGATGACGAACAGCGGCTGACCGCTGGTGCTGAACGAGCTCGCGCCGCGAATGTTGATCAGTGCACCAGCTCCCGGCCGTCCGCTGCCACTCGTCATCGTGAGACCCGCGGATTGTCCTGCCAGGGCCTGCATCATCATCGGCTCGGGAATCTTCTCGAGCGTCGTCGAACTGATCGACGTCGTGGCGTAGCCGAGGCTCTTTTCCTCGCGCGCGATGCCAAGTGCGGTCGTCACGACCGGTGTGATCGAATAAGGGATGTCCTTCAACTCGAAGTTGACCGTCACCGTGGCGTTGGCCGCGATCGTAGTCGGCAGCTCCCGCGGTGCGAATCCGAGCATCGTCACGCGCACGGTTTGACTGCCCGCCGGCACGTTGCGGATGACGTATCGGCCTTCGACGTTCGTCGGAGCGGCCAGCGTCGTCCCCTGCACGGTCACCCGCGCGCTTTGGAGCGGCGCCCTGGAATCCACCGCGACCACTTGGCCGACGATCGTTCCTGTGCCTCCCCCCCCGCCGGCCTGAGCCGGCGCCACGGTCGCGCTGCACACCAGCGCCACAAACGATAACGCACTACTGGTCCAGGATCTCATTGCATTCCTCTCTCTCTCGGACAGGAGTGAACTGCTAACCTGGCTACCACCACACGTACGGCGGATCATTCGGACCGTCGAAGAAGCTCGGTCCGTTCGCACCCAACATCTGCTCGTCGTCCAAGAACCCCAGACCGGTGCCGGCAGCGCTGTCGGTCGTTCCTTGATTCCAGTTCGGCGGTTGAACCCCGAGCAGCCATTGCACGAAGAAGTCGTTGCGCTTC
>Ga0207674_10000353_pt1 | contig 59263 bp, 44 predicted proteins | sample KBSCornC72_FD_184303 | JGI IMG/M metagenome (GOLD analysis project Ga0207674, IMG submission 184303) | Corn rhizosphere microbial communities from Kellogg Biological Station, Michigan, USA - KBS Corn C7-2 (SPAdes) (version 2) | ecosystem: Host-associated > Plants > Roots > Rhizosphere > Soil ... | reverse complement strand
TGTCCACCGGTGTCATGGCGAAGGACGGCGTGCCGTGCACGCTTTGGGCGATGCTCCTGTACGAGAAGGAGATCGAGCTGCTTGGCCAGGGCCCCCTTCCGTTCTATGAGCAGCGCCGAAGTCCGGTGATCATTGGTGGTGGGTATCCCGGAGACAACAGCCCGGTACGAGTGATCGCCGGGCTGCTTCCAGGCACGCCGCGCGAGATGCCGGTGCCAGCGAAGGAGCTGGGTGTGAAGGGTGAGGCCTTGTACACGTGGGGCGGCTCGAAGCCGAACTCGCCGGCGCCGTAGTCTCCACCTGTCTAACGTGAATCTGGGCCGGGGCAATCGCCCCGGCCCAGATTTTTTTTCGCCCGCGGCGCCCGGCTAGAATTCGCCGTATGACGGAGTCGGTTCGTCTCGTTCCGTACGATAGCACGTGGCCACTCGAATTCGCCGCCGAGGCCGAACGCATCGAGCGTGCGTGCGATGGCCTGCCGCTCAGGCTGGAGCACATCGGCAGCACGTCGATTCGTGGCCTGGCCGCGAAACCCGTGATCGACATCCTCGCGGGTCGTCCAGGCAACGTCGCGGGCGCCAGGTACGTGGACGCCTTCAGGCAGATCGGCTACGAGCACAAAGGCGCCTACGGAATTCCCGGACGGAATTATTTCCGCCGTGGCGCGCCGCGAACCCACCACGTGCACATGGTCAGCTGGTCGAGCGACCTGTGGCACGACCACCTGCTCTTCCGCGACTACCTGCGTCTCCATTCCGACGTCGCGCGTGAGTACGAGACGCTCAAGCGCGAGCTCGCCGCTACCTATCTGCACGACCGGGAGCGTTACGCGGACGCCAAGGGACCGTTTGTACGCTCGATTGTGCGACGTGCGCGCGAGGAAGGACTCGCGCCGAGCCCGCGATGATGCGGAGACGAGTGGCGCGGGCACCTAACGCGGATCCCGCCGGCTCGTCCGCATCGGTATCCGCCGAACTGACGACGCTGACGGCGCTCGCGCAGGCACTGAGTGGACCCGCCGACCTCGCCGAGTCGCTCGAGGCGGCGCTGGCCACGGTGGCTGACGTGCTCGGCCTCGAGACTGGTTGGGTGTGGCTTCTCGACGAGTCCAACGAGCCTCATCTTGCCGCGGCGCGCGCGTTGCCCGCGGCACTCCGCGATCATCCTGATGCGATGCACGGCGACTGTTATTGCCTCAAGACGTTCCGTGCCGGCGACCTCCGTGGTGCCGCGAACGTGAACGTCGTGTGGTGCAGCCGCCTCGCGCTGCTGAGCAACGACGACCGCGGCGACGAGGTCGGCCGACTGCAGTGCCACGCGAGCGTGCCCCTTGCCGTCGGCGACCGCCGCCTCGGCATGATCAACATGGCGAGCCGGGACTGGCGTGTGTTGTCCGATGCGGAGCTCAGCCTGTTGACCACGGCGGGGGCCCTGGTGAGCCTGGCGGTGGAACGGAGTCGGCTCGAGACAGCCAGTGTGCGCGCACTCGCCGCCGAGGAGCGCAACCGACTCGCCCGCGAGATTCATGACACGCTCGCACAGGGGCTGGCCGCCTTGACGATACAGCTCGAGGTCGCGGACTCGCTCGCGAGCACGAATCGCGAGGGCGGCGCCCGGATGCAGGCGGCGGTCGCGCGTGCGCTCACGCTTGCGCGTTCGACGCTCGACGAGGCTCGGGCGTCGGTACTGGACCTGCGCGAGGCTCCGCTCGAGGGCCGCACGCTGCGAGAGGCACTCGGGGTCATGGCGGCTAACGCAGGCACCGAATCGGGCGGTCGGGTTGCCATCGACATTGTTGCGGAACCTGACGCGGATGCCGGTCTGACTCCGGCGGTCGCAGGTGGGCTCTACCGGGTCGCGCAGCAGGCCGTGGTCAATGCGATGCGCCATGCAGACGCGTGCCGGATCGTCGTCCGCCTAACGCGCCGCGACCATGGCATAGGGCTCCGCGTGGAGGATGACGGGACCGGCTTCGAGCCGACGGACGTTCCGAGCGACCGCTTCGGCCTGGTCGGCATGCGCGAGCGTGCTCGGCTGCTCGGTGGCACGCTCACGGTCGAGAGCGGCCCTGACGCCGGCACGGCGATCGAGGTCGCCATCCCGACGATCGTTAGGCCGGTCGTGACTGGAGGGGACCGTCGATGAGCGATCCCACACGGGCATCTCGCACGATCCGTATTGTAGTGGCCGACGATCATCCGGTCGTCCGCGACGGGCTCGTCTCGATGCTCGAGACGCAACCGGACTTCGAGATCGTTGGCAGCGCCGCCACCGGGAACGATGCCTTGGCACTCGTCGCCGCCTCACGGCCCGATGTCCTCATGCTCGATCTGGAGATGCCACTGCCCGACGGCGTCGGCGTGCTCCGCCAACTGCGTGCCGACGGTTCGCAGGTGCGGGTAATCGTGTTCACCGTGTTCGACACCGACGAGCGCATCATCGCGGCGGTAGAGGCAGGCGCAGTTGGATACCTTCTCAAAGGGGCTCCCCGCGCCGACGTCTTCTCCGCTGTGCGCATTGTCGCCGCCGGCGGCTCCCTGCTCGCTCCACTCGCGACGTCGGCGGTCCTGCGGCGAGTGCGTGGCGAGGCACCACCGGTTACCGGCCCGAGCCTAACGCCGAGGGAGCGGACCGTGTTGGAGCACGTCGCGCACGGCCTGGGCAACAAGCAGATCGCCGCCCAGCTCGGGATCTCCGAGCGAACCGTCAAGTTTCACGTGAGCGCGGTGTTCGCGAAACTGGGAGCGGCCAACCGAACCGAGGCGGTTACGCGCGCCGCACAGGCGGGGCTCATAGCGCTCTGATTCCTGCTCACTCCTCGCGCAACGCCGTGAGCACGTCGACCTTCATCGCGTCTCTCGCCGGGAGGTAGCACGCAAGCACCGCGGCCACCGTGAGCAGCGCGGCCACACCGGCGTAGGTCGGCGCATCGAGACGCGTCACGCCGAACAGCAGGCTCGCCATGTAGCGGGACAACCCGAGAGCGCCCAACACTCCCACGATGAGCCCGACGATCACCGGCCGCATTCCCTGCGACACCACGAGACGCAGCACACTCGATCTGCTCGCGCCGAGTGCCATGCGCATGCCGATCTCCGTTTTCCGTCTCGATACGCTGTAGGACAGCACGCCATACACTCCAGCCAACGCGAGAAGCAGTGCCACGCCTGCGAGAGCCGCGAGCAGTAGCATGGTGAAGCGACGCGCCGCCACCGACTCGCCGACGACCTGGTCGACCGTTCGCACGTTCGAGATGGGACTCGACGGAGAAAGCTCGGCCAGCATGGAACGTACGATCGGCACGATGGCTGTGGCCGCAGCCGTCGTGTGCACCACGAACGTCGATGGGTTCCATCCGGCGCCGTTGAACGGCATGTACACCGAGTACGACGGTAGGTCGGCGAGATCCCAATCGCGCATGTCACCGGCCACGCCGATCACCTCGGCCACGCTCTCTTGCTGGCCCTTCCAGAGAATGAGCTGACGCCCCACGGCATTCTCGCCCGGCCACAATCGCTCGGCAATCCGGTGGCTGATCACGACGCGCCACGGTTTGCTGATGATGTCCTCAGTGTTGAAGTCGCGGCCGGCGAGGATCGGGACGCCTAACGTCCTGAAGTAATTTGGCGTGATCAATCGCCATCCGGCCCATGGTACCGCGTCGTTCGCGGGTGACGGCTTGTCCTGTGCGGCGAAGCCCATGCCGGTTCCGGTACCGCGCAGCAGCCCGATGCTCACGGCGGCGGCGTCCTTTACCTGTGGCAACGCCTCGAGTCGCGCCTGAAGCTGCGTGCGAAGCGCGCTCAGTCGTTGAGCGTCAGCGTCGTTCTGTGGGTTCGGGAAGGTGACGTTGAACAGCACGCGGTTCTCCGTCTCGAATCCGCGATCCACGTCCAGAATCGCGCCGAAGCTCCGGACGAGAAGTCCGGCACCGACGAGCAGCATGAGCGAGAGCGCCACCTCGACGCTCACGAGTGCTCCGCGCAATCCGACCGCTCTCCGGTTCCCGACGACGCTCCGCTCGCCCTCTCTGAGCGCCGCCACGATGTCGTGATACGGCGTGCGGAGCGCCGGAGCCAATCCGGTGATGATGCTGGTGATGAGCGCCGCCCCTAACGTGATGGCGAGCACGGGACCGTCGATCGAGACGTCGGCCAGCCGCGGAATGTCGCCCGGGTCGAACGCGCGGAGCAGTCGCACCACCCCGAACGCGAGCCCCAAGCCAATCGCCGCGCCAAGCACGCCAAGGAGAGCCGACTCCGCGATGGCGGTCTGAACGACGCGGCCACGCGTCGCCCCCAACGCTGCGCGCATCGCACGCTCGCGGATGCGACCAGTCGAGCGGGCGAGCAACATGTTCGCCAGGTTCACACAGGCGATGAGCAGCAGAAAACCGACCGCCGACATGAGCACCCATAGCGCTCGCCTGAGTGAGTCACTTGCCACCCAGCCATCGGACAGTTGGATCGTGACGCCCATCCCCTTCGCCTCCGGGTACTGACCGGCAAGCTGGCTCGCGACACGATTGAGGTCTGACCGCGCCGCGGCGATGGTCACGCCCCGCGCGAGCCGTCCGATCACCGTCAGCTCGAAGCTGCCCCGGTCGTCGTTAGGTCCGCGACGCAGCGGCATGAACAAATCGCCGGCGTCGAGCCAGGGCGTGCCTGGCGGGAGCACGCCGATCACGCGGTATGCCTGGCCGCCGAGCGTGACGTCGCGCCCGACGATCGACCGATCGCCACCGAACTGCGTCGTCCACAGGCGATGGCTCAGGACAGCGATGCGCTGATCCGCGCCGACCCGATCCTCCCCGTCCGCGAACACGCGCCCGGCAACCGGCGTGACACCGAGCGCGCGCAGGAATCCCGTGGTCACGTAGGCGACGCTGAGCAGCTCCGGGTTGTCCCTGGCGGCGAGGTTGATCGATCCAAAGGTGATCGCGCCAATAGCAGAGAACGACCGGTTCATGTCCTGCACGTCCCAGAAGTTCGCGTGCGTGAACGAGGACTGATTCCAGCCGCGGTCGAGTCGCGACTCCCAGACCTGCACCAGGCGATCGGGCTCGGGGAACGGCAGCGGCCGGAGCAGCACCGTGCGGACGACGCTGAAGATCGCCGCGTTGGCTCCGATGCCTAACGCCAATGTCAGCACGGCGATCACGGAGAACGCCGGGTTGCGCACCATGGCGCGCGCGCCGTAGCGCAGATCGGCCAGGATCGTAGTCATTCGCTCGCTCCCGCTGAGGGAGGATTCAGGGACATGAGGTTCGGATGACGGCGCGAGAGACCCGCCAGTGAGAATCGCGAGCCTGACGCGGATCGCGAACGCCGGGACTTGTCGGCGATACCAGCGGTTGGCGGCGGCACGGCCGTGCCGCGCGACGCGGAGCAGATAACCGTCGCGGAGCTCATCGAGCGCGTCGTCGCGCACTGCGTCGGGCAAAAGCACCCTGAGCACCGCGGTGGAAAATCGCGGAGTACCGCCGCTCGTCACGATGGCTCCGCCACCGGGTCGCCGGTGCCCCACAACCGCTCGAACGTCCGGCGCGATTCGGCGAGCTTGGCCTTTCCGGCAGCGGTGAGCTGAAACTCGCGGCTGCCTCTCCCGCCCTCGCCCGGCCGTGCCTCCCGTTTCGATGAGCGCGCGTACCCACGCTGCTCGAGTCGGCGGAGAGCAACGAAGACCGCGGCGGGAGAAACGGCCCGTCGCGTGGCTGTCTCGAGCTCGAGAACGATCGGCGCGCCGCGCGACCGCCCGCCGAGACGCACGAGGGCGAGCATGACGTGATGCTCGAATTCGCCGAGTGCCGTTCGTGACATGACGCCGACTCCGTCTAGCGAACTTGCAGTGATAGTATGGTCGCTGCCCTCCCTCGCGCAAGACAGCCGCATCGCCCTGTCCATTCGGACAGGGAGTGCGGCTGCTCGATCGCTCAATTTCGCGCGCACAGCGATGCGATGATCGTTCGATCACCCTCGGCCCCCAAACGATCAGCGGACATGACCATGGCGACCAACAACGGACGAACAGCCCTCATCACGGGCGCCTCACGCGGACTCGGGCTCGCCCTGGCGCGCGGGCTCGCCGATCGCGGATGGAATCTCATTCTCACGGCGCGGAATCCAGAGCGCCTGCGCGAAGTGCGCGATGAGCTGGCAACACGCGCGCACGTGGCTGCCCTCGCGGGAGACGTCATCGACCCGAAACACCGCGAGGCGCTCGCCGTGCTCGCCCGCGGGCACGCCGGCCTCGACGCCGTCATCAACAACGCCGGACTCCTCGGCCCGAGCCCGCAGCCACCGCTGCTCGACTACCCGCTCGAGACGCTCGTCGAAGTGTTCCTCGCCAACGTGCTCGCTCCGCTCGCGATGATCCAGGAGCTGCAGAACGAGCTCAAGGCGGGAGCACGGATCATCAACGTCACGAGCGACGCAGCCGTGAACGCGTACCCGACCTGGGGAGGATACGGTGCGAGCAAGGCAGCGCTCGAGCAGCTGTCGGCGGTGCTGGCGTCCGAGAACCCCGACGTTCGCGTGTACTGGGTGGATCCCGGTGACATGCGTACCGACATGCAGCAGGCGGCCTATCCCGGCGAGGACGTGAGCGACCGGCCGCTACCGGAGACGAAAGTGCCTGGCTTCGTCGCCGTGCTCGAGGGCGATCTGCCGAGTGGCCGGTATATCGCGTCGGAGCTCGCACCACTCGGCCTAACGACTGCATCGGTGGCGGCGTGACGTCAGCGGTTCGCCTGAAGCACGGTCCGAGCGTCGACTCCGGAGCCATCGACGCACTCGACTTCGCGCTCCCCGAGGAGCTCGTGGCGCGCGCGCCAGCGGAGGCTCGCGGGCTCGCGCGCGACGGCGTCCGGCTGCTCGTGTCGGATCCTGACACGGACGACGTTAGGCACGCCACCGCGCGAGACCTGCCCGACTTTCTCTCGACTGGCGATGTGCTCGTCGTGAACGCGAGCGCGACTATCAACGCGGCGCTCGATGGGTGGCGGTCCGAGCACGGCACCGCCGCCGCCGGAGAGCTCGCGGTGGTGCATCTCTCATCGCCGGTCCCCTGGAGCGACCCCGACGATCGCCGTTGGGTCATCGAGCTCAGACGTTCGACCGGTGAGGGGACACGCCCACTGCTCGATGCACGCGCGGGTGAGCGCGTGCGCCTTCGTGGTGGTGGTACCGCGACCCTGCTCGCGCCGTTCAACCATCGTCCCACGGGGCTGCCCAACGGCGCCGTCCGGCTGTGGGAAGCGGATCTCGCCTGCCCCGGCGGCGTCATGGCCTACGCGGAGAAGTTCGGCGCACCAATCCGTTACGGGTACGTCCGTGAGCGATGGCCGCTCTACATGTACCAGACGATGTTCGGCACGGAGCCCGGCAGTGCGGAGATGCCGTCGGCAGGCCGGCCGTTCACGGCGGATGTCGTCATGCGCCTGCAGTCGAAGGGCGTGGTGGTCGCCCCGATCATCCTGCACACGGGCGTGGCAAGCCTCGAGGCTGGAGAACCTCCCTACCCTGAGCGCTTTCGAGTCGCCGGATGCACGGCGGACGCGGTGAACCGGGCGCGCGCGGCGCACCATCGAGTCGTTGCCGTGGGTACGACGGTCGTGCGCGCTCTCGAGACGGTCGCGGCGGCCGACGGCACGGTGAGCGCGGCCGAGGGCTGGGCCGACCTCGTGGTCACGCCGGAGCGCGGCGTTCGCGTGGTCGATGCCCTGGTGACAGGATTCCACGCGCCGCGGGCGTCTCACCTGGCACTGCTCGAAGCCATCGCCGGCCGCCGCCATCTCGGAGTCGCCTACAGCGCTGCCATCGAGCAGCGTTATCTGTGGCACGAGTTCGGGGACGTGCACCTGATCATCGGGAATAGGAATCAAGAATCGACTTTCGCCGTCTGAGCTGATGGCCGATGGCTGATGGCTGCGGTAGTGGCGGCTACCGCTGCGCCCTACCATAGTTAGGCCCAATGTTTTGGTCGTCCCGTCGCGCCATCGCCTTCCCCGCGCTGGTTGGCATCATCACCAGCGCGACTCTGCAGCAGCCGTCACTCCCGCGCAGCCCAGGCGCGGTCATCCTGGCCGCAGAGCAGGCCGTTGCCAGCCATCGCGCCGCTGCCATACGGCAGGATTGGCTTGTCCGTCTTCGTCGTGATCCCTCCAACCGCCTCGCCCGCCTTGGCGTCGCATCGTTCGCCCGACTCGCGTACGACTATGCCGCGGCGGATTCGTTCATCGCTCCTCTCCTGACGCGGCCGGGAGCTCGTCCGGACAGTATCGCCGCCTGGGCACGAATCGAGGCAGGGCTCTCGGCGGGCCAGCAATGGCGAATACGTGACGCCGACTCACTGTTCGCCCTGGCGGCGTCCGAGGGGGCGATGGCGCGAGATGGCAGCGCCGCAGGCGGCGCAATGACGCGACTCGCGCTGATACGTGGCCGGACGCAAGGCGTCGACGCGGGGCTTCGCCTGCTCGACAGTGCGACGCGTCTCCTTCCCGTCAACGATATCGCCGACCGCGCGCTCGCCCTCGCCTACCGCGCCCAGCTCGTGCTCGCGCGCGGAACGCCGGGCGCCGGTCCCCTCGCCGATTCCGCCTTGATCCTCGCGCGACGCGCGAACGCGGCCCGCGTCGAAGGCATCGCATACAACGTCCTCGGGCGCGAACTGTATCGCGTGCGTCAGCCCGATTCCGCGGAAGTCCTGTTCGGACTCGCCGTTAGGCGTCTCAAGGACGCCGGCGACCTCGTCGGATACGCTGGGGCACTGCAATGGCGGGGGTATCTCCTTCGCTCTCGAGGCGAGCTTGGAGCGGCCGAGCGCGACCTGCGCGCCGGACTCGCCGTCGGCAAGATAGCCGGGCAGCTCACACTCGGCTGGACCGAGATGAACCTCGGCTATGTGGCCATAGGGCTCAACGACTGGAATGAAGCGCGACGTCATCTCGCTTCCTCTCGCATACTGCTCGACTCCGCCCGCGACCGATGGGGCTCCGCGACGGCCATGATGGCCGAGGCGTCCGTCCAATGGGCCGTCCGAGACTGGGCCGGCGCCGATTCGCTCCTCCGCGACGCCGAAACGCAGCTCGCCCAGTCCGGCAACACGTCGCAGGTGCTGGACACGCGCGTCCAGCGCCTTCGCTATGCACTCGCACGCCGCGACTGGCCGCGTGCGACGGAAATGTTGGCACTCGCGCGCGACACGACGATGCGCGTGCGCGCCGCCGCGTACGTGGACCTGGACTACTACGACGCCCTGCTCGCGCTGGGCACCGGGAGACCTAACGATGCCCGGAAGGCGCTCGACCGATCGCAGCGCGAGGCCGCACGTGCCGGCGAAACGCCCACGTATCTTCAGCTCGCGCGACGGGCGGAAGCAGAAGCCCTGCTCGGGCGGCTCGACACGGCGGAGGCATCGCTGCGCGCGGCGATGGCGCGCTTCGATCGCTATCGCGCGTCGCGCGAGAGCCGCGAGCAGCGGCTCTCGGCGTTAGGCTTCGCCGGTGATGACGGCGACCCCGACGTCGGCGTCGCGACGGTAGTGGCGGCACTGGCGCGGGCGGGACGCACGACCTCCGCGTTCGACTTCTCGGAGCGGACAAAGGCTCGCGAGCTCCTCGACGGGATGGCACGTCGCGAGGCGCTGCGCGACCCGAATTCGGATCGGCCGGAAGCTCGCGAAGCAGCACTGACCAAGGTCTACACTCGGCCCGTCACGGTCGCCGAGCTGCAGGCGGCGCTCCCCGAATCCACCGCGGTGGTGCACTTCAACACCGGTACGTGGAACGAGCCGACGACCGCGTTCGTGCTCACTCCCAACGGCACATCCGCCTACGTCCTTCCGCCTGCCGATTCACTCGTGGACCCGGTCCGCCGACTCGTGCTCGCGCTGCAAGCGAAGAGTGATGTGCGGCCGCAGGCACGCGCGCTCGGCACCGTCATAGCCGCGCCCATCGCATCCGCGCTCGGCGCCGGTGTCTCGCGCCTCGTCATCGTCCCTGGTGCACCGTTCAATACCCTGCCATTCGACGTGCTCGAGCTCCCAGATGGGCATCGGATGATCGAGCGCTTCGACATCTCGTACGCGCCGAGCGCCTCGGTGTATGCGGCGCTCCGTCGGCGGTCGCTTGGTGCGGATGCGGATTCGCCGGCGCGAGCGGTTTCCGCCGCACGGGGCGTATTGGCGTTCGGCGCACCGGAGCGTCCGCGCCAGTCCGGCATGGCGAGATGGGACACGCTGCCCCCGCTCCCCGAGGCAGCCTCCGAAGCGCGGGACGTAGCGCGCACATCGCCGAGATCCGTAGCGAAGATCGGTCGTGATGCGAGCGAAGCAGCGCTCAAGCGAACGCGCCTCTCCGACGTGTCTGTTCTGCATTTCGCGTCGCACGCCGTGGTCGACCCGGCGGGACTCCGCGGAACCGCGCTCCTCCTTGCACCCGGCGGTGGCGAGGACGGGATCGTACGTCCGGAGGAGCTGAGCGCCCTGTCGCTCGATGCGGACCTCGTGGTCCTTTCCGCGTGCGCGACGGCAGTGAGCGGCGGTCACGCCGGCGACGAGGGATTGCGGGGGTTGGTTGCGCCTCTGCTCGAGGCGGGCGCGCGCGGCGTCGCGGCAACGCTCTGGGCAGTCGACGACCAGGCGCAACGCATGCTGGTTCGGCGGTTCTACCAGCGGCTCGCACGTGGCGAATCGACCGCGGCGGCACTTCGCGGTGCGAAGCTCGAGGCGCTGCGAGGCGGTGCGCCACCGAGGGACTGGGCCGCGCTCGTGCTCTGGGGGGACCCACTCACTCGGCCTCTCGGGACGGGACAGCTCAGTCAGAGCCCGACATCGCCCGCGCGCCCACGCTGACTGCGGCGTCGGCGTCACAACTCGGCCCCGCAGCATCCTCTTCCGCTGGCGACGGCGGCATCTGCCGTTGCAATATCCGTTGGTGCCCGCTCACAGTCACCCCGCCGCCCGCCGTTCAGATGACCGTGACGCAATCTGACACGGTCTCACGGGCGCTCGAGTCCATCATGACGCGATACTCCGGCGTGGTTCGCACGGTCGGAGCGCGCTATCGGCTTCCGAGCGCCGACCTCGACGAGCTCACGCAGGAGGTTCGCGTCCGACTGTGGGGAGCATTGAGCACCAATGAGAGGATCGACGCCGTCAGCCCGTCCTACCTGTACCGAGCGGCGACAACGGCGGCGATCGATATTGTCCGTCGGCGGCGATCAGCTCGAGGCGACTCGCTCGACATGGTGGACGACGCAGAAATCAGTGCGCGTCGAGCACCGCCAACGCCGGAACGGGATGCGTCGCTGAAAGAGCTCGGAGAGCGGGTGGAACAGGCACTGCAGTCGATCGTGGCATCGCGGAGGCCGGTAGTGCGGATGTATCTCGCCGGCTACGGCACTGCGGAGATCGGCGAGTTGATGGGCTGGACGGAGGCAAAGGCGCGGAATCTCGTGTACCGCGGGCTGGCGGATCTTCGCCTGCGACTACAGGCCATGGGCATCGACGGCGGGGGAGACGCGTAATGCAATTGAACGACGAACGACTTCGCCTCGCGTACGGCAGCCTTCTCGACGGTCGCACCGACGGATCGCGACGCTCGCATCCGGAACCCGAAGCCCTCGTCGCGCTCGCCGAGCGGTCCGGGAGTGAAGCCGTCCGGCTCGAGGTGCTCGATCACGTCATGACGTGCGACGCCTGTCGACGCGAGCTCGATCTCGTTCGGGCGAGTCTCTCGGCCGCCGGACTCCCACGGCAGCGTAGGTGGTTCCGGTCGCCGTCCATCGGGATCATGGCGATTGCGGCGAGCCTGCTGATCGTCGCCGGCGTGAGGTTGTTGTCGACGTCCGGCGATGTCGAGACCGGCTCTCGGCTGCGCGGAGCGTCCGCTGTGTCCACGTATCCCGTCCGATGGCTTCCCACCGGTGCTGCCGGCTTGGCGTGGCGACCAACGGCTGATGCCGTTGCCTATCGGCTCGAGGTGATCGACGAGGCAGGAGCCGCGTTGGTCGATTCCACCGTGCGCGACACGTCGTTCGTCCTCTCCGATTCGCTCGCGAAAGCTCCGCGCATGCTCTCGTGGACCGTGACGGCCACGCTGGGCGATGGCTCGACGGTTTCTTCCCTCCCCGTTCGTCTCGTACCACCCGCCAGGTAGCGCCGTGGCGAGATCGATGCTCACGCTGCTCGCGGCTGTGATGGTCGCGGCGTGCAGCGGGAATGACGTCATCGAGCCAGCGCCAGCGATCGAAATCGGGTTGTCTTCCGGGGCACTTACCGTGATTCAGGATGAATCGGCCACGGTCAACCTCTCGCTGACCCGTTCTGGTGGCTTCGCGGGCGATGTCTCGATCGTGTTCGACAGGATGCCAAGCGGCATCCTGTCCAGCGTCGCCCCGCCCTCTCTCGACCCGGCCGTCTCGTCAGCAGTCATCACGATCCGTACATCGACCATCGTTGCTCCAGGCGTCTACAACGTGACGGTGCGCGCGACCGGGTCAGGAGTAACCGCGGCAACCGCCGACCTCGCGATCACCATAGTCGCGGCCTCGTCGTACGGTCCGTAAGCGGCCGCTCTCGTCACCCCCAAAATCGTAGTTAGGCATCGGTTGTTCGCCCGGTGAGAGGAAGGAAGATTAGCGCGCGTTCATACTCCCACGGATTAGCTCGCGTGTGGCGTATGCAGACCGTCAACATCACGAGAACCGGCGGCTTCGACGGAGATATTGCGCTCACGGCGACAGGCCTCCCGACAGGCGTCACAGCGGCGTTCGATCCGCAAAGCGCCACCGGCAACTCGTCTGCGCTCACCCTCACCGCCGCCGCGAACGCAACGACGGGCACTGCAACGGTCACGGTGAAAGGAACGGCGACCGGCCAGGCCGACAAAACCACCGCGTTCCAGTTGACCGTCAACGCCGCGGCGGCTGGCGGGTTCACGCTGGCTGCCAACCCGGCGACGCTCACCATTCCGCAGGGGGCGGGCGGCACGTCGACGGTGAACATGACGCGGACAGGCGGTTTCGCCGGCGCGGTCACGCTGACCGCAACCGGTCTGCCTAACGGCGTGACGGCGGTGTTCGATCCTGCGGCGCCGACGACGAACGCATCCACGTTGACGCTGACGGCATCAGCGACCGCAGCGACAGGCACTGCCACTGTGACCATTCACGGGAACGCAACAGGGCTGAACGAGCAGACCACCACGCTCGCCTTGACCGTGAACGCCGCCTCGGGCGGCAGCGGCAACACCTCGCTCGAGTTCTGCACGGCGGACCAGACCCCCATCTGGTTGGCCTTCCAGGACGGCGCCAACGGGACGTGGGCGCGCGTGAACCCGTCGGGCCCGAAGTTCCAGTTCAACATCACGCAGGCGAAGGCTGGCGTCGCGTACGTGACGAGCACGCCGTCGGCGGGCGTTGCCAGCGCGCCACGCAGTCTGGCGATTCGACTCGTCGGATACCTCCAGCGCGAGATGCTGCTGCGAAATCGCCCAACTCGCGCCTCGTACTCGTACGCAGCGCAGTCACTCGCGACGGGCTACAGCTTGACGATCCTCTACGGTTCGCAGGCGGAGCTGAACGGGCGAGGCACAAACCTCTGCCTCCCGGGATCGGGCAAAACCGTTAACGGCACCGTCGCGGGAGTGAGCTTGGCGCAGATGCAGTCGGCGTCGATTTCTCTGGGCTCATCGACCACGAGCGCGACGTCCGCGGGTACGTTCCAGCTCACGGATGTCCCCGACGGTGCTCTGGACCTCGTCGCAGCTCGGTCCACGACGAACACGACGACGTTCGTTACCTCGGTCGACAAGATGATCATCCGCCGCGGCGTGAACGCCGCGAACAACGCGACGCTGCCTGTGCTGGACTTCGGCGCGGCGGAGGCGTTCGAGCCCGTTCAGGCGACGCTCACCATCGGCAACCTCGGAACGGATGTCGCGACCGTGTTCACGAACTACTTCACGGCGGCGGGTTCCGGAGCGGCTGGCGCCACGGTCGGCGCATCCATCCTGCCGAGCGCGGGTCCGTTCACGTACTACGGCGTACCGGCCTCGAAGCAGATTGCCGGAGATCTGCACCTCGCGCTCGCGATCGCGTTCCCCGACCTTACGACGCTCGATCAGGAACGCGTCGCCGCGCTGTACTTCAAGGATCCGACCGATCGCACGGTGACGCTCGGCGCTGCACTCCCTGCGCAGACCGTGTCCGCTGCGGCAACGGCGCCGTACGTTCGGTTCCGCGCAACGGGACCGATTCCGGCAGACTACGGAAAACTCCTCGACCTCGAGTTCACGCAATCCAGCGCGACGCGTTCCGTAAGCATCATTGCCAGCGAGAGCTATCTGACGGGCGGAGCGACCTACGACATCACGGTTCCGGACTTCAGCGGTGTCGCCGGCTGGGACAACAACTGGGGGCCGAAGACCGGCTCGGCGACTGACTGGCGCGTGTCGACCTACGGCTTCACCGGCATCGGGTTGGGGTCACTCACCCCGGTGGACGGTGCAACGTTCAAGGGTGCAGGCCGGAGCGGGACCATCACACCGTAACGGCGGAGCAGCCGAACCACGACGGGCGCCGCTCTCGCGAGAGCGGCGCCCGTCGCTGTCTTCAATCCGGAGTGGGCAGCAATCTTGCGCACGCGTCAGCCCGCAATGACTTCCCGGGCTCGCATCCTCAACGCTGCTCTGCGCGCGTTCGTGCTCGTTTTTGGCGCAGCGGCGCTCTGGCTCGCGCGCGACGCTATGAGCCCGGACGGCATCGCGTATCTCGACGCCAGCGACGTGTACTTGTCCGGTGGCTGGCCCGCGGCAGGCAGTGGGTATTGGAGCCCGCTCTATCCCACACTGCTCGCGGTCGCGCGGCTCGTGGCCGGGCGAGGTGCGGCGAGCGAACAGTCGATCGCCCAGGGCGTCAACTTCATACTCTTTCTCTGCGCGTTCGCCGCACTCGAGTACCTCGTTCGCGAGGTTCGGTGGACGACCCGCGCTCGGCTTCCCGGCGCGCCACCTAACGACACAGCCTGGCGAATACTGGTCTACGCGCTGTTCGGCGTGCTCACCGTCGGATGGATCCGCCTCTGGATGCCGACGCCCGACATGGCCGTCGCGGCGATCGTCCTCGCGACCGCGGGCGTCGGCACCCGGCTCGCGACGGGACGTGGCCGATGGCCGAGCGTGGTCGTGTTCGGCCTCCTCCTCGGACTCGGATATCTCGCCAAGGCGGTGCTTCTGCCGATTGGCATTTGCTCGCTCGTGACTCTCGCGGCACTCGTGCGCCGCCGGCCGGGCGGCCTGTCACACATCGCAATGGCCACGCTGATCTTTTTGGGTTTAGCCATCCCGCAGGTCATATACGCGTCGCGGCTCAAGGGCTCGCCGACGTTCGGCGACGTTGGGCGACTGAACTATCTGTGGTTCGTCGCCGGCGTCCCGGGGCCGGTGACGTCCGCATTCCCGCTTCCTGCGCGACTTCCGTCGCCCTCGGTAGCAGGCCAGACGCTCACGACGCTCGACCCGGTGCGCGGCGAGCACCCTGCGATCTACGACATCGACGCGCCGATTCCGGGAACCCTCCCCATCTGGTACGATGCCGGCTACTGGTACCGTGGAGTCGTCGCGCCGTTGCGTCCGGGGGCGATCGTGCGCACGTTCGTTAGGCAGCTCCGCGCGTATCTCGAGCTGTTCGGGTTCCTGCTCGTTGGTGGTGTCGCGGCGGCCGTCGGCGGCACGGTCTCGCGGCGCTCGCTGCTCGCGATACGCCCGTCGCCGATGCTCGTGATCCCCGCGCTCGCGGCGCTCGCGCTTTACGCGCTGGTTCTGGTGCAGTCCCGTTACGTTGCCGCCTTCGCCCTGCTGCTGTTCGCGGGTCTGGTCCCGCCGTGGTCGACTGACGCGCTGTCCCGGCGCCTGCGCTCGGGCTTCGCGGTCGGTGCCATCGCCAGTCTCCCGCTCATCGCGTATCAGGCTCGCGTCGACGGCAGCTACTGGCGCGGCTCGGCCCAAGCACGTGCGAACGTCGCGGCCGCGATTGCGGCACACGGGGTCGGCCCCGGATCGCGGATCGGCTTTATTGGCGAGGCGTACGAGGCACTGTGGGCGCGCACGGCGCGACTCCGCTTCGTCTCGCTGGTGCCGCTCGCCGAGGCGCCGCGCTTCTGGGAGCTCGACGCTAGCGGCCGGGCCGCCGTGCTGCTGCACATGCAGCAGCACGGCGCACAGGCGATCATCGCGGAGGCTCCGGCGCGTGGCGTCGACATCGACGGTTGGGAGCCGCTTCCGCCGGCCGGAGTTCCACGGTCCGAGCTCATCCTCTACACGGGACGGCGCTAGCTTTCCGGCCCATGTCGATCGACCAACTCGTCGCCCTTATGATCGCCAAGCGCTGGGAAATGCTGGCCGTCATCACCGGCATCATCAGCGTCTACCTGAGCACACGCGAGAACATCTGGAGCTGGCCCACGGCGCTCGTCAACGTTGCGCTCTACTTCGTCGTGTTCTACGAGGAGAAGCTGTACGCGGACATGGGACTCCAGGTAGTGTACTTCGCGCTATCGCTCTACGGATGGTACGAGTGGCTGTATGGGGGTGAGAACCGCACGGAGCTCCGCGTTTCCCGAACGTCACCGGCGTTAGGCATCAGGCTGGCGATGATCGGCATCGCTTGCGTGGCCGTCCTCGGCACGTTGCTCGCGCGATTCACCGACGCAGCATTGCCGTACATCGATTCCGCGACGGCGAGCACGAGCCTCGTCGCGCAGTGGATGATGACGCGAAAGATCCTCGAGAACTGGGCCGTGTGGGTGGCGGTGGATGTCGTCTACATCGCAATGTTCATCTTCAAGCGGCTGTACCTGACGGCGGGCCTGTACGCGGTGTTCCTCGTCCTGGCCGTCATGGGCTACGTACAATGGAAGCGATCGCTGGTCGCGCGCAGGCCGGCCTGAGTCGAGTGGCGCGGACCACTGTGCGAAACGCGTCGCGATGAAACGCGTCGTCGTGACGGGCTCCGAGTGTACCGGCAAGACAACGCTGGCGGGCGACCTCGCGCGTCAGTTCGGAACGGTCTGGGTTGCGGAGTACGCACGCGAATACCTCGATCGCAAAGTCGCGACGACGGGACTGCCGCTGGATGCGAGCGACGTCGAACCGATCGCGCTCGGGCAGATCGCGGCGGAAGACCGAGGGGCGGCGCTGGCGGGCGACCTGGTCGTGCTCGACACCGATCTCCTGAGCACCACGGTGTACGCCCGACACTACTACGGCGTGTGCCCCGCGTGGATCGAGCAGGCCGCACGCGACCGCCGCGCCGACCTGTATCTGCTCTGTGACATCGATGTTCCGTGGGTGGCCGACTCGGTACGCGACCGGCCCTACCACCGCGAGCACCTTCACGCGCTCTTCGTCGATGCCCTGGATGCGTTAGGCGCGCCGTACGTGACGATCCACGGCCCGTGGCCCGACCGCCTTGCGACCGCGGTGGAGGCAGTCAGCGTGTTGTGACGAAGGATGTTGACCCGGAAGGTCTGCTGTTTCCCGTTCGGTCGCCAGTCGCCAGTCGCCAGTCGCCAGTCGCCAGTCGCCAGTCGCCTAGTCAAGCTCCATCTGCCGAACACCGAACCGCGACCACTGTGCCTGCACGTTGGAGCGGATCATCGATTGCACACCGTCCGGATCACGGATCGCGTGGAGCACGACGCGTGGCGTGCTCGCGTCGGCGCTCAGGATCTGCACGTCACCGACTCCCGCCATGCGCGCCCACAAGGGACGCAGGATGATCGAGTCCCGGACGCGCCGAAGCTCGAGGTCCTCCGTTCTGGTCGAAAGCACGCCCGTCGTGACCCGCAGTCGCTCGCTCGTGAGGACGTACTTGGTCGTGCTCACCTTGAGGTAGGTGGCGAGCGCGCCAATGCCGCATAGCACCCAGATCGCCACGATGATCCACGGGTACACCGAGCGCAGATTGACGTCGGTCGTCGCAGTCGGCGCCGTTCCAGCCCGCAGAAACAGCAACCCGATCGTCGATACGACGATGCCGATCCCGAGCAGCAGGTAGACGGGCAGGTTGACCGCCTGCGATGGCGATCCCCGCCAGACCATTCGCTCTCCGGTTGGTTGCGTCGATGATTGCTCGGACACACGCTCCTCGTCGGCGATCATGGTGAGTCGTCGCGCCAATGCTATCCAGACGACTCACCAGCGACAAGGCAGCGTGAGCCTACCGCTTCAGCCGGAACGCCACGATCGCGTCCGACCAGCCGAAGAGCTCTCCATCGCCGCCGGCCGCGACCACCACGTATTGGCGTCCGTCACGCGGCCCTCGGAACGTCATGGGCGTCGCCTTCGCCGCCGCGGGGAGCGACCCCCGCCAGAGCTCTCGGCCGGTCTCGATGTCGAACGCGTGCAGCGAGTGATCGAGCGACGCGCCAATGAAGACGACACCGCCGGCAGTCGTGATCGCCCCGCCAAGATTGACCGACCCGAGCGCTGCCGCCCGCGCGGAATCCACCCCTGGCGGCAGCATCGGGCCTAACGACCCGAGTGGCACATCCCACTTCTTCGTCCCGGTGTTGAGATCGATCGCAACCAGTGACCCAAACGGCGGCGGTGAGCATGGGGCGCCACCCGGCCCGAACATGAACTGGCGTCGCATGACATACGGGGTGCCTCGCATGTCGGTGTACTGTGCCCCAGGGCCTCGCGTCTCCGCGACGTCGGTGACCGTGTTCCGGTCGAACGATGCACGCGGAATGAGCTTCACCTCGATCGGAATGCGATTCACCGGCACGACCACGATCTGTCGAGCCGGGTCGAAGGTCACACCGCCCCAGTGCGCGCCCCCGATGCTCGACGGATACACCAGTGTTCCCCGCTCGCTCGGCGGCGTGAACGGTCCCTCGTTTCGGAGTCCCTCGATCCGGGCTCGACACGCGGCGCGATCGGCGTCAGTCGCGCCAAAGGCATCGTCAGGCGTTAGGCTCTGCGGGCTGAGTGGCGGCAGCACGGCGTTGAATGGCTGCGTCGGGCTCGCGCGCTCGCCCGCGACGTCACTCGCCGGAACCGGCCGCTCCTCGACCGGGAACACCGGCACGCCCGTATCCCGGTTGAGGACGAACAGCTGGCCGGTCTTGGTCGACTGCAACACGACCGGGACCTCGTTACCGTCCTTGCGCAGCGTGACGAGCGCCGGCGGGGACGCGACATCGTAGTCCCAGAGGTCGTGGTGAACGACCTGGAAGTGCCACACGACGCGTCCCGTCGATGCACGCAGGGCGACGATGGAGTTCGCGTACCGATTGTCGCCGAGCCGCTCGCCACCGAAGTAGTCCGGGCTCGCGCTGCCGGTGGGCACGAATACGAGGTCCCGCGCCGGGTCAGCGGCAATCACGCTCCAGGCGTTGGCTGCGCCCGTGGCGTGTGCCCGCGGGCCAATCCACGTACGCCAGGCAGTGTCCGCGGAATCCTGCGGAACAGGGTCCCATGTCCAGCGAAGCGCGCCGCTGCGCGCGTCGAACGCGCGCACTTCGCCACTGGCCGCGTCGGTGCGGTTATTGTCCGCGACGGAGCTGCCTACGACAATGATGTCGTTGATGATGGCAGGCGGCGACGTCACCTCGTACTCTGCCGTTTCGAACGGCGTGTTGCGCAGCGACGCGCGCAGGTCGACGGTGCCGCGAGCCCCAAACGACGCGCAGGGCGTCCCGTGGGCCGCGTCGAGCGCAATGAGACGGCCGTCGATCGTGGCGACGATCACACGCCTAACGCACTCAGTACCGGACTGCCTCGGCCGGCGCGAGTCGACCCAGTACGACACACCGCGGCTCGTGAAGTCGCCGAACGTAATCGCACGGTCGACCTTGGGGTCGAACTTCCAGAGCTCGTGCCCGGTCTCCGGATCGAGCGCGATCACGCGCCCGAGCGGCGTGCTGATGAACATCCGCCCGTCCGCAACGAGTGGCGTTACCTCCAGTGAGCGCTGTCGCCGCCGACCCGCGAATTCCGGTGCGGTTTCGCCGGTGTGGTACGTCCACGCCGGCTCGAGCCGCGAGACATTTTCGCGTGTGATCTCCGCGAGTGGTGACCAGCGGCTACCGAGACCGTCGCGCCCGTACGCGCGCCATTCACCGTCGGGAGTTGATTGTGCGCGACCTGCCTGTCCGCTTGCCGGCGAGGCCATCGATGCAGCGACGGTCAGCACCCCAACGATCCGCGTGATGCCGCGCAGAACGACCGATGTATTACTCATGAGACTACCCCGGGAATCGAAGTCAGAACCCGGGAACAATCTCGGTCAGGGTTCCCCGGACTCCAACGTGTTCGGGACTTCCGGGACCGGCGCGGTACGAGCGGGCGACCGCTTCTCGTACGCGTGCGCGGATCTCGGGGTTGACGCCTCAGCGATCCCGTCCGGCACCAGCGGCAGGATCCGACCGCGCACCATCGCGACGATCGACTTCGAGACGTCCTCCTGAATCGCAAACACATCGTCGAGCTGTCGGTCGTAGCTTCGCGACCATAGCTGGAATCCATCGGATGCATTCACGAGCTGAACCGTGATGCGGAGCTTTCCACCGGACTTTCGGACGCACCCTTCCAGCACGGTCGCGACTCCGAGCCTGCGTCCGACTTCGCGGACGTCCGCGCGCCCGTCTCTGAACGCAAACGCGGACGTACGTGCCGCGACACGCACGCCTTCGACCTGGGTCAGCGAGTTGATCACCTCCTCGGCGATCCCGTCGCTGAAGTAGGCGTTGTCGTGTCCCGGGCTCAGGTCTGTGAACGGGAGCACGGCGATCGACCCGGGAGGCGCGTTCGAGACTTGCGCGGAGCCTCGCCAAACGCCAAGCGCGATGACTGCTGCGAGCGCGAGCGCGAACGCCACAGCGGCCGACACCTCGATCGAAAGGCGGCGTCGCCTGCCGGCGATAACGACCGATGAGGGAAGCCGTTCGTCGTTAGGCACGGACCCGGCCGGCATCAACGGAAGCGCGGTCTCGTCCGGCGGCGGAGTCACCGCGGCGTCGGCAATCGGCTCCCGAACCGTCGAGGTGCTGATCCCGGACTCGACCCGATCTGCCTTGAGCCGTTCGGCCAGACGAACCACCGATGCATTGGGCGCGACCCCCAGATCATGCTCGAGCAGCGCCGTGTGAATCGCCGCGTGTCGCACGGCGGCGCCCGGATCGCCGACCATCGCCAGTGCTTCCATCAACGCGACGGCGACGCGCGAGCTGTAAGGATCGTGGCTCGCGAGGCGGCGCCACCAGGTCACCGCATCGGCCATGGCGCCTTTCGACTCCGCGGCCTGCGCCAGGTGGTCCAATGTCTCCGCATAGCCGCCCGCCAGGCGAGTGCGCTCGCCCTCGAGCCAGCGTTCGAACTCGGTACCGTCCACGAGGTACACGCCGTCCACCAGCGGTCCTGCATACAACAATGCGGCTCGCTCGCGATCTCCCGACTCGACAGCACGCTCGAAATCCGCGACGTCGGACGACACCATGCCGTCTACGAGACGCAGCTCCTCTCCAACAGCGACGATTGCCTCGCCACCCACTGCCTGGTTGATCCGGTACACGGAATCGGAGAGAAGCGGGCGTCCGCGTTCGGGATCGGCCTCTGGCCAGAGATAGGCAATGAGCTTCTCGCGACTCGATCCACGACCACGAGCCTGGCAGGTCGCCAGAATCGCGAGCAGCGCGAGGCGATGCCGCTGCACGGCGCGTCCGCTCAGCGGACCGGCAGGACCTTCCACCGCGACCCCGCCAAAGAGCTTGAGATACAGCATGATGCGTCTGGCGACGAGTTGACGACGAACGGACGATCGTCCGGCGAGCCCCGTTCATCATCTTGGCGCGCCTCGAACGGGATTACGAATTCCCGCTCCCTCCGCCGGCCATCGGCCGGCTGAACTCTAGACGCGGAGGATGTACCTCAATGCAGCACCTATCGATGCGCACGCGCGCATTTTCCAGCCTCGTCGGCTCACTCTCCCTGCTGATCGCAGCCGGGTGCGCCGAGCCGCCTTCGCCGAGCGCGCCGCGCACGGTGACCATTCCCGAGACCCCGGCCTCGATCGCGTCGGTTGGCGATGACCTGGGTCGTCTGCGCGGTGCGGTGGCGCAGTTCCACAACATCGGCGCCGCCGGACAGGCCGGCTACTCCCAGCTCACCGGCTGCATGGTCGATCCCGGCGGCGCTGGCGGGATGGGCTTCCATTACGCCAAATCGGACGCGTTCGACGGCGTCATCGATCCGGTCGCGCCGAAGGCGCTGCTCTACGAGCCGGACTCCAACGGCCAGCTCAGATTGGTCGCAGTCGAGTTCATCGTTCCTTACACCATCGCCCCGCGTGAGGGGCCTGCGCCTCGGCTGTTCGGCCAGGACTTCCTGCACAACGACGACTTCCAGATCTGGATGCTCCACGCGTGGATCTGGAAGAACAACCCATCAGGCATGTTCGCGAGCTGGAATCCAGACGTGAATTGCGATGCGGTCCCCGCCTCGCAGCGCATGTCGCACGCTCACTGAGCTGAAGGGCGTCAGCTCTCCCGCATCGCCTCCATGGGTGAGACGTTCGCCGCTCGTTGCGCCGGCAGAAACGACGCAACGAGCGCGACGGCGAGAAAGACACCCGTCGCAACCGCGAGCGTCCGCGCATCGGCTCCGCTCACGTCGAACAGCACCGCTTCGAGCCGCTGCCTCACGACGAACGACAAGACCAGTCCAATCAGCGTCCCGGGAATCGCGTAGGACATCCCTCGACCGATCACCATCGCGATTACACCGCCGCGACTCGCGCCAAGCGCCACACGCACACCAATCTCGCGACGCCGGGCAGCAACGAGATACGACAGCATCCCGAAGATACCAATCGCGGCGAGTGACAGTGCCACGGTGGCGAAGCCACCGAGCAGCGTAGCCCAGTGTCGCTGCGGGGCGACGGAGGAGTAGATGCGCTCCTCGAGTCGTCCGGCATCGTCGAGCGCGAGGCCCGGATCGATCCCGCGGAGTACATCGCGTGTGCGATCGACCGCGTTGTCGTTGGATGCCGCGGTTCGAACGAACAGGTAGTAGTTGGCCGACATGTTCTGCGCCGCCGGCACGTACATCGCCTCGCCGTTGCCGCTGAGTCCCTGATACTTCACGTCGCCCACGACGCCGATGATGGTGAACGGCTGGCATGCGGTGCAGCCGCCTCCCTGGAGTTGGCGGCCAACCGCAGGTCGATCCGCCGAATAGTGTCGTACCCACGAGCGACTCACGATCATCACCTGCGGTCCGGTGCCGGTATCCGTCTCCGCAAAGGTCCGCCCCTCGAGCACCGGAACGCCGACCGCCGCAAAGAACGTCGGATTGACGGACATGTACGGGGCCGTCGGTTGCGCGTCGCCCGGCTGAACAGGTCGGTCGACGAGATCGAAGTTATTGATGTCGGCTGGCTCGTCGGGCGGCATCGACTCGTTGACACCAGCCGCGATGACGCCGGGCTGCTCCGCCATCCTGGCAAGGGCTCGCCGCCAGAAGACGCTTGCGTCGTCAGGCGAACCGTACTGTGCCGGTGGCAGCGACACACGCACGTACGCCACGGTGCGAGGATCAAACCCGACGTCGACACGCTGCAGCCGCACGAAGCTGTTGATCAACAGCGCGGCCGTCGCCAGCACTGGCAGCGCAAGCGCGAACTGCGCCGTCACGAGCACGCCGCGGAGCAGCTGCGTCGATCGTCCGACCCCGATCTCGCGGTCGCCGCTGCGAACGGACGTCGAGAAGTCACGCCGGAAGAGCGTCAGCGCTGGGTACAGCCCGACAACGACACCGGCGATGAGCGCCAGCGCCGCCGCGAACGTAACGGCCCGCACGTCGATGCGTGCCTCGCTCAACCGTGCCACCGGCGGTCCGACTGCAACGAGCCCCCGGAGCAGCAACGGCGCCAACAGCGCGCCCGCGGTCGCGCCTAACGCGGCGAGGACGAGGCTCTCCGTCACGAGCATCCGCGCGACACGGGCTGACGACGCGCCGAGCACCGTTCGGAGCACAGCCTCACGCGACCGGCCGGTCACCCGAACGAGCGTCAGGCTCGCGACGTTCGCGATCGCGATGAGCAGGACAAGCGCTACCGCGGCCGCGAACAGTCCAAGAGTCTGACCGGCGTCGCCGAGCACGGTCACGCGCAGCGAGTATGGCGTCAACCGCGCCTTGCGGTCCTGGAAGCTCGAGGCCCACTGCGGGAAAATGCGTTCGCTGATCACGGCCAGATCCTTCGCCGCCGATTCCACCGTCACACCGTCTTTGAGCCGCGCGATGACGCGCATGTTGAACGGACCACGGCGCTCGGGCGTCGGCACCCTCATTCCCGTCCATAGCTCGGCGCGAGTGGCAGCGAGGTCGCGCACGCTCGCGCCGAACACCCCGACGATCGAATACGCGACGCCGTCGATCGTCACCGTCTTGCCGACAGCAGCCGATCCATCGCCGCCGAACTCGCGCACGGCAAAGGGGTGGGTCGCCACAGCGACGAACGAGTTCGACGCGATATCGCTCGCGGTGATGAGCCGCCCGCGAGCCACCTGGACACCGAGAGCCGAGAAGAATCCGCCGTCGGCCGCCGCGATGATGGAACGCCTGACGCGCCCGTCTATCGCGAGCGTGGCCTCTCGGCCACGCTGCGCGCCCACCGCGATGAAGCTCCGCTGCTGAGCGACCACCGCGAGATAGTCCGCCGCCGAAAGCCCGAAGAGATTCGTCGGAGAGTTTTGTTGATAGATGCGAACGAGACGATCGTCCTGGGGATACGGCAGTCGCGACACGAGCACGGCGTCGACCGCGCTGAACATCGCCGTGCTCGCGCCGATGCCGAGCGCGAGCACGAGCGTCGCTGTCAGCGTGAAGCCGGGACTGCGCCTGAGCGCCCGCGCGGCGTATCGCACGTCGTAGATGACCTCCTCGAGCCACCGCGCACCGCGCGCATCCCGGTGCTCTTCGGCGAACCGGTCCACGCCGCCGAACGCGATCGCCGCCCGCCGCCTTGCCTCATCGGCTGAGATGCCGTGCGCGCGCGCGAGATCGTTCGCCTCCATCTCGATGTGAAGGCGCATCTCGTCATCCACATCGCGGTCCAGCGAGTGGCGGTAGAGGAGCGCGCGGAGTCTCCTCGCGAGCCGGCGAGTCCAGTTGGTCATTATACCCCGGCGGTTGATACCTCAAGCTTCGACAACATCGCCGCTGAAAGGGTTGACTGTCAATCAGGTCTCGCCGAACTCTCCGGCCGATTGCGCGCGGAAGCGGCGGCTCCACATCAGCGTCGTGCCATCACCCATCACGACACGGTAGTCACCGTGGAACCAGGGCTGGAGCTCCTTCACGGCATCGAGCCGTACGATCTCCGAGCGGTTGATCCGGAGAAACTTTTCAGGATCCAGTCGCTCCGCGAGCGATGTCAGACTCCCGCGCAGTGTGAACGCCGTGGCGCCGCTGTGAAGGCGAACGTAGTTGCGGTCCGCTTCGACGCGGTCGATCCGCTCGACGGGAAGCAAAAGTGCCTTGTTCGCGTGGTGCACGAGGATCCGCTGCAGGTAGCGTGGCCGACCGGTTGCAACCGCGCCGAGCAGCGCTTCGAGCTTGCTCCGAAGCTCCGCGCTGTCGTCGCCTGACGTGCGCGCGATCTCCGCTCGTGCGCGGTCGATCACCGCCGCGAATCGCTCCGGGGTGAACGGTTTGAGCAGATAGTCCAGCGCTCGAACCTCGAACGCCTTGAGCGCATACTCGTCGAACGCCGTGACGAACACGACGTGGGGCATGGATTCGACGCCGACCGCTTCGATCACGCCAAACCCGTCGAGCTCCGGCATCTGCACGTCGAGAAACACGAGCTCCGGCTGAAGCTCGGCGATGCGCTCGACCGCCTCGACGCCGGTCTCTGCCTCGCCGACGATCTCGATGTCACGATACTCGGCGACGTACCGTCGCACCTTCGCCCGTGCCGGTGCTTCGTCATCGACGATCAGGATGCGCACGCCGAATCGACCTAACGAGTAGCCGCAACGACGGCCGCGCCGTCGCCAGGGAGGTCGGCAACGGCAAGATCGGATGACACCATGGTAGCGATCGCCGCGCGCCGGTACGGCAGCGTGATGTCGACGGCAAACCCCGGCCCGTGATTCTCTGCCGAGAACCGGTGGCTGTTCCCGTAGAGCAGCCGGAGTCTGTCGCGAGTCGCCGACAGTCCGATCCCCTTGGCGAAGATGTCGGCGTCGGCTGGCGCTCCTGGTCCGTCGTCGGCGACGCTCAGATGAAGCGAAGCGCCGACGCGCTCGACATGAACTTCGATGGCACCGCCGGTCGCTCGCGACGCATTACCGTGGCGAATCGCATTCTCGACCAGCGGCTGTAGCAGGAGCGAGGGAACCAGCGCGTCCGAAACGTCCGGCATGATTGCAACGTTCACGCGAAGCCGGCTGCCGAACCGCGCCGTCATCAGTCCGAGGTAGCAGTTCAATACGTCGAGCTCCTCGCGGAGCGGCACTTCCTGCGCGTGCGACGTGCGGAGCGACAGTCGTAGCAGCTGCGACAGTTGCCCGATCAGGCGATCTGCGCTCCGCGGGTCATCGTACATCGTGGACGAGATGGTATTCAGCGCGTTGAACAGGAAATGCGGCTGGAGCTGGAGTCGCAGATTCTTCAGCTCGGCCTGCGCGAGCCCTCGCTCGAGCTGCGCTGTTCGCACCTCACGTTGCCGCGTCACCCGGTAGTACCGATACAGCGTGATGATTGCGACGAACGACGCGTAGCTAATTGCGTCCTGGCCGAATTCCATCAGGTAGCGGGCTGGCATGTACCCGTAGTCATAGGCCCCCATGCCAAGCAGCCGAAAGATCACGGTCCGCGTCAGAAACATCAGGGTCGTGTGCGCGAGCGAATACGCCACGAGCCCAGCTACGTGGGCCGGCACGCGTGCGCGCCATCGGGGGCGATCGAGTGGATACCGCCACACGAATGCGACAACGGCGACGAACAACACTGCGGCCGTGTACGCGCCGGTGGACTCCTCGATCGCGCGCCGTACGAGCGTTCCTGCCTCTCGACGCGCGATGTCGTCGAAGTACATGTACGTGAAGCGAAGCGCACCCGTCACCGTGAACAGCGAAAGCGCAACCCCCCACACGCGGCGGCGAGACGGCAGCTCGAGATAGTCGATGCCTGGCACGGCTTCGGCTTCGCGAGCTCGCGAGGCGATGGTCATGGTCCGAGCTTAGAGCCGACCACCGAGGCTCGCAACACGCCCGGTCCGAACGGGACCAAATCGGGACGACCGGGCAACGGCCCGTCAGTCCGCGCGGAGCACCATGATAGGGTCAACCCGTGATGCGCGTCGCGCTGGTATCGCCGCCGCCAGCACCGCGACCGCCGTCACGACCAGCGGTACGGCAACGAACGTCAGTGGATCGGCGGCGCTCACGCCGTACACCAGTCCCCGAAGCAGCCGCCCGCCCGCGAGCGCACCGCCGATACCGACCACGATCCCAACCGCCACCGTCCGAAGCGTTTCACCAATGACGAGCCGCTTCACATCGCCGCCGCGCGCTCCGAGCGCCAACCGAACCCCAAGCTCGCGGGTCCGTCGCGCTGTCGCGAACGACACCACGCCGAAAATCCCTACCGCCCCCAGCAGCAGCGCGAGCACGGCGAACATGCCGACGAGCGTCATCTGAAACCGCGGTTGTCGCAGTGCGACGCCGGCCAGGTCGCCTACTGTCGCCACCTGGACCACCCGCGCTTCCGGGTCGATCTCAGCGACCGCCGATCGCAGGGACGAGGTGAGCGCGCGAGGATCGCCTGCCGCGCGCACCACCAGGTGGTTGAGCTTCCACGGGCTCTGCGTGTACGGCACATAGATGTCGAGCGACTCGAAACGCGGGTCACGATAGCGGGCCGCGCCGACGACGCCGACAACTTCAACCCAGGGTTCCCGGGAGGTTGGCGGTCCCCACTTGAGTCGTTTGGCAATCGGTGACTCGCCGGGCCAGAACCGCTGCGCGGTAGCCGCGCTGACGACAACCACCCTCGGTGCAGTCTCGTCGTCGCTCGTCGACAGGCCCCTACCTTCTACCAAGGGAATGCCCGCGGCGTCGAAGTAGCCCGGAGTCACCGCCTCGTAGTTCACGAGCGGCAGTCGCCGCTGCGTCTCGGCATCCATTCCTTCCAGCGAGAGCGGATAGTCGAATCCATCGGGTCCCGCGAGCGGTCGAAGCAGAACGGCGCCTGCGGCGCGCACTCCCGGCAGTTCGGCCGCACGCGCTATCACGTCCCGATAGAAGGCACGCGCCTTTACCGGGTCGGCGTATTTCGCCTCGGGCAAATACAGCTCCGACGTGAGTGAATGAACCCGGTCGAAGCCGAGCGGAGCGGAAGTCAGTTGCATGAAGCTCCGCAGCAACACGCCGCCGCCGATCGCCAACACGACGGCAAGGGCAACCTCGGTCGCAATCAGCGCGCGTTGAGTCTTCCGCGATGCCCAACTCCCCGTCGTACGCCCGGTTGACGAGCGGAGCGCCGCACCTGGATCGAGCTGCGTTCCGCGCACAGCCGGAAGAACGCCGAACAGCAAGGTCGTTGCGACCATGAGCGCCGTGGTGAACGCCGCGATGCGAGCGTCGATTTCCACAGCGTCTGCGCCGTACAAGTCGGCCGGAATCATCGCCACAATCGCGCCACGACCCGCGATGCATGCCAACAGTCCGACGATCGCTCCCAGGCCACCGAGCACCGCCGCCTCCACCACCAACTGGCCCACGAGCCGACCTCGGCTCGCGCCTAACGCAATTCGCAGTGACAGCTCCCCGCGGCGCGTCACGGCCCGTGCGAGCAACAAGTTCGCAACGTTGGCGCATGCGACGAGCAGCACGAGCACCGCCGCAGCCAGGAGCATGAGCATACCGCGGCGTGCGTCGCCGCGAAGCTCGGTCTCGACGGACGTCAGCTGGACGATGCCCGATACCGCGTTCGACAAACCGGCGGCCGCCGCCGACCGAGCGAGCACACGTTCGGCATCCTTGCGAGCGGCCTCGATCGACACGCCGGGTCGAACACGGCCCACGATGTTCAGAAACGCGATCTGAGGGTTGTCGACGAGAGTGTCGATCGCCGGCACGAGCGCGATCCAGGCCTCGGAGCCACGTGGGTACTCGAACCCTCGGGGCATCACGCCCACGACGGTGTAGCGCGTTCCGTTCAACTCGATGCGCTGGCCAAGAACCGATCGCTGACCGCCGAACCGACGCTCCCAAATCCCGTAGCCGAGGACGATGACGGGCTCGGCACCGCGGCGGTCGTCAACAGGCGTGAGCGTTCTGCCGAGCAACGGTCGCGCGCCAAGCACATCGAACAGGTTCCCAGAGGCTCCGACGGCGGCGACCGGTTCGTTCGCCCCGCCGTCCGTCCGCACAGCCGGCTGCATGGTGGATGGCACGGCGGCCACACCACTGAATGCGGCTGCGCCGTCTCGGACATCGCGGTATTCCGGATAGCTCGTCTCGACTTGCGTCTTACCGCCCGGTTGCGCGCGTCTGACGAGCATGAGACGCTCGGACTCCATAAAGGGGAGTGTGCGCAAGATCACAGTATCTACGACGGCAAAGACTGCGGTGGTCACTGCCACGCCTAACGCTAGAGTCAGCGTCGCGACGACGGCGAACGCGGGGCGGCGCCGGAGCTGGGTAATCGCAACTACCGCGTCACGGCGAAGTTGGCGTGTGAATGAACGTTCCATGAGTCGCCGGCCCTTGGTCGACGTAACGGTGTTCGAGCTGGAGGAACCCCACGCGAGAATGGCTTGTGCGAAGGAAACCCACCAGCGATCTGTGACGACCCGAAGCTTCACGCGGATCGTTTTCGAATGACGGCCATCCGTTCATACGATCTCTCAACGCGAATACGTGTGGTGTTTCCGCATCACGACCGTGGCGACACGGCAGCACCAGCTGCGACAAGACGACTGGGCACGGTAGCAGTGTCAACATTGTAACCACCTACAACACGGTGACATATCGACTCGACGTACCCCGTCGGTCACCCTGGCTTTTTTAGTCTGGACATTTTCGGCTGTGTGATTACAATGGCCGAGCAGCCGATTAAACGACGCTAACGTATTTGATGCTGCGTAAACGGGGTTGTTTGTTCCGGGTCGGACTTCCGCCAGTCGGCGGTTGGGAATGGCCCAGCAAACCCGATCGCACGCAGCCTGACATGGCGCCAGGAGCGACGACGCTGAGACCCTTCTGTCGGACGTTTGCTGTGGCGAACCGCGATAGAGGTAGAGCTTGATCGCTACAAGTTCGGTCAGCAGCGAGCGTGGGGAGCGCGTCGCTCGTCGTCGCCCGTGGGTGAGTGTCGCCACGCACGTCGTTTTGTTCGCGTTGGCGTATTTCACCGCATATGCACTGCGATTCGATTTCGAGCTCGACCCGCTACGAGGCGGCCAGTTCCTCACCACACTGCCCCTGCTTGTGCCGGTTCGCCTCATCGTCTTCTGGCGGTGGGGGATGTTTCGCCTCTACTGGCACCACGTTGGGTTCCGCGACCTCATCGGACTCCTGAGCGCTGTCACGCTCAGCTCTCTCTTGTTCGTCGTCGTCCTGTATTTCGGCGGCTGGGGATACAACATGCCCCGGTCGGTGTTCATTATCGACTGGGTGTTGACGATTTTCTTCTGCGGTGGCGTGATGCTCGCCACACGCTATGTCCGCGAACTGCGTCTCGAGCCAGCAGCGGGGAGACGCACGCTCCTGGTAGGCGCCGGATCCGGCGCCGAACAGCTGCTGCGGCAGACGCAGCACACGCGCGGGCACGACCTCACGATCGTCGGAATCGTCGACGACGACCCGTCCACGCACACGCAGCTGCTGCACGGCGCTCCGGTGCTCGGGAGCACGCGTGACATGGCGCGCCTCGTTGCGCGCTTCCGCATCGAGCTGGTTGTCATCACGGTGCAGCACGCAACGAAGGAACAGATGCGGGACCTCGTCGACCGGTGCTCAGCCACCGGCGTCGAGTACAAGATCCTGCCTTCACTCGCCGAGATGCTCTCCGGCCCCGTGATCGGCGGCCGCCTCCGCGAGGTCAGAATCGAAGACCTTCTCGGTCGCCAGCCCGTTTCGCTGGATCTGGGGGCGGTCGCTCGCGAAGTAACCGGTCGCACGATTCTCATCACCGGCGCCGCGGGATCCATCGGGTCGGAGCTGGCAAGGCAGTTGGCCGCGTTCCGGCCTTCCCGCCTCATCCTGTTCGAGCGCGCGGAGACGCCGCTCTATTTCGTCAATCTCGAGATCACGCGCAGCCATCCCCAGATCGACGTGATTGCGGCGATGGGAGACGTGACGGACGGAAATCGCGTCGAACACGTCTTCGCGCGCTACCGGCCTGATTACGTCTTCCACGCGGCGGCGTACAAGCACGTCCCGATGCTCGAGGCCAATATCCGCGAGGCGGTGCGGAATAACGTCATCGGGACTCGGAACGTCGCGGAAAGCGCCATCCGGCACGACGTGCGGAAGTTCGTCCTGATCTCCACCGATAAGGCAGTCAACCCATCGAGCGTGATGGGTGCGACGAAGCGGATCGCCGAGCGAATCCTTCTCGGATCGACGATGTGCCGAAAGGCGTCGACGGAATTCCGTATCGTGCGCTTCGGCAACGTGCTCGGTTCCGACGGTAGTGTCATCCCGCTGTTCCAGCGACAGCTTACGGCGGGGCAGCCACTCACCGTCACGCACCCGGAAGTTCGGCGCTATTTCATGACCATCCCGGAGGCGGTGCAGCTGGTGCTCCAGGCGGCGGTGCTGCCCGAAGCCGCAGCGCGGATCTCGATGCTCGAGATGGGCGAGCCCGTCCGCATTCTCTACCTCGCCGAACAGATGATTCGGCTGTCCGGGCTCACGCCATACAAGGACGTCCCGATCGTCTTTACCGGATTGCGCCCCGGTGAAAAGCTCGACGAGGAACTGACCTCGGATGTCGAGGCGACGATGCCGACGGTCGTCGAGAAGATCCGGCTCGTCAACACGGACGAGGCCGACGCCGAGTTGGTTGCGTACGGCCTCGATCGGATGGACGGGTTGGTTGCCATCGGGACGGAACAGGAGATCCGCGACGCAATTCGCGCCTTGGTGCCCGAGTATTCCGAGTTTACGCCACGTGCGCCGCTCGCGGACGTCGAAGTGCCGATTGGTACGACCGGCGCGACGCCGGCGATTCGCCGGCCAGCGCAGCCCATTGTCGCGCCTCTGGGCAACCCGCTCGACGTCAGCAAGACGGTGACGCCCAACGTTGCTCGAGCGTCGTGAGCAAACGCCGCTGAGCAGCGGGCTGTGACACGCACGGCCCGTGGTGGCCTTGCGGACGTCTGTGCCCAAGGCAAGAATGCTCGGAAGACGCGGACGGCGCGGCGATAACCTAACGTGGCGAGAATGAGCGGACTGCAGACGGCTGGCAAGCGGGCGATCGACATCGCGGGGGCGTCGATTGGCATCGTCGTGCTGGCCATCCCGATCGCGATCGTTGCCGCGCTCGTCCGCCTAACGCTCGGGACACCGGTCATCTTTCACCAGACACGCCCGGGCCTGCGCGGTCGACTGTTCGCGATGTACAAGTTCCGGACGATGCGCGACATGTACGACGCGGCCGGGAACCCGCTGCCGGATCAGGTTCGCATCACGCGCCTCGGGCGCTTTCTCCGACGCACGAGTCTCGACGAGCTCCCGGAGCTGATCAATGTCCTTCGCGGCGAGATGAGCCTCGTTGGTCCACGCCCGTTGCTCGTCGAGTACCTGGACCGATACTCGGCCGAACAGGCGCGCCGCCACGACGTCGCACCGGGGATCACGGGATTGGCCCAGATCAACGGCCGCAACACGCTGAACTGGAATGACCGACTCGCACTCGATGTCTGGTACGTCGACCACGCGAGTCTGTGGTTGGATGCGCGAATCCTCGCCCAAACGGTCATCCGGATGTTCCGCGGAAGTGAAGTCAACGCCGACGGAGACCTCGATGTGCCGAAGTTCCAGGGCATCCAGGATCGAACGACAGTGACGCCTTTTACGGGGGTAAGGAGATGACGACAGTCGAGCAGGACGTTCGCACGTTTCTCGCCGAAAACTTCTCTCTGGGACGTGACGTGAGTCATCTCTCTGCCACGCAGTCGCTGACCGAACGCGGGTTCATCGACTCGGTCGGCATCGTGGAGCTGCTCACGTTCCTCGAGACCCGGTTCGACATCCAGGTCAACGATGACGAAACGATTCCCGAGAACATCGACACGATCGACAACATCGTGCGGTTCGTGGGAGCGAAGCGCGGCGCGCTCGAGGCGACGGCACGTGACGTTGGCGCCTAACGTTTCGATGGACCTGCTCCGAATCGACCCGGAGCAGGTGACCGCCCAGATTGCCGCCGCCATGAAATCGGCGGTCGTGCAGGGCATGCGGAAGCGCGGCGTCGTCCTCGGGCTTTCGGGCGGTGTCGACAGCAGTGTGTGCGCCGCGCTCTGCGCGCGCGCGCTCGGTCCCGAGCGCGTCCTCGCGCTGCTCATGCCCGAGCGCGAGTCGTCGCCCGATTCGCTCGAGCTCGGCCGGCTGGCCGCCGACAGCGCAGGCATCCCGGTTCTCGTCGAAGACATCTCCAGCGTGCTCGACGCCGCCGGGTGCTACTCGCGCCGCGATGACGCCATCCGCACGCTGATCCCGGAGTACGGAGATGGATGGCGATGCAAGGTGTCGCTGCCGAGCGTTGTCGAAAGCGATCGATTCCGGATCTTTACCGTCATCGCCCAGGGGCCGGACGGCACCGAGCGACGCGCGCGCGTGACGCCATCGGCGTATCTCGAGATGATCTCGGCAACGAGCTTCAAGCAGCGAGCGCGGAAGATGATGGAGTACTACCACGCCGATCGGTGCAACTACGCGGTCATCGGCACGCCGAACCGCCTGGAGTACGATCAGGGGTTCTTCGTGAAGAACGGTGATGGCGCGGCAGACTTCAAGCCGATCGCTCACCTGTACAAGAGCCAGGTCTATCAGCTGGCCGAATACCTCGGCGTCCCCGAGACAATTCGTACACGTCCGCCCACAACGGACACCTACTCGCTGCCGCAGACGCAGGAGGAGTTCTACTTCTCCCTGCCGTACGACAAGATGGATCTGTGCCTGTACGCGCGGAACAACGGCATCGAGCCCGCCGACGTCGCCGCGGCGTTAGGCCTGTCAGAGCAGCAGATCGACCGCGTCTTCCGCGATATCGATTCCAAGCGACGCGCGAGCCGCTACCTGCACCTCGAACCGCAGCTCGTCGCCGACGTCGACGAAGTCGGCGGCTGACGTCCGCAGTCGCTGGCGACGCGGCATCACGAACTCTGTAGACGCCCCAGCAGGGGATGGTGGGGGACACGGCACGTGTGCGGTCTGGCGGGAATCTATGGACGATCAGGCGACAACGCGTCGCGCGAGCTGCTGGCCGCCATGGCTGGCGAGCTGCGCCACCGTGGCCCTGACGGAACCGGGCTGTACATCGACCGCCATTTCGGGATGGTCAATACGCGGCTCGCGATCATTGACCTCGCCGGCGGCGACCAGCCGCTCTGCGATGAGAGCGGCCGCTACTGGGTCATGCAGAACGGGGAGATCTTCAACTACCCCGAGCTGCAGACCGAGCTCGCCGCACTCGGTCATCGCTTCGCGACGAACAGCGACACCGAAGTGCTCGTCCACGCTTATGAGGAATGGGGGACCGGGTGCCTCGATCGCCTCAACGGCGAGTTCGCGTTCGCCGTGTGGGACCGTGAGACGAGTGAGCTGTTCCTCGCGCGCGACCGGTTCGGTATCCGGCCCCTGTTTCTCATGGAGAACAGCGGCCGGATCGCGTTCGCGTCCGAAGTGAAAGCACTGCTCCGACATCCGGACGCAGCACGCGCGCTCGATCCCGTTGCGATCGTCCAGGCGTTCACGCTCTGGGCAACAGAGCCGGCGCGTACGGCGTTCGCGGGCATCCGCGAGCTTCCAGCGGGACACTGGTTGCGCGTAGGCCCGCGCGGTTGTGAAGAACGACGCTGGTGGGATGTTCGGTTTGCATCGCCCGATGACGCGCGAACTGAGCCCGAGTCCATGCTCGTGGAGGAGCTGGCAGAGCTCCTCGATGATGCGACTCGCATCCGTCTGCGTGCCGACGTGCCGGTGGGAACGTACCTGAGTGGCGGACTGGATTCATCCGCCGTCACCGCGCTCGCCCAACGGCACACGCGCCATCCAGTCCATGCCTTCGCGATCGGATTTACCGACGCGGCGTTCGATGAGACGCAGGAACAGAACCTCGTCGCGAACCGACTCGGTACCGAGGTCACACGGATCGTGATGGACGGGACCGCCATCGCCGAGCTCATGCCGCGGGTGGTTCATCTCTCCGAGAAGCCGACGCTCCGGACCGCACCGGCGCCGCTACTCAAGCTGTCGGAAACGGTTCGCGCCGCCGGCTACAAGGTCGTGCTCACGGGTGAAGGGGCCGACGAGATGTTCGCCGGCTATGACGTGTTCAAGCTCGACAAGGTGCGTCGCTTCTGGTCGCGCTACCCCGACTCGCAGTGCCGCCCCCGTTTGCTGCATCGCCTCTACCCGTACCTGGCGCAAGACCTGGGTCGGGCTGGCCGGCTGCTGCCTAACGTCTTCCGCTCCGGGCTGACGAATACCGACGACCCGCTCTACAGCCATCGCCTTCGGTTCGAGCATGCCGCGCGCTCGCTTCGGTTCTTCGAGCCGGCGCTGCTCGACCGAGCGCAAGCCGCCGGCGACCCGAGCGACACCGTTTTGGCGCGTCTCCCGGCTGGCTACGCTGGATTCAGCACGCTGGGGCGTGCGCAGTACGTCGAGATCAGCACGTTCCTCACCGGGTACCTGCTCCACTCGCAGGGCGACCGTATGTTGATGGGGAACTCCGTCGAGGGGCGGTTTCCGTTTCTCGATCACCGTGTGGCCGAATTCGCGGCACGGCTGCCAGACCGGGCGAAGCTCCCGGGCCTCCGGGAGAAATACATTCTGCGCCGCGCGGTTCAGCCGTTGCTGCCGGCGGAGATCGTTAGGCGCGAGAAACGCCCGTATCGGGCCCCGATTCTCCGTGCCTTCATGGGCCCCCGCGCGCCCGCGTACGTGGGCGACCTGTTGGAGAGCGGCCGGCTGCGTGAGGCCGGGGTCTTTGCCCCGGGCGCGCTCGAGCAGCTGGTTCAGAAATGCCGGCGGAACGCCGACGGCTTCGTGAGCGAGAGCGACGAGATGGCGCTCGTGGGGGCGTTGTCGGTCATGCTGCTCGACGAGCTCTTCGTTCGGCAACCGGTGCTGGCCGCTCCAGCCCAACCGACCAAGGTCGTGATCGGCGCCACCACGGTGGCGCCGGGCTACCAGGAAACTCCCAGGAGGATTGCGTGAGCCCGCGGGTACAGCGCCTGTTGCATGACGCGCTTCTCGCGTCGGCGGATCGAGACCCGGCCAAGGTGGCCGTCATCGCCGACGGTGTCCGGCAGACGTACGGAACGCTCCTCGACCAGGCGCTCCGGCTGGCGAGAAGCCTGCAGGACAACGGCGTCAGGCGCGGCGACCGCGTCGCCATCTTCCTCGACAACTCCTGGGATGCCGTCGTCGCCATCTACGGGACGCTGCTGAGCGGAGGCGTGCTCACCGCCATCAATCCGCAAACGAAAGCGGAAAAGCTGGCGTACATGCTCGCGGACAGCGAAGCCTGTGCCCTGGTGACCGAGCGCTCCCTGGCGCCAGTATCCCTCGCGGCGCTCGACGACGCGCCTACCGTTCGCTGCATCATTTCGAGCGGCGGGTTGCCTGACGATCCGGGCGGTGACGCGCCGCGTTTCCATGGCGCGACACTCTCGTTCGAGCAGGCGCTCGCCGCCACCAATCCCGACCCCGCTTCACGCGGCGTGATTTCCATCGACCTCGCCGCGCTGATCTACACATCCGGCAGCACGGGTAACCCCAAAGGGGTGATGCTCACGCATCAGAACATGGTGTTTGCCGCCGGGAGCATCTCCGAGTACCTGCGACTCGATGCGACGGACCGCATCATGAACGTGCTGCCCTTCGCGTTCGACTACGGTCTCTACCAGCTCCTGATGACCGTTCTGATGGGTGCGACGCTGGTCGTCGAGCCGTCGTTCGTGTACCCGGTGCCCGTCCTCAAGCGCGTCATCGAGCACGAGGTGACGGTCTTCCCGATCGTTCCGACGATCGGTGCCACGTTGCTTTCGCTCAACCGCAGCGGCGGCTGGACCTTCCCAACCGTTCGTCGCGTCACGAACACCGCGGCCGCATTACCCGCGGAGTTCATTCCCAAGCTCGCGGCGGTCTTCCCGAACGCGCTGATCTTCGCGATGTACGGGCTCACGGAGTGCAAGCGAGTCGCGTATCTGGAGCCGGAACGGGTTCGAGAGAAGCCGACGTCCGTAGGCAAGGCAATTCCTGGCACCGAGGTGTTTCTCCTTTCGCCCGAGGGCGCGCCTGTGCCACCGGGCGAGGCGGGCGTTCTTCACGTGCGCGGGCCGCACGTCATGCTCGGCTATTGGAAGCAGCCCGAGTTGACGAACCACATGCTCAAGCCCGGCCGGTTGCCGGGGGAGCGCGTGTTGTGCACGCATGACATCTTCTCGATGGACGCCGACGGAGATCTGTACTTTATCGGGCGAACCGACGACATCATCAAAACGCGCGGCGAGAAGGTGAGCCCGATCGAGGTCGAGAACGTCCTCCATCGAATCGCCGGGGTGCGCGAGGCCGCGGTCATCGGTGTGCCCGACGAAGCGCTCGGTGAGGCGATCCGTGCGTTCATCGTCCTCGACGACGGCGCGACAGTCACCGAACAACAGGTAAAGCGGGAGTGCCTGTCTCGGCTCGAAAGCTTCATGGTGCCGCGAGACGTCCTGTTCGTCAGCGAGCTGCCGAAGACGGCGACGGCCAAGGTGTCCAAGCGACTACTGCGCGAGCAGGGCGACGCCAGGCCCTTGGTTCCATCGGGCAGTGCCAGCTGAGCGGACGACACAGCGCCCGATTTGATGTCCGCGGGATGCCATAGCAGATCGTTCACCGCATCGGGATCGACCGTCGTCCGCGCGGCCGTCATATTTGAGTTCCTGCAGTGCAAGGGGCTCCGTGGCGGCAAATGGCATCCCATCACGCGTCGCGAATGCTCGCGAACTGAACGCCACGGTGTCACCCACGCGCCGTCGGTGGGGCGCTGCCGCCATCGTGGCGACCGTGATTGTGTCGAGCGGACCGAGTTGCGGTCACACCGACAATGCGGCCCCGCAACTCGACTCCACGAACGTGGTTGCCTCCGTTGTCGTTTTGCCGGAGTCGGTGTCCCTGGCCGTCTCTAACACGGCTCAGTTCGCGGCAACCATTCGCGCGACATCGGGGAACGTCATCTCGGGCAGCGACGTGAGTTGGCGAAGCTCGAAGCCCGACGTCGCCACCGTCTCATCAGCGGGGCTTGTAACAGCGCTGACTCCAGGCAACGCCACGGTCACCGCGACGAGCAGCGGCACGTCCGGGAATGCAAGCGTTTCCGTCGTCGCCGCCGCGACGTGCGCGCTGATCGAAGGCGTGAGCAAGAAACCCACGGCGACGTTGGCGAAACCCGGGTACCTCCAGTCGGTGACGGACCCGGTTTTTGGCACGACCATAACGCGAATCAGCGGAGACCCCGGTACGCCGATCCCCGTCGTCGGTGGAACGTGGAGTACGGTAGTCTACGGCAACTATCCGAAAGACCCGGCCTGGAATGCCGATCAGTCGCTGCTCCTGCTCAAACACACCGGTAACCCGTCGGCAACGAACTGGCTCTTTCTGGATGGGCAGAATTATCGAGTGCTCTTCGCGCGGTCCGGTCCACGCGCGGTGGAGGCGCGATGGCACCCGACCACCCCGGCCATCATGCTGTTCGTGAGCGCGGACGGGAGTGTTGGCACCTGGAATCCCAGGACCAACCTAACGACGGTGAAGTTCACCCCGTCCGGATACTCCGGTGCCAGCCTCGGGAACTACGAGGGCAACCCGTCACGCGACGGTCGGAGTGTCGTGGTGGAGGCCAAGCGCAACTTCGACGCCCATCTGGTCGCGTTCGCGGTCGATGTTGACGCCGCGACGAAAGGGCCCGACATCGACCTCACGGCCGCCAACATCACCAATCTCGACTGGGTCTCGATCTCTCCGAGCGGGAGTTACGTCGTCGCCTATGGCGTCATCGACGGCACCAACGAGCGCACAAAGGTGTGGCGACGCGATGGGACGCTGGTTGGCTACTGGCAGGACTACCCGCTCGGGCACTACGATCTGGGCCTCGACCAGTCGGGCAACGAGATTGCGTTCGGAGCCGTGTCGAGGGGACCGTTGGCGCGCCACTACATTGCGCGGCGTCTGGACACCGGTGCGGTTCTGGAGCTGACCGGAGCGGTGACGAGCTTCAACTGGCACGCTACCACGCGGGCTGCAGCTCGGCCGGAATGGGGATACGCGGCGACGAACGACAACACCGGAGCTCCCCTCGACGGCGAGATCTACTCCATCAAGCTGGACGGGTCGGGCACGGTGCAGCGGTACGTCCATCACCGGTCGAACAATATCGACTACAACTCGGCTCCGCTTCCAACGCCCTCGCCTGACGGCAGGCGCGTGCTGTTCGGCTCGAACTGGGGTGCCGGGAGCGGAAAGCCCATGCAGGCCTACGTGTTGGATACGCGCCAGCTCTGCCCCAACGGGCTCCCGCAGTAAAGGCTGAGACGATCAGGCGTACACTGTCATCGGGGGCGAGGGACTGGCGAATGAGCGGGGATGCGCGGGTCATGGTCGTCGGCGGACACGCCGATTCGTTGATCCACTTTCGCGGGCCACTCCTTCGGCAGCTCGTCGCCGAGGGCCATGACGTCACGGCCTGCGCGCCGGACGCGGGGGCCGACGTGCGCCGCGAGCTTGCAGCGTTAGGCATCGCCTATCGTCACGTCCCGATTCAGCGCGCAGGCATGAATCCGATGCGCGATGTGGGCACGGTGCGAGCACTGACTGCGCTCTATCGCGAAGTCCAGCCTGATCTCGTGCTCACCTACACGATCAAGCCGGTCATCTACGGGTCGCTCGCGGCTCGCCTGTCCCGTGTGCCACGCATCTGCTCACTGATCACTGGACTCGGGTACAGCTTCGGCACTGCGACCTTGCGGCAGCGCGCGCTCAACCCCGTCGTGCAGTCCCTCTTTCGCTTCGCGCTCGCGCATAACGAGGTCGTCTTCTTCCAGAACCCCGATGACCTCCGTCAGTTCGTCGACGCCGGGCTGGCAAGCGATCGCCAGGCAGTTCTGGTAAACGGATCCGGCGTTGATCTCGAGCACTTCCGCGTCGCTCCGCTCCCCGAAGGGACGCCCACCTTTCTGCTGACAACTCGACTGCTCTGGGAGAAAGGGGTCGGCGAGTACGTCGAGGCCGCGCGAACCCTCAAGGCAAAATACCCGACCGCTCGATTTCGTCTCCTCGGACCACTCGACCCCAATCCGGCAGCCGTTTCACGCGCCCAGCTCGACGCCTGGAGCGCCGAAGGCGTGATCGAGTACCTCGGTTCCACGAACGACGTGCGCCCCGCCGTCGCCGATACGAGCGTCTTCGTCTTGCCCTCCGCATATCGGGAAGGCACTCCGCGCTCGATTCTCGAAGCGATGGCCATGGGTCGGGCCATCATCACGACCGACGCGCCAGGATGCCGCGAAACGGTAAGAGGCGACGAGAACGGATTCCTGGTTCCCGTGAGCGACTCGATCGCACTCGCCAGCGCCATGGAGAGGTTCCTCCGTGATCCCGGACTCGTCGCACCGATGGGCGTGCGCAGCCGAGCAATCGCGGAGGAGAAATACGACGTCCACCTGGTGAACCGCGTGATGATGCGCGCAATGGGGCTCAGCGCGGAGGCGTGAGCGCGTCACGACACGATCCGGGATCCGAGATGGAACACATCGAGACACGTAAGGCACCTGAGTTCGGCGCACTGGTCATCTCGCTGGACTTCGCGATTCACTGGGGGGTCCGGTACCGCTACCCGGCACGCGGGGCTTACGCCGCCAGTCTCGTTGGAGTTCGGCGTGTGGTTCCGGAGATGCTCCGGGTTTTCGGGGAATTCGATGTCGCGGCGACATGGGCGACGGTTGGCTTTCTCTTCGCCCGGTCACGTGAGGAACTTCGTCAGTTCTCGCCGGCCACCCGCCCCTCGTATGCGGACGCCTCCTTGTCTCCCTACAACGAAGAGATCGGAGACAGCGAAAGCGATGATCCACTCCACTACGCCCCGAGTCTGATCGCGGCCATTCGCGCGGCGCCTCGGCAGGAAATCGGGACGCATACGTTCTCGCATTACTACTGTCAGGAACCTGGCCAGAACCGCGAGGAGTTTCGTGCGGACCTCGCGAGCGCGGCCGCGATCGCACAGCAACACAATGTTCAGCTTCGGTCGATCGTCTTTCCACGCAATCAGCGCAATCCCGAGTACGACGATGTGCTGTTGTCCACCGGTATTCGATGCTTTCGCGGGAATACGCCAGGCTGGATGTACTCCGCCACGCTCCTCAAGGACGGCAAGGGTCCTCTCATGCGTGGCGGACGATTGCTGAATGCCTACGTGCCGCTCAGCGGGTTGCGTACCTCGCGATGGGACAGGCTGCTACAGCCGAACGGGCTCTGTAACCTCCCGGCGAGTCTCTTTCTCAAACCGTACTCGTCTCGTCTGCGACAGTTCGAGTCAATCCGCGTCCAGCGGATCGCGAGCCTCATACATCGGGCGGCAGTGTCGCGAGAGATCGTACACCTGTATTGCCACCCCCATAACTTCGGCGGGAACCTCGAGGGGAACATGTCCACCCTTCGTGCGATCCTGAGTACGTTCGCGCGGTATCGAGAGAGCCACGGCATGCAGTCGCTCTCGATGGGTGGTGTCGCAGACGTCGCTGGCGGACTTGCTGAACGATCCGCACAGCAACAGGCTCTCTCAGTCGAGCGCTGAGAACGCTTTCCCTTCGCGGAAATCTTCAGGCAACGCGTCGCTCGGTGTCGGCAAGAGCGTCGCTGGCGGACCGACATACACGCCGGCTTCGCGGGTGCTGCGCAGTACCGTCGCGCCTGCGCCGATCACGCAGCGATCGGCGATTTTCAGCCCGTTCCGCACTGTCGAGTGGATGCCGAAAAAGCAATGCGTGCCAACGTCGACGCCGCCGGCCAGTCCTGCCAGTCCTGCCATGAAAGTGTGATCGCCGATCGTCGAGTTGTGCCCGATGTGACACGCCGATCCCAGATACACATCGTTCCCGATCGTCACGAACGGGTGGAGAATCGTGTGCTCGAGAATCCAGCAGTTGTCGCCGATGACGAGATCGGGCCACTTGAACGCTTGTGAGCTCACGTAGGTCAGCAGCTCGTAGCCTTTCGCCTTCGCCTGGGCATACTTCTCCGCGCGGACGCCGTTGACGCGCCGGAAGCCCACGGCGATATGCGCGGAATGGTCCTCCGGCGGGTATACGCGTTCCACGTTTTCGAACGGCACCACCGGCAAACCGAGAAGCGTCGTCTCCGTGATCAGCGCATCGTCAACCGTGAACGCCACGACCTCATAAGGCGAGTCGTGTGTCAGCACGGCCTGTGCGAACGTCGCCATCTGCCTGTTTCCGTAGAGCACCACCTTCCGTCGGGGAGTCGTCATCGCTGGTCTCCAACGGTGGTGAGTCGTGCGGGGGCAATCCCCGCAGCACGGCGGATCGCGGTAACAACACGCTCCAAGTCAGCCTCCGAGAGATTCGATCCTGAGGGAAGACAGAGCCCCCGGGCGAACAGATCGCCCGCGACGGCTCCGCCGGTGATGGGATAGCCGGCATACAGAGGCTGCAGGTGCATGGGCTTCCACACCGGCCTTGCCTCAATGCCGGCCGCATCGAGGCTCTGACGCACGGTCTCGCGATCGACGCCGAGTTGCTGCGGATTGATCGTGAGTGTCGTGAGCCACCTGGTGTGAGTTCCCCACGCTGCCTCCGGCATGAACGCGATGCCCGGCAGGTCGGCGAGCGCCTCGGCGTAGAATGCGAAATTCCGTCGCCGGGCGGCAACTCGCTCCTCGAGCACCTTGAGCTGCCCGCGGCCGATCGCGGCGAGCACGTTACTGAGTCGGTAGTTGTAGCCGATCTCCGAGTGCTCGTAGTGCGGCGCCGGGTCGCGGGCCTGGGTCGCCAGCTTGCGCGCATGCGTGGCGAATGCCCCGTCGGGGGTGATCAACATGCCGCCGCCGGCAGTGGTGATGATCTTGTTGCCGTTGAACGAGTAGACGCCTGCGACACCGAAGGTACCCGGCGCGCGGCCCTTGTACGTCGCGCCTAACGCCTCGGCCGCATCTTCGATGAGGGGAACCTGGTGACGGGCGCAGGCTGCCACGATCGGATCCAGGTCGGCGCTCTGGCCGTAGAGGTGGACGACGACGACCGCCTTCGGGAGACGCCCCGCGCGCGCTTTCTGCTCGAGTGTTTCCTCGAGCAGTGCCGGGTCCATGTTCCAGGATGACGCCTCGCAGTCGATGAACACCGGTCTCGCGCCGAGATAGGCGATCGGGTTCACGCTCGCGACGAAAGTGAGCGTCGACGCGAGCACTTCGTCTCCGGGACCGACTCCGACGAGTTGAAGCGCGAGATGGAGCGCCGCAGTGCCCGAACTGAGCGCGACTGCGTGATCGGCCCCGACAGCCTCGGCGAACTCGCGCTCGAAGGCGTCGACGTGCGGGCCGAGTGGCGTTATCCAGTTCGTGGCAAACGCATCGGCGACATATTGTTGCTCGAGCCCGGAAAGATGGGGCGGCGAGAGGAACATCCGCGCTGGGCTCACATCACTGGTTCTTGGCACGAATCACCCCACGATTGCGAAATCTTCGTACTTGGAGACATGAACGTTGGCTCGTGGGGCGAGTGCGCTTGGGCTTGGGGTCTCCCCCAGCCGCCAGGCAACGAGCGCTCTCGCGAGATTAGCCCCCGCCATGTGCGAGAACAACACCCCGCCACCAAAGCGGGGGTTCAGGTCGACTACTACTGGAGGCGAGTCAGGAAACACGAACACATCGCAGTCGAGGCAACCGATGTGTCCGAGTCGCTCGCCCAACGTTCGGCCGAGTGTGGCGAGCTGCGGGCTGTCGATCGTAACGGCGCGATCGGTGTTCCCGCCCCGCATCTGCAGCTTTCGTCGTGAAAACGTCGTCACGTGCTGGCCCCGGAAGTCGTTGATTACGTCGATCCCGTACTCGGCACCCGAGAGCCGTTCCTGGATGAGCACCGACTCGCCCGGCGTAACGCCACCGGAGACCCGCCGCTGGCGCGCCGCCCTCATGACCGCCAGCTCGTGGACGAGCGCGAGCTCGCGGGCGTCCGATGCTTCTTCGAAGCCGACCGACCCAACGCCGAAACGTGGTTTGATGACGACGGGGTAGCCAATTTCCCCATCATCCAATGCCTGGCGTGCCTCTTCGAGCGACAGCCAGGTCTTCGGCGTCCGGACCCCGCAGTCGGTGAGAAAACGATTCGTGGCCACCTTGTCCTCGCAGAGCTCGAGAATGCGTAGCTCCGACACGACCGGGGCGGTGCCTAACGCAAGGAATCGAGCCCGGTGACCTGCGAGCACGGCGTACTCGCGGTCGAGACGCGGTACGAGGAGACCCACGTCGTTTTCGCGGCAGATGTCGAGGAGGCGATCGACGTACGATGGGTCCGTGCACGGCGGAATCAGGAACGTGCGATCGGCCTCGCAGAGCGCGGGTGCGGCCGCGGACAAGTCGGCCGCGAGTAGCAACCCCCCATCCGGCAGCGCCTGCCGAAAATCGCGAAGCAGTCGGTTGCACCGGCCAACCGAGGTGATCAGGACGTTCATGTTCGGTCGCTCGCCTACGACGAGTGTCGCACGGCTGCCGGCTTGCCGTGATGAGGGATTCGGGGCACAGGCGGATGGTAATGAGCCGCCGCTAACGCGCCAGAGGTTTACGGGTCGTCGGACTATCACATGCTACACATCTGTGGCGACTGTGCAGCAGACTTCGCGGCGAGTCGTCATGGCGGCGCGCCGCCCGCTTTCGACCCAGGAATTATAGGCTGAGCTCGGCTACGTAACTTGGTTCCAGTAAACGAGTTGGATCACGAGCACAGCTGGGTGGTTTGATGACGGCGGGGCCCCCGGTTTGCTATGGACAAATACCGAACAGCCATTAACATGGCTTTGGCCTTATTACCTTCCATTAATCTAGCGTTAGGCATGTTCGGTCGGACGTGTGCCGCGTTGCCGCTCGAGCGCTCGCCGAGCTGGTCACGTTGCACCGGACGGTATGACGCACTGTTGAGCTCGAGGCGCATCGCCTGTCCGGCCTATTCTCGGGAACGTCATCGGACCACGCGTGCCTAACGTCATCGACGCACCCATGAAGGGACTTTTGGTCACCCTCGTGCTCATCGGCCTTTGCGGACCGACCGGGACAGCGCTTGCCCAAGCTGCGGCCCAGCCCGCCACGGGCGCGGGCAACTCCCTCAACCCGGGCGATGTCCTCCGCATTACCGTATGGCGCAAGCCCGAGCTCAGCGGCGAGTTCATCATCGCGAGCGACGGCACGGTGTCGCACCCGCTCTACCGCAGCGTTCGGGTGACCGGAATCCCGCTGCCCGCCGTCGAGACACGAATTCGGGACTTTCTGGGGACGCTCGAAGAAAATCCGCAGTTCGTCGTCGAGCCGCTGCTCCGTGTTTCCGTCGCCGGAGAAGTACGGCAACCCAATCTGTACAACCTGCGACCGGAAACGTCGCTCGCCCAGGCCGTCGCTGTTGCTGGTGGCACCACCGAACGAGGGCGACGTGACCGGGTCATGCTCATTCGCGATAACCGCGAAGCGATCGTGAATCTCCGCAAGCCGGATCAAACCGGCGCCGGCATGCTCATTCGATCCGGGGACCAGGTCGTGGTGGAACGTGAGAGCAGGCCTTGGGATACCGTCGGCCCGGTCGTCAGCATCCTCGGGGCGACTGCTGCGATCGTCAGCGTCATTCTCTACAACGGAAGGCGATAGACCAACTATGCCGATCATTCGAACAGGCGGCAGTGGTCCCGAAGAGCCCGCATTCTCTAGCGGTTTGCCAGAGGGTGGATCGCAGGCGCCTTCACGGGATGGAGTCACGCTCGGCAGTCTTTTCGACGCGCTGCGCCGACACGTGGTACTCGTTCTGGTCACGGCGACCATCGTCGGCGCACTCGCGGCAGCCTCGGTGTTCCTCGAGATGCCGACGTACCGTGCGACCGCGGTTCTCCGGCTCACCGACAGCCGACGTACAATGGCCCGGGCTCTGGATGAGAGTTCCGCGGATCCCCGGCAAGGCATCAACGTTGGGCTTTCACAGGCCCAGTTGCTGAAGAGCCGTGCGCTCGTTGGCACCGTCGTCGACTCGGAGGGACTGCGGCTTCGGCCCAAGGGGCGAGGATTCTCGCCGTTGGTGTTGAGCAACGTACGGGTCGACTCGGCGATTGCCGCCGATACGTTTTATCTCGCCTTCGCCAGAGAGGGCATCACCGTTCGCAATGGTACGCGCACCACGAGTCTGTCCTATGGTGCTCCGTACCAGGCGGCTGGAGTCAGCTTCACGATCACGGCGAAGCCGCAGGCCGATAAGGGGATGCTCATCCTGTGGCCGCGAGAACTGACGATCGACCGTGTCCTCGCACGTCTTCGCGTGTCGCCGCGCGATGAGACCGATGTCGTGGAGGTCGCGTTTGACGACGAGGTTCCGCAGATCGCCCAGCACGTCGTCAACACGCTGGTCAAGGCATTTCAGAACTCAGACGTTCAGGAGGCGCAGGGAGAATCTCGACGCCGCCGCATTTTCCTGAGCGAACAGCTGCGCGAGATCGACTCACAGCTCGCGCAGTCCGAGCAAGCGCTTGCCGCGTTCCGGAGTCGCCAGGAGGTCTTCAGCTCTCGTGACAAGCTGCAGGCCCAGCAAACGGCCTTGATGTCCCTCGACATTCGACAGGGCGAGCTGACCGCTGATCGACGAATCTACGAAAACCTCCTGCAGCGGTTGCAGGACACGCTCGCTGAAGGCAAGCACGACGAGCTACGCACGCTCATCGCTGTGCCCGAGGTCAGCGCCAATCCAATTATTGGGCAGCTCTACCAGCAACTCGCGCAGTACCAGACCGCGCGAGATTCGCTGACTACCGGCCCGTGGCGGAGCGCGCCTGGAAATCCGGATGTCGCGCGGCTGGACCAACTCATCGCAGCGAGCGAACGTCGTCTCGTCGGAGCGGTGCGCGGACAGATTGCGACGATCGATGCGCGCCTCGAGGCGTTGGCCAATCTCCACGCGCGCAACTCCGCGGAGATTGGAACGATGCCTCGCGCGGAATCGGACGAGGAACGGCTTGCCAGACAGGTCGAGTCGAACCGCACGTTGGCCGATCGGTTGAAGGACGAGTTCCAGAAGGCCCGCATGGCTGAAGCGGTGCAAGCGGGGCAGGTCGCGATCGTGGACTTCGCGTCTCTGCCGTATCGTCCCGTCGCACGGCTCCGGACGTTGCGGCTCCTCCTAGGCCTGGTCCTCGGTCTGACGTTCGGGGCCGTCGCCGCGCTTCTGCGCGACAGCATGAACTCTCGGGTTCGACGACGCGTCGATCTCGAGCAGGAGATGCGAATCCCCGTGCTGGCGGTCATACCGCAAATCGCGAATGCTGGCGAAGACCGTCGCACGTTCCGGCGACTCTCGGCACGCCTGGTCTCCCGCAATGGCGGCGATCGTCGAGAGGCTGGTGGACCGCTTCACGGCACGCGTGCGCAGGCGGCCATGGGCTTCATGTCGCCAGCGGGCAGCGAGGCGTTCCGTCTCCTACGATCGAGCCTGAAGTGGACTCAGCGCGATGCGTCCGCGAAGACCCTGCTCATCTCGAGCGCACTCTCCGAAGAGGGGAAGACAACGACCTCGGCCAACCTCGCCGTGGTGTACGCTCTCGAGGGAAAGCGTGTCCTGCTCGTCGACTGCGATATGCGACGACCGCGACTCCACAAGGTATTTCGCGTGCCGCAGAGCCCGGGCGTCGCTCAGGTTCTGCAAGCCGGCTTGGATCCAGCAACTGCGGTCCGAGACACCTCGTTCCAGGGGCTCTCTTTTCTGCCTGCGGGTCGGGACGCGGACGAGACCACTGACCTGATTGGCTCCGAGCGCATGCGAGCGTTGCTCGCGGTGCTGTCGGACAATTTCGACGTGATCATCATCGATTCGCCGCCGGTTCTTGGCGTCGCTGATGCCGTCGCGTTGGGGCCATTGGTGGATGGAGTCCTCATGGTCGTGGGCGCCGGCACTACCGATCGACACGCCGTCGAGCAGGCGCTGGGTCAGTTGGCGGGTTCCGGCGCGCGTGTCATCGGCGCGGTGCTCAACGATTCACGCGGCGAAGTCGAGCGCTACGGCAACAACGACTACTACGGGTATCCGAGTAGCTACGCGAAATCGAAGACCTCTGCGTAGCCGCCGCGTCCGACTGTCCTGAGCGAGCACCCTGTGGGTACTGCACCGATCGTGGCCGTGCGCCGGTTCGCCACCTGGCAGCACGCCTCGACCAACCGGCGAATCTTCGCCGCGATGGTGGTCGTGGGGGCGGCCACGGTGTTGAGCAAGGTCCTTGGGATGGCGAAGGACATCGTGGTGGCGTCCTACTTCGGCACATCCGACGCCGTCGACGCGTTCTTCATCGCGCAGACGGTGCCGACGTTCGCCATCAGCGTCATCGCCGGTTCGATTCCCGCCGCGCTTGTTCCGGTCTATCTGCGAGTGCGGGAACGCGACGGCAGCGCGGCGGCAGGTCGCTTGTTAGGCAACGTGCTCCTGCTGGCGGGTACCGCGATCGCCGCGTCATGCCTGGTTCTTGCTTTGCTGGCACCCGTCATCATGCCGGTGGTCGGGGCGCGGTTTGGCGGCGACAAGCTGATACTGACCCGTCACCTGTTCCTGCTCGTCCTGCCCGGCGTGTTCATTTCCGGCATTTCCGGAATGCTCGCCGGCATCCTCAACGCCCATGAGCGATTTCTCGTTGCGGCGCTCACGCCCGCGTTCATGTCGGTGCTCAGTATCGCCTTTCTGGTCGCCGCCGCAGACCATTGGGGCATCTCCGCGCTCGCGATCGGCCTAACGACGGGCTATGCCGCCGAGCTGGCAGTTCTGTCGTGGAGCGTGCGCACACGCCACCTGGCCGCGCTCCCACGGTGGGCCAGCTGGCGTGATCCCGACGTCCAGCGCGTGCTCGGGCAGTATGTGCCGCTGGTCATCGGTGGGGCGGTGATGAACAGCTCGCCGCTGATCGATCAGGCAATGGCTGCGACGCTCGGATCCGGCAGCGTCGCACAGCTCGCGTACGGCAGCAAGCTCGTGGCGGCAGGACTGGGACTCGGCGGAACCGTGGTCTCGACCGCGATCTTTCCACATTTCTCCCGCATGGTCGCCTCGCGCGACTGGTCGGGATTGCGCCATACGCTCCTGACCTATACCCGCCTGGCGCTCGTGGCCGGGGTCGCCGCGGTAGTGTTGATCGTCACCTTTTCGCAGCCAATCGTTCGGCTGCTCTTCGAGCGCGGGCAGTTTCTGGCCAGCGATACGCATGCCGTCGCGCGCGTGCAAGCGCTCTACGCGGTGCAGATCCCCTTCTACATTCTTGGCATTCTGGGCGTCCAGCTGCTGCACGCGATCAGCGCGAATCGCGTGCTCATGTGGGTGAGCATCGGAAATTTCTTCACGAACGTCATCGGCAATTACGTCTTCATGCGGGTGTGGGGCGTTCCGGGCATCGCGTTCGCCACATCCATGGTGTACTTCCTCTCGATGGTTGCGCTTCTCACCGCGGTCTGGAAACGGTTGGGCGAGCTCCAGCGCGAAAGCGTAGCGCCGCATGGCCCGCAGCCCTAGCTCTGTGACGACTCGTAATTTCGAAGGGCAGTCTGCGCTCGCCCCCGAGGCGAGCGCCTCACATGCACCGGCGCGTGATCGCGACGACGCAATTCCGCCGCGTGCCCGTCATCGCGTCACGTTTGTCATCTCCTCGCTTCGCGCCGGCGGTGCCGAGCGCGTCCTGTCCCGGATGGCGAATTATTGGGCTGAGCACGGCTGGCCGGTCACCATGGTCACGCTCGAGACGACAGCGAGCGACTTTTACGCGCTACATCCGGCAGTGGAGCGAGTCGGACTCGGCGTGAGCGGGAACTCGTCAGGCATCTGGGAGGCAACGCGGAACAACCTGCACCGGATTCGAATGATCCGCCGCGCGATCCAGGCGTCGCGACCCGAGGTCGTCATCTCGTTCATGGTGCCGACGACCATCATTACGCTGCTTGCCGCTCGGATGCCACGCGTCCCCGTCATCGTGTCGGAGAGAATGGACCCAATCCGATCCCCGCTGCCTCGAATATGGCACACGCTGCGACGGATGACGTACCCATTGGCGCATGCGGTCGTGGTGCAGACACCGGAAGCACAGAGTTGGGCTGACGGCTTCCTGCGGGGTGAGGCGGTGCACGTCATTCCAAATCCCGTCTCCACATCCCTTCGTGCGAACGCCACGGACATGTCGAATGGCGTGAACCTGGGTGAGGGTTGGCGTCACGTCATGGCAGTGGGCCGCTTGGACTCCCAGAAAGGGTTCGATCTTCTGTTGCGGGCCTTCGCGGTGTGCCGTGAAAATCGGCCGGGCTGGAAGCTGACGATTCTCGGCGATGGAGAGGAGCGGGAGCGGCTGGAGGCGCTCACGACGCAGCTCGGCATCGGCGCAGACGTTCACATGCCGGGTACGGTGGCCGATACGACGCCGTTTCTTCGGCGCGCCGACCTGTTCGTGCTGTCGTCCCGCTACGAGGGCTTTCCGAATGCATTGCTCGAGGCAATGGCGCTCGGAATTCCCGTCATCGCCACGGATTGCGCGAGTGGCCCCAAGCGAATCGTGCGCAATGACGTGGATGGACTGCTCGTCCGCAGCGATGACGCGCCGGCGCTGGCGAATGCGATGGCGGCACTCATGGACGACGAGGCGCGACGGCTGCGCTTGGCACAACACGCAGCGGACGTCACCAAGCGGTTCGAGGTCCGCCACATCATGGGAATGTGGGAAACGGTCATCGACGACATCCTGCACAGCAGCACGCGTAACGCGGGGAGTGCGTCGACGTGAGTGCCTGCCACGCAGCGCTGCTGAGAGTGGTCGATGGATAGCCCGACCATGGCGCCGCCGCTGGGCGCCTCTGACGCGCCGGACCTGGCGTCGACGGTCCTCGAGCGTTCCTCACGTCTGACGCGGCGCCTCAGGATCGCCTTCCTCGTCAACAACCTCGCATACGGTGGGGCCGAGCGCCAACTGGTGGTGCTCGCTCGTTCCCTCCGGGAGCGAGGCCACATTGTCTCGGTGCTCACCCTCTATCCGGGCGGCGGTCTCGAGCCTGAGCTGCGCGCCGCCGGCGTGCGGCTCCGATCGATCGACAAGGGTGGGCGCTGGGACGTCGCCAGCTTCTTCATTCGACTACAGCGCGCGGTGCGTGAAGAGTCTCCCGACATCCTTCACAGCTACCTCGCGACACCCAACATCGCGGCGGCGCTGATTCGCCCCTTGTTTCCGGGAATGAAGACCATCTGGGGCGAACGGGCGTCGGACATGGATCTCAGCCGGTATCATTGGGTCGCGCGGCTTTCGGACGTCATCACCTCCGCTCTGTGCCGGTTTCCGGACTTGCACATTGCCAACTCGCAGTCCGGGCGCACTCACGCGATCAGTCGCGGATACCCGGCGGCGAAATTCGCGGTGATTCCCAATGGCATCGATACCGATCGATTCACGCCGGATCCCGCCGCCGGTCGCCACCTGCGCCATTCGTGGAAGGTCGCCGACGATACCTTGCTGATTGGCCGCGTCGGCCGGCTCGATGTGATGAAAGATCATGAGACGTTCTTGAGGGCCGCCGCACAGATAGCCCGGCAGCATGACAACGTGCGGTTCGTTTGCATCGGCAACGGGGACGCTCGTTATGGAGAGGCGATGCGCGCCCTGAGTTGTGACATCGGACTCGCTGACCGGGTGCTGTGGGTGCCCGCGCGAGCCGATATGAACGCCGTGTACAATGCCCTCGACATCGTGTGCTCCTCATCGGCGTTCGGGGAAGGATTCCCCAACGTTGTCGGCGAGGCGATGGCCTGTGGCGTCCTCTGTGTCGTGACGGACGTCGGAGACTCCGCCATGCTCGTGGGAGACGAAACGTTCGTCGTCCCGCCACGAGATCCCGTTAGGCTCGCGAGTCGTATCGACCACCTGCTCTCGGTCTCCACGACCGAGCGCAATGAGATTCGCGCGCGCCTCCGGCGTCGCGTGGTCGAGCAGTTTTCCGTCGCACGGCTCACCATCGCAACCGAGACAGCGCTCCTCGGGCTACTTGACGGTCCCGAACGATGAAGCGTCGCGCACTCCAGGCACTGCCCTCTCACGCCCTGTCGCTATGAACGTCCGTCGATTGACGCAGGTTCCGTCCATCGTCCTCATGACGGCGTTCTTCGCGTTTTTCGCGAGCTGTTACGATCAATTCCTCGACGCGAAAGGTCGCCTGCCGTTCCTGAGCGTGTATTTGTTTCTTTGGGGCCTCGCGACGATGACGGTGGTGACAATCGTGCGCGCGACGGCATCCGAGCGCGAGCGCACACGAGTGATCGCGTTCTACCGAGCCAATGTCGCTGTGCTCGCACCGCTCGCGGCATGGATATTTTCGTCGTTTCTTGGCGCCTTTGTGACGACGGCCAATCTCGACGAGGGACCGCGATACGTTCTGTATCCCGCGTATAACGCAACGCTCATCATCCTCTCGATGTTGCTGCCGTTTCAGGAGCACCATCGGAAGTGGATGCGCTGGTACCTGGGCGTCGCGTTCGTGCTCGCTGCCGGGAGTGTGTTCGTGGATGTGATCCGGCCTGCGACGTTCTCCTTCCTGCCAGACCGAGCCGCCGGATTTGCAAGGAACCCGAACGGCGCCGGCTTCCTGCTCGTCACGCTGTGTTGCGCACTGATTGTCTTCGACCGGGTTCGCGTGACAGACCTGGCCGTGCTCGCGGTGACTGCCCTCGGCGTTATCGCCACCCTTTCCCGCGGTGGCATGATCCTGCTCGCGTTCGTGGTCTGCTGCTACGTACCGTGCGTCGTCAGGGACGCCCTGCGCCGAGGGCCGCGGGTTATCGTAATGCGCCTCGTCGCGCTCGTCGTGCTTGTCGCCGGAACCTACGGAGCCATCACCCAGCTCATCGGTCAACGAATGTTCTCGGGACCCGGGTCTCGCGTCGATATGCTGCTCGGGAAGGAGAGGGTAGTCGGGCCACGCGAGAATCGGGTTGAGATAGTAAAGGAGGCGTGGGAGATGGTGCTCGACTCTCCGTGGCTTGGTTACGGAAGCGGTTTCACGATGGGCATGTCGGAGGGTCCTCACAACATGTACGTCAGTCGATGGCTCGACAACGGCGTTCCGGGAATCGCGAGCTATCTCTGGCTGCTGGCTGCCACCGGTCTTGTCTTCTGGAGGCGACGCTACCTGCCTGGATTGGTGTTCACGGGCGTCCTCGTGCTCGAGGGGTTCTTCAGCCATAACCTCCTCGATGAGCGCGCGTTCGTTCTGCTCCTTGGCGTGTTGCTCTCGCAGTCAGTCTTCACGGCCAGGGACGCCGCGATGGCGCCACAGCGCTCGCGACGTTCCTCGCCCGCACTCGGTGTCGTCGCGCGCCCGGCTGCTGCGCGCGAGGCGCGGGGGGTTGCGCTCTCGTCGTTAGGCTCACCACGTTCCCGATAACACTGTGTGTGGCATTGCGGGTATTCGGCTCTCCGAGCCGGCAGGGCTGGACCTCGCCGAGGAACAACTCGATCGCATGTTGGCGCGTCTCGCCCATCGTGGCCCGGACGACGCCGGTGTATGGTCGGATCGACCGGCCGGTGTCCTGCTTGGGCATCGTCGCCTCTCAGTGATCGACATCTCCCCACTCGGGCATCAGCCCATGGTGTCGGGGGATGGTCGTCTGGCGATCGTCTTCAACGGCGAGATCTACAACTACCTCGAGTTGCGTCGGGATCTCGAGCAACGTGGCGTTCGATTCGCATCGACCTCGGACACCGAGGTGCTGTTATACGGCTACCGCGAGTGGGGAGAAACCGTGGTGGACCGTCTCGTCGGCATGTACGCGTTCGCCATCTGGGACGCGGCGACGGATCGGCTCTTTCTGGCGCGGGATCGCGCCGGAGAAAAGCCACTCTACTACGCGACCGGCCCGTGGGGATTCGCGTTCGCATCCGAGGTGGGAGCGCTGACGGAGCTGCCCGGTGTAACCGACGCAATCGACTCCGAGGCGCTCTCCCTATACCTCCAGTATCAGTACGTTCCCGCTCCCTACTCGATCTATCGCAACGTCAGGAAACTGCCGCCCGGACACGCCATGCGCGTCGAAGGCGGGCGTGCGACCGTCTGGCGTTATTGGGACCCGGTGCCTCTGGCACTAGGCCCACGCCTCGCGATCAGCGAAGCCGATGCCCTGACCGAGCTGGAATCGCTCCTCCGAACTGCCGTCCGCGGGCAGATGATTGCCGATGTCCCGCTCGGTGCCTTTCTCTCTGGAGGTATCGACTCGACAGCAGTCGTGAGCTTGATGGTCGAGTTGAGCACGATACCGGTTCGCACATTTACGGTGGGCTTCGACGTGCCGGCGTTCGACGAGTCGAAGCACGCCGGCGCGGTGGCGAAGATCCTCGGCACCGACCATACCGTCGAGTACCTGACGGAGCGCGACGCTCTCGAGCTCATCCCCGAGATGCCGCGAATGTACGGCGAGCCATTCGCCGACTCGTCGGCGCTGCCCACGCACCTCGTCTCGCGGACGGCACGGCGCCACGTCACCGTCAGCCTGTCGGGGGATGGTGGCGACGAAGCGTTAGGCGGCTATGAGCGCTACCATCAGCTTGCGATTGCGTCCCTGGTCGCGGGCCCGCGGAGCCCGTTTCGTCTCGCCAAGCCCGCCCTGGCGTTGATGCCCGGCAAGCTCGGCCGAGCCGCAGCGCTTCTCTCGCTCCCGCAGATCGAGGTCTATCGACGACTCGTTTCGACGTTTGCGGCGGCGGACGTGAGATCCCTCGTAGGCCGGACGATACCACTCGCGGAATTCGAGCGGGCCTGGAGCTCGGCCGCTGGCCGTCCAGTCCGACAACGCGCAATGCTGGCAGATCTTCTGACGTACCTGCCCGAAGCTATCCTCGTGAAAGTGGATCGTGCCGCGATGGCCACTTCCCTGGAAACGCGTGCTCCGATTCTCGATCACCGTGTTCTGGAATTCGCGCTCAGACTCCCGGATCACCTGCTGCGCCGGAAGCGCCTGTTGAAGCAGTTGGTCTACCGCCGAGTGCCGCGTGAGATCATGGATCGCCCGAAGCAGGGATTCGGGGTTCCCTTGAACCGCTGGTTCCGCGGTGAGCTCAAGCCCATGGTGATGGACACGCTGACTGACGACAAGCTCGCCGCGGCCGGGATAGAGGATGCGACCGTGGCGCGACGTATGATCGCGCAGCACATGGCCGGGCAGGTCGACCACTCCGCGCGGATTTGGGCCTTGCTCGTGCTCACGATGTGGAACGACGCTCGGCTTGGCCGCCGCTCGGAAGCGCGTCTGCGGCCGTCGCCGCCGCTCGCCTCCACGGCTTCGCGTTGATGCGCGGGCGACCGATCCGCTTCCGATGATCACCATCGCGCACGTCATCACCGGGCTCCGAAAGAACGGCGCTGAGACGATGCTGTACAAGCTCCTGCAGCAGACTGACCGCAGCCAGTTCTCGGTGCGCGTGTTCACGCTGCTGGCGCCGCCAGGGCCACTCGCAGAACGCATCCAGGCCCTGGGCATTCCCGTGGACGCGTTAGGTATCAGTCGCGGCGTGCCGAACCCGATGGCGATCTGGCGCCTTGCTGGCGCCCTTCGCGACATGCGTCCCGACCTGGTTCAGACGTGGATGTATCACGCGGATCTCGCCGGAGGCCTTGCCGCGAAACTCGCGTCGCTCCGCCTCCCGGTCCTGTGGAACATCCGACAGAGCACCTTTGATCCGGACCATAGCCGCCGCCGGACGATCGGCGTCGCACGACTCTGCGCGCGGCTCTCAGGCCACCTCCCGCATGCGATCATCTGCTGTTCGGAGACCGCGCGCAGTGTTCACGTCGCTCTTGGCTACGACGCGTCCAAGATCCAGGTCATCCCCAACGGATTCGACCCGGTTGCCTTTCAGCCCGATCCCGCGGCCCGCACTGCGCTGCGCACCGAGCTACATCTGAGCACGGACACACCGCTCATCGGTATGGTCGCGAGATACGATCGACAGAAGGACCACCAGACGTTCGTCGCCGCTGCCGCCCGCCTTCACGCTCGAATGCCTAACGTGCATTTCGTGCTGTGCGGCAACGGCGTCGACCAGAGCAATGCGGAGCTCGTGGGATGGGTCACTGCCGCCGGGCTGAGCCACCGGTGTCATATCCTCGGAGAGCGCAACGACGTCGCTCGCGTCACGGCAGCGCTGGATCTCGCCACGCTCTCTTCTGCGTATGGTGAAGGCTTTCCGAACGTGCTTGGCGAGGCGATGGCCTGCGAGGTGCCGTGCGTCGCGACGGATGTCGGGGATTCGGCCCACGTAGTTGGTGACACAGGACGCATCGTCCCGGCGCGCGATCCCGACGCGCTCGCTGGCGCATGGGGCGAGCTGCTGACTGCCGGCAACGACGAGCTCGAAGCACTCGGTCAGCGCGCACGACGCCGCGTCCTCGAGAACTTCTCGATCTCGCGGGTAACGCACGCGTACGAAGCGGCGTACCGGTCCGTCGTCGACTCGACGGTCGGATCGCGACAACCCATCCCTGACGTACCGTAGTTATGTGCGGAATAGCGGGTTTCTGGCGAAGCGGTTCGACGCCGCAGGATTCCAATTCCGTCGCGCAGCGGATGGCGGCGGCGCTCGCCCATCGCGGTCCAGACGGCGAAGGCACATGGGTCGATGACGACAGCGGCATCGCGCTCGCACACCGGCGCTTGTCCATCATCGACCTCTCGCCCCTCGGCAGTCAGCCGATGATCTCGGCGGGAGGACGGTTCGTGATTGCCTTCAACGGCGAAGTGTACAATCACGGCGCGTTGCGGAAGGAGCTCGCAGAGCGAGCCAACCCGGGGGTGAGCTTCCGCGGCCACTCCGACACGGAGGTCATGCTCGCCGCGATCGAAACGTGGGGACTGGAAAACGCCGTGCGGCGATTCGTCGGCATGTTCGCGTTCGCCCTGTGGGATCGGCAGCAGCACCGGCTGCACCTCGTCAGAGACCGTTTGGGCATCAAGCCTCTGTACTATGGCTGGGCCGGAAACACGTTGTTGTTCGGGTCGGAGCTCCGTGCGTTCACCGCCCATCCGAATTTCCGGGGCGAGATCGACCGAAACGCGATCGCGCTGCTGCTGCGCCACAGCTGCATTCCCGCGCCGTACTCCATCTACCGCGGCGTCTACAAGCTTCCTCCGGGGATGGTTCTCACGTTAGGCGGCCCGGAGCCGTCCGACACGACGCCCGTTGCCTACTGGTCCGCGCGAGAAGTCGCCGAGGGAGGCACGCGCGAGCCATTCACAGGAAGTGAGGCCGAAGCGATCGAGCAGATGGAGACGCTGCTGCGCGAAGCAGTGTCCCTCCGCATGATTGCCGACGTCCCCATCGCCGCGTTCTTATCCGGGGGGCTGGACTCGTCGACCGTTGTCGCGCTCATGCAGGCGCAGAGCGATCGGCCGATCAAAACGTTCACCATCGGATCGACGGATCCGGGGTTCGACGAATCACTGCACGCGCGGGCCGTGTCGCGCCATCTCGGAACCGACCACACGGAGCTGATCGTCACGCACGATGACGCTCTCGCCGTCGTCCCGCGGCTCGCGACGCTGTACGATGAACCGTTCGCCGACTCGTCACAGATCCCGACATTCCTCATTTCCGAGCTGACCCGACGCGAGGTAACGGTCGCACTCTCGGGCGATGGTGGCGACGAGCTATTCGCGGGCTACAATCGACATGTGTGGGCAAACCGCGTGTGGAGCAGCGTGCGATGGTTGCCACGCGTCGTTCGTGACGTTCAAGCGAGCGCTATCACCGCCGTCTCACCGGCCACATGGGACAGCCTGTTCGACCGCGCCGGGCGTCTGATTCCGAAAGCACTGCGGCATGGAACCCCGGGCTACAAGCTCCACAAAATGGCCGATGTGCTGTCGGCGTCGAGCCCGGAAGCCATTTACAATCGACTCTCGTCACACTGGGATGCCCCGACATCGGTCGTGCGTAATGCGACTGAGCCGGTAACCGCGCTCGCTGACCCGGCATACGCGGCGAAGTTACCGAGCTTCGTCGAGAAGATGCTGTATCTGGATCTCGTCACGTACTTGCCGGATGACATCCTGACGAAGGTCGACCGCGCTAGCATGGCGGTCGGGCTCGAGGCACGCGTTCCCTTGCTCGACCATCGCGTCGTGGAGTTCGCGTGGCGACTACCGCTCTCGATGAAGTATCGGGACGGCAAGAGCAAATGGCTGCTGCGACAGATTCTGTACCGGCATGTCCCTCGATCACTCGTCGAGCGTCCGAAGTCCGGTTTTGGCATCCCGTTGTATTCGTGGCTTCGCGGTCCGCTCCGCGAATGGGCCGAGGAGTTGTTGGACGAGCGCCGTCTCCAGCAAGAAGGCTACTTCGACCCTGCACCGATCCGTCGTCGCTGGCTCGAGCACCTCGCCGGCAAGCGGCGTTGGGAATACCATCTGTGGGACGTGTTGATGTTTCAGGCGTGGCTCGAGGCTTCTCGCGCGCCCCGCGCGCCGACCCACGGACCTTCGCCGGTGGTCGCAGAGCCGGTTGCCTGAGGCGTTAGGCTGCCAGCGAAACAAGGCGGGGGGTGCCTAACTAGGCACCCCCCGCCCTGTTTACTCCCTCCGCTGTCGCCGGGGTCGCGCACTACGCCACCCGGCTGCCTACGGGCAGATGTCGCGCGTATCGACGATGTAGGCTTGTACGGGCCGGCTGGAGCTCATCCAGTTCGAGGCGAACACCACCCGCTTCCCGTCCGGCGACGCCGTCGGGA
>Ga0207674_10000352_pt1 | contig 59426 bp, 41 predicted proteins | sample KBSCornC72_FD_184303 | JGI IMG/M metagenome (GOLD analysis project Ga0207674, IMG submission 184303) | Corn rhizosphere microbial communities from Kellogg Biological Station, Michigan, USA - KBS Corn C7-2 (SPAdes) (version 2) | ecosystem: Host-associated > Plants > Roots > Rhizosphere > Soil ... | reverse complement strand
CGGCGTCGGCCTCGATACCGAGGAATTCGGGAAAGCCGAGCGCTTCGGCGACGTGCGGGCCGTCGCCGCCGTCGACGAGGGCGCGGGTAACGAGGATCAGTGGGAGATCGTGAAGGGGCATAGCCGTGACCACCGGGCGGGCGCGGCCACTATACGGGCGGGCCGAGCGGAAACGCAAAGCCGCCCGGCGCAACATTAGCGCGCCGGGCGGACTCGTTGTGCGTTACCGTCCTTGCAGTGGGACGATGGTCTGTGTTTACCGAAGTGCGCGAGTTACTTCGCGGCTTCGATGCTGGAGATCTTCAGCGTGTCGCCGTCCTTGGTGCCTTCGACGGTCACCTTGGTGATGTTGCTGTCCTTGAGATAGGCCTTGGCCTTTTCATTGCCGGCGTCGTCGAGCTTGAGCATCGTCTTGCCGGAGATGATGGCGTAGCCGCTCTTGGCGCACGATTCCTTTTTGGCGCAGCCGACGGGGTGCTTGGCGGCGGCGGCTTCGGGGTCGTCCTTCGACATCTGGTTCTTCCCGCACGCCTGATCGATCAGGACGCCCGTGATCTTTTCCGACTTGGCGTCGGCGCCATACGAGTAACCGACGATCATCGACAACCCGAGTACGGCGACGCCCGCTAGGAGAGACTTCTTCATGATTCCTCCGAAGCTATGTGGAACGAGACTTTCCCGGTCGCGAAACAGGACCACCTGTTTCACCGCAGGGCGTGATATTAGTCGATACCATCGGGTTGAGGCAACGGTCTACGTGGCGGGCGTGGAAGATTTGCCGCGAGATGGCGTTATACTGGCCGCCCGCGCGGCGCGCGAGGGACGCGCGAGGCCGGCAAGGCGGCAGTTGTAGACCGAAGGAGTGTGATCGTGGCCGATCAATCGAGCGTGACGACGTTGGGATTACAGGCGAGCTTCGGTTTCGGCGACCGGATCGGGCTGGCGACTTCCGGGCACGTCGAGGCGATGCGTCGCGCCGGCGCGGGGATCGCGCCGATCTTCGCCCAGCAGTCGATCCGGGAGATGGGGCGGACGAACCGCACGCCCGAGCGCGTGATGGCGGATGCGGTGACGGCGGCGCGGGCGGCGGGGTGGACGCAGCAGCAGGGGGCCGACGCGGACCACCTGAAGACGCCCGCGGACGTGGATCGGACGGCGGCGGCGGGGTTCACGTTTTTCACGATCGACCCGTCCGACCACGTGGACGGGCGGGCGGATAACTACTCGCCGGCGGAGGTTAAGCAGAAGTTCGCCGAAGTGACGGCGGACGCGGACGTGGCGTGGGTGGCGAACTACCAGGGGCAGCGGATCAAGCTCCCCAACGGGACCCTTCTCGACATCGGCGCGGACGCGGCGCGGCGCGCCGCCGTGAAGTACGGCAAAGCGGTCAACCATGCCGTGGCGCTGTCAAGGCATATCGATGCCGTGATGAAGAAACGCGGCAGAGGGTACGAGATCGAGCTGAGCGTGGACGAAACCGCCCAGCCGACGACCTTGGCCGAGCATTACATCGTCGCCCACCGGTGCCAGGATCAGGGGATGCGATTGGTGAGCTTGGCGCCGCGGTATATTGGGGAATTCGAGAAAGGGGTGGATTACAAGGGGGACATCGGGGCGTTCGAGAAGTCGCTGGCGGATCATGCGGCGATTGCACAGCTCGTCGGGCCTTACAAGCTGAGCCTGCACTCCGGTTCGGACAAGCTGTCGATTTACACGCCGTTCGCGCGAATTACCAAGGGGCAGTTTCACGTGAAGACGGCGGGGACGAGTTACCTGGAGGCGTTGCGCGTCGTCGCGCGGACGAACGACGACCTGTTCCGCCGGATCATCAGTTTTGCACGTGAACGGTACGACACCGATAAGGCGACTTATCACGTGAGCGCGACCGTCGCGGACGGGCCCAAGCCGGACGGGATGGATGCCTGGCGGCTGGAGGCGATTTACATCGGCGATTGGTCGCAGGTGCCGACGGGCCACGGGTTCACGGGACTGGCGCGGCAGATCCTGCACTGTACGTTCGGGTCGGTGCTCACGCATCCGGAGCTGAAGGAGGAGATCCGGCAGGTGTTGGAAGAGAACCAACCGCTCTACACCGAGGTATTGGCGGATCACTTCGAGCGGCACCTCGCGGCGCTGGCGGCGGGGATGAAGTAGGCGCGTGTGGAACCCTATTTCGACAAGCTTCAGGAACTGGCGGGGGCGGGCGTTCCGTTCGTCTCGGTGACCCTCATTGAAGCGATCGGTTCGACCCCGCAGGACGCGGGGAGCAAGATGATCGTGACGGCGGCGGACGGTGTCGTCTTCGGCACGGTGGGCGGGGGGCGGTTGGAGGCGCGGGCGGTCGAGCAGGCGATCGCGATGCTTGCGCCGGGAGTGGCGCGGACGTTGTTCGTCAACTGGAACCTGCAGAACGATATCAAGATGACGTGCGGCGGGGCGGTGAAGCTTTACTTCGAGGCGTACGCGTTCGAGCCGTGGCAGGTCGCGGTGTTCGGGGCCGGGCATATCGCGCAGGCGGTTGTCCGGACGCTGCTGAACCTGGATTGTCGCGTGACCTGTTTCGACACGCGTGCGGAGTGGGTCGCTCGACTGCCGGAATCGCCGAAGCTGACGAAGCGGGTGACCGACGATCTGCCGTCGCGGTTGGATCACGTTCCTGCGGGCACGTTCGTCCTGATGATGACGATGGGGCATTCGTCGGATTTGCCGATCCTCGTCCGGGCGCTGCGTCGAACGGATTTGCCCTACGTCGGCGTCATCGGCAGCGCGGCCAAGCGGGCGGCGCTGCGGCGGGGCGTGCTCGAGGCGGGAATCGCGGCCGAGGCGTTCGACTCGGTCGTCTGCCCGATGGGGTTGGATCTCGGCACCAATCACCCGTACGAGATCGCGATCAGCATTGCGGCGCAATTGATTCAGCGCCGTGACGCCGTGCGCAAGGGCTAATAGTTTCGGTGCGTCGGGTCGGCGACCCAGCGGTCGAAGAGTGCGGCGGCCTCGTCGGCCATGAAGCCGGCGACGATCTCGACGTTGCTGCCGCCAAGGCGTTTCATGTCCACGTTCGAGATCGCCAGTTCACCGAAGCCGGCCTTCCGCGCGTCGGCGATCGACGCGCCGTAGACGATTCGGGCGATGCCGGCCCAGTGGATGGCGGAAAAGCACATCGGGCAGGGTTCGGTGGTGGAGTAGATCGTCGCGCCGGACAGTTTGATCCCGCCGACGGCCTTGCACGCGACGCGGATGGCGGTGATCTCGGCGTGCGCGGTGGAATCCGTCGCGCGCCAGACGACGTTGTGTTCGCAGGCGATCACCTTGCCGGCTTGCACGATGCACGCGCCGAAGGGGGATTGGCCCGCCCGCATGCCCTCCAGGGCGCGTTCGATGGCGAGGGTCATAAACGATTGGTCGTCCGTCATGCGAATACTCCCGCGTGAGGCGTGATCCGGCATCAGAAGTTTAACGGTGCGGCGCGCATGACGCGACACGCCCGTGTAGTTGACGGCGATATCCTGGAGCAATAGATTAATCACGATCAACCCAGTGGGCGCTCGTTCGGGCGGCTGGTCTCATCAAAGCCAAACCCGACATTCAACCAGGTTTCACACCGCGCTAGTAGTTGTCGGTCGTTTCCCGCCAGGATCGATTGTGGCGGCTTTACGCATTTTGTCCCGCGAGGGGTTCGTACTCCGGGAGAGGGAGAGATCGTCCGTGGCACAGCGACAGTTCTTGCGCGTCGGTGGTGGGAAGTCTGCGACTCGATCCGGGCGGATGACATTGGCTGCGATGGCGGGGGCCGTCGCGTCATTGGTTACCGCGCCGCTGGGCGCGGCGACGACGAATTGGCTCGGGACAACCAGCGACTGGTTTACGCCGACCAACTGGTCGGGCGGCGCCGTACCGACCGGCGGCGACGTGGCGGTGTTTCCGGTGGCGTCGGTTTCCAGCCCGGACGTCGGCGGGGGGGCGGCCCGGGTGTTGGGATTGACCTTCGATAACTCGGCCACGAGCTATTCGCTCGCTGGCACGGGCACATTGTCGATCGGCACGAACGGCCTGACGAGCGGTGGCGGCGGTACGAATCAATTCACGCCGTTCGTCGCGCTCGCGTCGCCCCAGACCTGGGACATCGGCGCGAACACGACGGTCAGTCTTGGGAACGCGCTGGTGGGCGTGAACACGCTGACCAAGACGGGCGACGGCACCCTGGAACTGGCGTACATCGCGAACAGCTACGTCGGCGGGTTCGTCATCAACGGCGGCGTGCTTCAGCCGAACGGGGCCGGCGTTTCGGCGCAGGCGATCCGCTCGAATCGCCTGACGATCGGCGTGGGCGGCGCCTTCAACGCGTCGTCCGCCGCCGGTACTCCTGACACCGGTGAGATCGCCGGCGCGGGGACGGTCAACGTCGGGACGAAGGGACTGTTCATTACCACACTTGCGGATGCGACGTTTTCGGGAACGATGACGCTCGGCAGCGGTTCGGCGGGATTGACTGTCCGCGGCATCGGCACGCAGACGTTGACCGGCAACACCTCGGCCGCCGCCGGCAGCCCTTCGGTGGGCACGTCAAGCGGTCTGACGCTCGCGGGGGCGGCGACGTTGACCAATACGACCACCGCGAGCGCCTTTTTCCGCGGTGGCACGCTGACGCTCGACAACACAACGAGCGCCGTCGCCGATCGCATCAACGACGCCGCCAACCTCGATTTCCGTGGCGGCGGCACGTTCGTCCTTCGCGGCGGATCGGAGACGCTGAACGTCCTGACGATTAACGCCGGTCGGTCGCGCGTCGTCGTTCAGAACGGCGGCAACCTCACCTTTTCCAACATCAACCGCGCCGCATCGACTGGCGCGGTCGACTTCGCCATCTCGCCGGGCTCGAAGGTGACGATGACCGGCAGCGTCTTCCTCAAGAACGGCATCATCGGCAGCGCCGGTAACGGCGGCTTCTCCGACACGCTGGGCTTTGCCACGGTGAACGGCGCCGATTGGGCGACGTACGATACGACCGCCGGGACCGTCCGCGCACTGGGCGCGTTCAACGCCGCTACCGAGCCCAACGGCTATCAGCCTTTCCCCACGACGCCGCAGGCGGGCGACCCGCTGCAAGGCGGGACGCTCAACGCGCTGCTGACTGGCAACGCTAACACGGCCGGCCTCAATTCGGGGGATCCGATCGCCAAGTTTGAGCTCAGCACGCTGAAGATCGCGCCGACGGCCGCCAATCAGTCGCTCGACATCAACGGCACGGCCGACCTCGACGTCGCCGCGGTGATGCTCGTGGGGGGCACGGACTACAAGATCACGAGCAGCGGCGGGGGGAAGATCGCCGGCGTTCATACGCGGTACTTCCAGGTCAACGACCCCGCCGCCACGTTGACGGTCGACGCCGACGTTTCGGGCCTCGGCCCCGCCGGCCCGGCCGGGAGCGGCAACCTCCAGTACAACCCGATCACCAAGAGCGGCGCGGGAACACTCGCGCTGACCAAAGCCAGCGCGTTTACCGGCGCGACGGTCAACCCGATCGCCAACGTGAACATCCTTGAAGGCGCGCTGCGGGCTTCGATCTCCGACGCCAACAACCCGCTGCCCACGGCGAGCACCTGCATCCGCCTGCGCGGTGGGGTGTTCGAGATCGACGGCGGTGGCACCTTCAAACGCGTCCTCACCACCGGCACCACCGCCAACGGCGTGTCGTGGGGTCAGTCGACGACCGAAACCGGCGGCGGCGGGTTCAGCGCCGTCAACGGGGACGCCGTCGTCGACCTCGGCGGCACCACGGGAAGTCCGACCGCGGTCGGCGTGCGCGACACCTTCAACTGGGCGGTCGGCAACTTCCTCTCCAACGACTTCGCGCTGCTCTTCGGATCGGTCAAGGCCAATTCCAAGATCGAGTTCTTCGACAACATCAGCCTCAACTCGCAGACGACCACCGACAGCATCCAGAGCACGCGCGAGTTCCGCGTCGTCGATAACCCCAATTCCACGACCGACCGCGCCGAGATCAGCGGCGCCATCGTCAGCCTCGACGCCACGCACGGCGGGTACAACGCCGACTTCCTCAAGACCGGCGACGGGACGCTCGTCCTCTCGTCCGGCAACAATAGCTATCTCGGCAACACGATCGTCGCCGGCGGCAAACTTCAACTGACCGGCGCGCTGGCGAGCAACACGTACGTGCTCCAGGCCGGCACGTTTCAGGTCGACGGCGCGATTCCCGCGACCGCCAACGTCCTGCTCAAGGGCGGGAACGCCGTCATCAATTCTCCCGGCACTCGGATTTCGCTGGGCACGATCGCCGGGCAATCGGGCAAGGCCACCATCGCCGCTTCCGCGACTCCGAACCAGAAAGTGGTCACCGTCAGGTCGCTGGCGATCTCGGACGCGGCCACGCTGGACCTGGCGAACAACGGGATGATCATCGACTACGAGAAGGGCGACCCGTCGCAAATCGCGTACATCCGCGGCGCCCTCAAGTCCGGTTTCGCCGGCGGATCGTGGAGCGGGTCGGGGATCGTCAGCGGCACCGCCGCCGCGAGCGGCTCGACCGCCGTCGGCTACATCGAGGCCGCCGACGTCGCCAACCGCACCACGTTCTTCCCCGGTGCGCCGATCGCGATCGACGACAGCGCGATCCTGCTCCGTTACACCAAGCGCGGCGACGCCACGCTGGACGGCTCGGTCGACTTTAACGACCTCGTGAAGCTCGCCCAGAATTACAACGAGGTCACCGGTAATAAGGTCTGGGCGCAAGGCGATTTTACGTACGACGGCAACGTCGATTTCAACGATCTGGTGGCGCTGGCGCAGAACTACAACACGTCCCTCATACCGGCCGCGGTGCCGGGCGCGAGTGCCGCATTTGAAGCCGACGTGGCGCGGGCGTTCGCGTCGGTGCCCGAGCCGTCGATCCTGGGCGTCACCGCTATCGGGACGTTGTGCGCGTTGACGCGCCGCCGTCATCGTCGCAGCGCCGCCGCCGCCGCAACCGGAGCCCGGCAATGATTCCGCCCGCTGCCGCGAGCCCTGACGCAGACGGCTCCGGCGCCAATGCCGCGACCGCCGCCAGGTCCCGTTCGAATGCGATCGACGCGCCGGGAATCGCTCCGGCGGCCAGCGCGGTGTTGTAGTTCTGGGCGAGCTTCACGAGGTCGTTGAAGTCTACGTTCCCGTCATAGTTGAAGTCGCCGTCGTACCACGTCAGGGCGCCGCTGGCGTCGTTGTAATGCTGCGCCAGCCTGACCAGATCCGAGAAATCCACGACGCCGTCGAGGTTGGCATCGCCGGACTTGGTGTAGCGGATCAATAGCGACGTCGCGTCGGCCGTCTGGCCGAACCAGTCCGCCGTCGCGTTCCCCGACAGCCCCAGGATCGATGACGCCTCGGCGTACCCGAGAGCCGTGCCCGCGGCCGTCGCAGCGGACGAAGAGGTCAGGCCAGCGCCGCCCCACGCCGGCCCGCCGGGGTTGAAGCCCGTCCGAATGAGAGACCGCAACGTCGCGATCGGCGACGCGCCCGTGTAGTCCAGCAGCAGGTTGGTATTCGCCAGATCGAGCCGCGCGCTGGTCGCCGGCCCGCCCGCGACGGTCAGGGATGCGAGTCTGTTCGTCAGCGTTCCGGGCGACGCGGCCGGTGTGATGAATACTGACGCGCCCGTCGTTCCGGTTGAATTGAGCGTCAGGGCGGACTGGGCGATCTGCGTGACGGACAGCGTGGCGCCTTCGAAGAGCATCGTGGAGCCCGCGCCGGTCAGGCGACCGACCTGATACGTCTTGCCCGTCGCCAGGTTAATCGCACCGTCGTTAGTGACGTTGCCGTTGCCGCTGACGTTCCCGAGGAATGTCGCCGTCGCGCCCGTGGAAACGGTAAACGCCGCGCCCGGCACGTGACTCACGTCGTCGTAGAAAGTAACTGACGGTGCGGCCGACGTAGACACGCCGATCGACCCGCCCGCGCGGTTCTTGATCGGCCCGAACGAATCGATCGCGGCGGCGCCGGCATACGTGATCGTTCCCGTGTTGTCGATCCCGTCGACGTCGAGCGTTCCGCCCACGTTGATCGCCCCGGTGCTCGGGAAGACGCCCGCGGAAAAGGTCGCGCCCGGCGACACGTTGATCGTGCCGCCGTTGTCGGCGAGGTTGGCGGTGATCGTTCCCCCGGCGGCGCCGGCCGTGATCGTGCCGGCCATCAGGTTTCGCACGGAACCCGCCAGGTTCAGCACGCCCGCCGTCGATTGTCCGATCGTGCCGGCGTTGTCAATCGGATTATTCACCTGCCCGACGCCCGCGATGACCCCGCCGTTCGATATGAGCCCGCCGGTCAGCACGCTGCCGGCCGTGGCGAGTGCGATCGTGCCGGAATTGGAAAATGACGGGGTAACGCTCAGATCCCCGACGCCGCCAAACCCGACGTTGATCGTTCCCTGGTTGGCAAAGCCCGCCGTGGCGATCGTCGCGCCGCCGGCGTTGATGATACCGGTCGGTTTGTTCAACAGCGTGCCCGCCCCCGCGACCGCCGCGGCGACGTTCAGGTTGATCGTCCCCGAGTTTTCGAGACGGACGCCCGCCGCATCGAGCACCAGCGAAACGCCCGCCGTCGAAGGCGCGAGTGTGACGGTCCCGAAATTGGCGAGCGGGCCGGAGTTGAGCAGGCGATAGTTTCCCTGCCCGACGTTCCACGACGCGTTATTGGTGAAGCCGCCGCTGCCGGCGATCACCCCCGCCCCGCCCAGCGTCCCGTTGTTCACGAACGGCCCCGCGCCGGTCAGCACAGACCCCTGCAACTGGATCGAGCCGGTGTTGTTCAGCCCCGCGCCGTCGAGCGTGATCGTGCGGTTCGAGCCGAAGCTCAGCGCTGCGGCGTTCACCATGCCGTTGCCGGCCGTGAAGTCCGCCGCGAGGTTTACACTCGCCAACGGTCCGTTATTCAACTGTCCTGCGAAGCTACCGGCCGTGTAGTTAAACGTTCCGGGGTTCGTCAGCACGCCGTTGACCGTTCCCCCGTCCATACTGAACGTCGCGAACGACAGCGTCCCGCCCGTCCGCGTGAAGCTGCCACCGGCGTTCAGTTGGATGACACCCTCGCCGCCGACCGTGAAGCTGCCCCCTTGCAGGGTGAAATCGGCCGCCGACGTGTTGGTGCCGGTCGTGGACGCGATCACGAGGCGGCCGTTCACGTTGGCCGTGCCGCCGGTCTGCGTGAACGTCCCGTTTCCGGCGAACCCGACATACACGCGCCCCGCCACGGACAGTTGGCCCGTCCCGCTGAGCTGGTACGTCCCGATCGACGCCGGGTTGGTGCCGGCGATCGGCGAGCACCCGATCAAGAGCCCGTTGGTCCCGCCGCCCGTGACCTGCACCGTCCCGCCGTTCTGGACGAATGATCCGGTCCCGACTTCGCCGAGCAAAACGTTCCCCGCGACGGTCAATCGCCCGCCGGATATCGCATAGGCGCCAACACTCGACGTTCCGAACGACGCGATCTCCAGGTCGCCGTTGACCGTCGCGGTCCCCCCGCTGTGGAAGAATTGCCCGCTGGCCATCGCGTCGTCGGCAATGCGCAGGCCCGGCGTGGCGAGGGTACCGCCAGACAGGTTATAGGTTCCCGAGCTGTTGCCGAAAGTTCCGACGACCAGTTCGGCGCCGTCGGTGACCGAGACCGCGCCGGCCGATTGCGCCATCGTGCCGGTGCCCGAGTAGCCGACGTAGAGGCCGCTGGCGATGGTCAGGGTCGCGCCGTTGCTCATCGCGTAGTTGCCGATGCCGGTGGCGCCGTACCCCAGGTAAAGGGTGCCCGCATCGTTGAACCCCCCCGACTGACGATACGTGCCGCGCGCCGAATCGCCGACGAATTCGTCATCCGCGCGGAATCGATTCTGCGCCTGACTGAGCACCATCGTCCCCGTGCCCGAGGCGTCGATTGTGAGGGAGGACAGACTCGCCGGCGACACGTAATTGCCGTCGAACGTGACCGTGCGATCGACGCCGTTACTTTGGGTAAGGTAGGCGTCGTCGCCACTGAAGGGAACCCCCGAGCCACCGGTCGGGAGTAAGAACCAGTTCGTCGAGTTATTCCAGTTCGATGTCCCCGCGGTGTATATCCGTCCGGCCGCGTGGACACGGTCAGTTAACGCCGCGCCAGCGGCACAGGCGATCAGCCAAGCGACCCTTCGCCGCCTACTCGGGGAACCCTCCACACGAGACATGTTTCGCCTCCGATCCCGCCTGTCGCAGACTTCCACTAAGTCTAATTGTCTTCTAATCTGGGCGCGCTATATAGGACGAGCAGGTTGGTCAGCGGGTCATTTCAGTGGTAGTAGCGGCGACGTCAGAGCTTAATTGTGGTTTACTGGCATCGCAAGTTAAAAATATGCCCCGCACGTGGGAACCGCCGCGACGTTCGGTAAACGTGAACGCGCCGGAACGGAAAAAGCGAGCGTCGGCGATTCCGAGACAGTAAGATGTGCTGCCATAAGAGCACTCCGAACGCGCGGCACGGTGCCGTGCGCCGATGGGGTTCGTGGTAGCGAACACTCAATCCCGGCGCGGGAGGAGACCGTATGGCGAGAGCCCCTTGTCATCGTCGTCTTTGGACGTCGTTGTTGTGTACGGCGGGGATACTTCTGGTATCCGCGCCGATCGTGCGTGCCGACGATACGCCGTCGCACGCGTTGCTGGGCCAAGCGCTGCAAAGCATCAAACTTGACGGCGTCACGCCGACGCCCGTGCTGACGACGTCCGCCGTCCAGGCGACGCGTTGCCCCGCGCTCGAGACGCGCTGCCCGCCGACGGACACCAAGTGCCCGGCGCGCGAGACGCGCTGCCCCGCGGTGGATACCAGGTGCCCCCCCAGGGCGACCACCTGCCCACCCGTGCCGACGTTCTGCACGGTCGTGGACACCAAGTGCCCGCCGAAGGAAACGACGTGCCCCGCATTCCCGACCCGCTGCCAGCAGGTCGAGACGCAGTGCCCGCCGGTGCAGACCAAGTGCCCGGCACGCGACACGACCTGCGCGACCGCGGTCGAGACCAAGTGCCCGCCGGCCGAGACCAAGTGCCCGCCGCGCGACACGCGCTGCCCCGAGGTGGACACCCAGTGCCCGCCGAAGGAAACGCAGTGCTCGACGGCAATCGAAACGAAGTGCCCGCCGGTGGACACCAAGTGCCCGCCACGCGACACCAAGTGCAGCGCCAGCGTAGCCACCAAGTGCCCGCCGGTGGAAACGGCCTGCCCGGCGCGTGAGACGCGTTGCCCGGCGGCCGACACCAAGTGCCCGCCGTCGATCACCAAGTGCCCGCCGCTCGACACCCGCTGTGTCGTAAAGGACACCTCCTGCCCGCCGAAGGAAACGGCGTGCCCGACGCGTGAGACCCGTTGCCCCCCGGTCGCGACCCAATGCCCGCCGCTCGAAACGGCCTGCTCGGCGACCGGCGCGGTCGCCACGCGCTGCCCGCCGACGGAAACCCTCTGCCCGGCGCAGGAAACCAAGTGCCCGGCCGCGGCCACCAGATGCCCGCCGCAGCAGACCACTTGCCCGGCGTTCGACACCATCTGCACGGCGGCCGTCGAGACCAAGTGCCCGCCGTCGTTCACCAAGTGCCCGGCGTTCGAGACCCGCTGCCCGCCGACGGACACCAAGTGCCCGCCGGAGTTCAGCAAGTGCCCGGCGAAGGAAACGCTCTGCCCGCCGACCCCGACCACATGCCCGCCCGTCGCAACGGCGTGCACGGCGGTCGCGGTCACGGTTTGCCCCCCGGTGGAAACCAGTTGCAGCGCGTCGCCGGTCGCGACCAGGTGCCCGGTGACAGCGACGTCCTGCCCGCTGACCGAAACGGCGTGCCCGGCGGTCGCGACCAAGTGTCCGCCGCCCCCGACGGGCGTCGTATGCGTGCCCCCACCGACGGCCGGTGGAGGTACGGCCAGCGCATCGTTGGAGCGCGCCTGCCCCATTGTGCGGACCAAGGCCGTCTTGCAGATTTCCATGGCCCCCGGTGCGACGCGTGACATGCCGCGCGTCAACTAAGTCGCCATGATCATCTGAACGTGGAATCGGAAGAAGGCGGTCATTTCATGTGGCCGCCTTCTTCTCTTTCCCACCGACCCGCGGATTGTTAAGTTGCTCCGACGCCATTTCCGGCGATTTTCCACATGACGCCGCCAACCGCCGCCCCCGCCGCACGTCGTCAACCGACCCCTCGCCCCGTCGCGCCGTCGGACGTGACGAGCCCCTCGATGTCGACATTACTTGCCGCGCTACTTGGCTTGACCGCGGCGTGGGTTGCCGCAGGCTCGACCGGCCTGCTCGGACATTCCCTCCGCAACGCACTGACCTGGACCTTCGCGGGCGCCGCGATCGTGGCGGCCCGGCCGCGCGGCCGCTCGTTCGCGATACTTGTCACCGCAATGGCGATCGCCGTCGCGCTCCTCGTCCTGCTGACCAACTCAACGCTTCCCCTGGTCAATGCGACAGGCGTCCTGATCGTTGTCGCCGTCCTCGCGGCGATGACGCCGGCGAAATCGACGTCCCCGCTCCGCACCGCCACCCTGTCGATCGCGGTGTTCATCTTGTATCGCCTGGCACTCCACGCCATCCCCGCCTGCTGGCTCGCCGCCGACCGCGTCGCCCACATGCTCGGAGTCGTCGCCGGCTGGATCACCGGCCAAAGGCTCTCGGTCGGGCCGACGTTCGGCGGCGTCGACTTCCTCGTCTTGTCCGCCACGTACTGCGCGTGCCGGATCGCGATGCTTCCGCGCCCACGAGCGCGCGCGATCATGGCTTGCGCGCTGGCCATCGCCGCGGCCCAATTCGCCTATCTCGCCATCCTCTCGTTCGTGCCACTTTTCCTCGCTAACGTCCCGGCGGCGACGACCGAACAGCCCAACCCCACCTGGTCGATCAAGCTGCTCGACTCGCCGGACCTGACGATGAAATTGGATGCGGTGGCGATCCGGCAACTGATTCCCAGCAATCTGCCCGCGCTGGCGGTCCTCTTTCATTTGCTCGTGATCGCCGCGGTAACGCGCCGGACGAACGTCGAAGTTTCGTCAGAGTCAGGCAACCGGCATCCGCGTTCACCGATATCGGCACTCGCGATCCCCGCCGCCGCCGTCGTCACCGCGATTCTCCTCGCCGCCGCCGCCACCTGGTGTACGCCCGCCACGTCCCTCGAGGGCAAGAAGATCGTCATCAGCGACCGGCTGTTCGGTAACTTCCTCAAGCCCCAGCACGGCGACTACGGTCACCTGTCGATCGGCATGTACGGCAACCTCCAGCCGTTCATCGAAAGCCTCGGCGGCCGCGCGATCGTCTCGTCCGACCTTTCGCCAAAGGACCTGAACGACGCCGACGCGCTGGTCCTCATTTACCCCAACAAGCCGTTCTTCGACGAGGACACCGACCACCTCCTCCGCATCGCCGACCCGTTCGTAAGCGTCAGCTTCAGCGACGTCCTCCAGCAACTCCAGGTCGATCGCGTCTGGAACTACGTCGAGCGCGGCGGCACGCTGCTCGTCATGGGCGAGCACACCGTCGCCGAGGAAAACGTCCCCCGCCCCACGCGCAATTACATCAACCAGGTACTCCAACGAAGCGCCATCCGCCTCAATTTCGATTCCGCCATGTTCGAGATCGGCGGCTGGCTGCAATCCTACCAGCCGCTGTCGCACCCGATCACCGAAGGGATGGAAGACAGCCGCAATCAGTTCGGTGTGGTCATCGGCGGCTCGCTCGACGTGAAGTATCCCGCCCGGCCCGTGCTGATTGGCCGCTGGGGCTGGGCCGATCCCGGTGACGAAGGCTCTTCCGTCTCGATGATGGGCAACCACCGCTACGACCCCGGGGAGCGCCTCGGCGACCTCGTCCTGATCGCCGAGCAGAAGATCGGCAAGGGCCGCGTCGTCGCGTTCGGTGACCCGTCAAATGTGACCAACGGCATCACGATCGGCGCTCATCCCTTTAACGCGCGGCTCTATTCCTACCTGACCCACAACCCCGAACACGATGCGGCCGGCAACACGCCTCAGTCCCCCCGGCGGCAGATCACGATGTTCCTGCTCGCGGCGGTGCTGCTCGTGCTGACGCTTCGAATCCGCGAGCCCCTCCCCATCGCCGCGGTAATACTCGCGTTGAGCGTCTGCCTCTGGTTCTGGGACGCCCGCGTCGGCGCCGTCGCCGACGCCAATTATCCCGACGGCCGAAAGCTCACCACCACCGAGATCTTCCAGGAAAGGGGAAAGCTCCAGCCCAACTACAAGCAACTCGCCTACATCGACGACGCCCACCTCGGTTACTACAGCGAGGAATCCTGGCGGCCCGAGGGAACCATGGGCCTGGCGATGAACCTCATGCGCAACGGCTACCTCACGCTGATGGCGCCGGACCTGAAGCCGGATCGCCTGAAGGGCGCGTCACTGCTCGTCATGCCCGCGCCGACACGCGCCCTGTCGCGCGGCGAGCGCGAGGCGTTGAAGGATTGGGTCGACGGCGGCGGCCAACTCGTCATGACCGTCGGTTGGGACCGCTACGCGCCCAACCGCGACCTCCTCGCCGACTACGGCTATTACCTCGAAAAGATCCCCCTCGACCAATTCCCGCCCGAGGTCGTCGCCGCCGTCCGGCGCGCCAGGCCCGGCTACGAGATCGTCGACGGCGGCGTCGGTGTCCAGAACAATCTCGGATGCTACGTATTCGACGTACGCAAAGGCGACCAGGCCTTCGAAGTATCCGTCTCGATCGACGGCAATGCGATCCTCGAAGAACGCGAGCACACCCCCGACAGCCTCCATCACGCCATGGTGCTCCGCGGCGCGCTCCCGCCCGAGCCGCTCGGATTCTTCAAGGTGCCCTACCTGTCGGGCCTGAACGCCTACGTGCGCTTTCACGCCGCCTGGCCGATCCGCAGCATCGACCCGCGCAGCGCCGTCGCCGTTGTCGGCCGGGACGAGTTGCCGCTCATCATCTGGCGCTCGGTCGGCAAGGGCAAAGTCGTGCTCATCGGAGACAGCGAATTCGCGACCAACCAGAACCTCGAAAACGAGGGCGGACAACCCTTCGAGGGCCTGCGCGAGAACGCCGACTTCTGGCGCTGGTTCATTTCGTACTACCTGCGAGGCGAAAGCCCGCCGTGGTTCCCATCCCTCGTACCCGCGCCAACGACGGCGCCGGCGACCCCGAGCCCGGCCGACGACTTCAATCTGGAGGGGAAATGAGCCCCGCCCGCACGACGAGGTTACTCGAACCCGCAAGCCAGACGCTGCCGCTCCGCCGCTGGCTGGGCGTCATGCTGCTCGCGGGAAGTTGGCTGCCCGGCCTCGGCTTTTACCAGCCGGCGAGCTTCGCCGCATGGCTCGTGCTGGTCGTCGCAGGCGCGATCATGATCGCCGGCATTGCGTTGCGGGTGCCACGCCGCGCCGAAGCCATCGTCGCGCTCCTGCTTCTGCTCCCAATCCTCTGGATCGCGCCTTGGCCGGCGAAGATCGCGCCAATTCTGCTGGCCATCGGTTGCCTGCTCCTGGCGGCCAACACGTCCGGCCACCGGCTTGCGTGCACGGCCGCCGGGTTGCTGGCGTCCGGCGCGATTCTCCTCGCGCAGGCGCTGACGATGCTCGCCTACCAATCGATCACGTCGCGGTCGCACGAGCTGCCGGTGCCGATCGCCCGCGTGCTCGGCTGGGTCGTGCGCGTCCTCGGCAACGACGCCACCGTCGCCGCCGACACGCCCGCCGGTGGGGGTGGCGACGAGATCGCGCTGCGGACGATGCGCAAGATCCACCACCTCGGCGCGACCTGGGATTTGCTGCTCGACCCGACGACGCTCTGCTTCGTCGTCGGCGCGGTGATCATGCTGGCCTTCCGCCTTTCCGTGTCTCGGATTGACGGATTCGATTGGCGTCGCGCCGGCCGCGCCGCCGCCGTGCTCGCCGGCATCGTCATCCTCTGGCTCCCGCTGCGCGTCGGCCTCCTGACCGCCCTGATCCTTCACCGCGCCCTGAGAACCGAATTCGAATCCCCGCTCCGCGTTATGGACGCATTTCACAACGCGTGGGTGCTGCTCATCTTCGTCCTTCCGCCCGCCGTTGCCGCCTGGCGGTTCATCTCCGTCCCGCCCGTGACCGAGCGCGAACCCGACCCGCGGCGCGGGAGCGCGACACGATTCGGCGCAATCCTATTGCCCACGCTGGTCGCGGTCGCCGTCGCGGTCCTCACCGTCGCCGCACTGTACGACCCGATCGGGATCCGCAAGGCCGGCCGCGTCGTCGTCGACGAATACCACTCCAAGTGGGAACCCACCACCCGCCCCTACGACACGACCTGGTACGGCCACGAATCCGGCTACAACTACGCCTGCATCTACGACTACTCCAGCCGCTACTACACGATGTCGCGACTCGAGCACCCGATCGACGATCAGGTGCTCGGGAATTGCGACGTGTTCGTCCTAAAGTGCCCGACCAGGCGCCTTAACGTCGACGAAGTAGAACGCCTGCAAAACTTCGTCGCCAACGGCGGCGGCCTGCTCCTCGTCGGCGAGCACACCGACGTCTTCGGCCTCGACACCAACCTCAACGACGTCGCCCAACCCTTCGGCTTCCAGTTCCGCTACGACATCCTCTACAACATCGACGACGAGCACCCGTTCGATTACCTCTACCAAAAGCCCCTCGTCCCCCACCCGATCGTGCAGTACATGCCGCCGCTCGACTTCGAGGGGCCGTGCACCATCCAGCCGACCGGTGGCAGCAGCGGTCGCGCCGTCATGACCGCCGTCGGCCAGCGCAACGAGCCCGCCTATTACAACGCCAGCAACTTCATGCCCCCGCCTGACGACCGCGCCGATTCCCGCTACGGCGCGTGGATCCTGCTCTGGGCGACCAAGTTCGGCGACGGCCGCGTCGTCGCCCACGCCGATTCCACGCAGTGGTCCAATTTCAGCGCCTTCGAGCCCGGCAAGCCGGAGGTCTGGCTCGGCATGATCGAGTGGCTCAACCACCGCAACGGCCGCATCGCCGACCCACGAATGTTCCTCATCGCGCTCGGCGCCCTTGTGCTGATCGCCGCCGTCGTCGTCGCGGTTTGGCAGGCGGGTACGAACTGGCTCGTTACCCTTGCCGCCGGCTCGGCCGCGTTCGCATTCACCGCACCGGCGGTCCGCGCCGTCCACCGCAACGGCATGCCCCCGCCCCCGCGCCTCACCGGCGCGAGCGCCCGGCCAATGATCAACGTCGGCATCGACCGCGGCGTCAGCGACGCGATCCTTTCCAAGGGCGGCTTCATCGGCGGCCGCCCAGACGGCTTTGGCATCTTCGAACGCTGGATCCTCCGCCTCGGCTGGTTCACTCAGCGCGGCGGCGCCGGCGACAGCGCGTTCTACGCCGGAAAGGATCTCGTCGTCTTTTTTATGCCCGGCAAAGACGTTAGCGAAGACGTCCGCACGCGCCTCGCCGATTACGTTCGCAACGGCGGTCGCGCCCTCGTTATCGACAGCCCCGAATTCGAGGAAACCTCGCCCCCGCGCAAGTCCACCGCCAACAGCCTCCTCCACCCCTTCGGCCTCGAGCTCCGCCGCCCCTACGCGCCCATCTCGGGCGACGTCGTCTCCACCATCGGCCTGCCCACTGTCCAAAACCCCGCCTCGTTCGAAGTGGCAGGGGGGCACGAGGTGCTCGCGACGATGGCCGGACGCCCCGTCGCCGCCACCGTCCACTTCGGCCGCGGCACGGTCACCGCCGTCGGTTTCGGCTCGCGCTTCGCGGACGCCAACATGGGTGTCACCGGCGACGTCGTCCCCGGCGACGAGCTGAGCAAGGTCTACGAACTCCAGTACGGCCTGCTGCGGCACATCGTCGGCCAGGCTACACCGGCGCCGACGACTCAACCGACCTCGAATCCCACGACGCGGAATACGAATTAATCCCTCAACTTGCCCTCACGACCACGTCCCCGTCCTCTGTCGCGTCCACCGTCAACTCCACATCCCGCACCGCCGGATGACTTACGAGGTAATTCGACACCGGCGTCACCACCAGCGTCTCGATCGCGCGCTCCAACGGTCTGGCGCCGAACCGCGGATCGAATCCGTCCCGCACCAACCGATCCAACAGTCGATCCGTCCACGACAGGCGCACGTTCGCCCGACTCAATCCCTCGCGCGCATCAAGCGAACGTAATTGCTTCTCCGCAATCTCCCGGATCGCCACCGCCGATAGCGGGTCGAACGCCACCACGGTGTCGATCCGGTTATAAAACTCCGGCCGGAAAAACTCGGCGACAGTCTCCGCGTACGCCGCCCCGACCTGACGCCCGAGCCCGAACGATTCACCCGCCGCCGCCGCCCCAAGGTTGCTCGTCATGACGATCACCGCGCCGGTCAGGTGCGTCAGCCGGCCCCACGGATCGGTCAGCCGGCCCTCGTCGAACGCGCCCAGCAGCACGTCGAAGATCTCCGGCGCCGCCTTCTCGATCTCGTCCAGCATCAACACCGCGAAGGGCTGGCGGCGCACGCGCCGGATCCATTCCGCCGGCCCGCCGCCCGCCGGCGATCCCAGGAACCGTTCCGCCGCCCCGGGGCCGCCGTACTCCGACATGTCGAGCCGGATCAGTCGATCGTTCACCCCGCGCGTCTCCGTCTCGTCCCGCTCACCCGCGCCGTACAGGAACGCCGCCAGCGACTGCGCCAGTTGCGACTTGCCCACGCCGGTCGGCCCGGTGAAGAGCAACACGCCCAGCGGCCGGTTCGGATCGTTTAACCCCGCCTTGAACGTCGTGACCACGTTCGCCGCCGCCCGGCACGCCTTCGGCTGCCCGATCACGTCCCGCGCCAGCGCCGCGACGACCGTCGCCTGGTCCAGCGGCACCTCATCGCGCAAGAATAGTTCCGGCACGCCCGTCCGCGCGGCGAATCGCTCGATCGCGTCCGCCGGGGTCACCCGCGCCGCGTCCGCCCGCGCCGCCCGGTCGAACAATTCTCCCACGAATCCGGCCGAATTCCCCGGAAAACATTGGTACGGAACGAACCGCGAAAAAAGCCGATACACCGTTTCCGGCAACCCCCGATCGGCCGTCACCTTGAGCTGCTGTTGCTGCGCCGCCGCGATCTGCCGCAGGCATTCCACCGCCCGCGCGCGCCCCAGCGCCGGTACGCGAATGACCCGAAACAGTTCCGCCAAACCGGGCAACAGTCGCCGCACCGCGTCCAGTTCCGCCGCCGTCGCCTCCGCGACCAATCGCACCTCAGACCGCTGCAGGTACGGCACGAGGTACGCCGCGAGCGAGTCCGCGGCCGTCCGCCCGCCCGTGCGCACGAGGTCGAGCAGGTTCTCGACGCACAGCACCCCCGCGACCGCCGCCGTCTGCGCGATCACCGATTCAAGTCGCTCCTGCCACATCCCCAGGTACTGCATCCCCGCGATCAGCCGCGGCGCCGAGGTCAGCCAGAATCGATTCACCCGCCGCCCCCCGCGATGCGTCGCGACCGCGCCCGAGTCATCGCCGCCCGCGCCGCGCAACGTACCCTCGGCCGACTCGCGCTCGATCCGCCGCGCCACGTCCGCCAACACCGTCGTCTTTCCAACCCCCGGCTCGCCCAGCAGCAGGATCGGCGCCGTTTCGCGGCGCAGCGCCTCCGACAGCTCTCCGATCACGTCGTCGCGCTCCCACGCCCGGGGGTATCGCCCGCGCACCTCCCGCGCCGCCAGCGGATCGGCGACGGCCGTCAGGTCTTCGAGCGACGCGTCGTCCCCTCGCGCTCCCGCCGTGTCCACCGCCACGCTGATCACGATGTCGTCCAATTCGACGACCGGCGGTAGCAGAAAGGTCGCCACCTGCGCCGGTGTGCGCCCCCGAAGCTCGTTCTGAACGTATTGTGTCACCAGCGGCCGCAAATCCCCGCGATCGTAAAACGTGAAGCGGATGCCGAGGGTGGGGAGGGCGGCGACCGGCATCCCGCCGGGGCCCTTTCCGGTTACCACGGCCACCCGCAGCCCGATCGTCTCCCCACTCGGATAGGTTCGACCGCTGGCGACGTACTGGGCACGCACGTCCACCTTTTGGAACTGGAGCGCGGGGTCGTCGAACTCGGGCCTGGGATACCACGGAGAATTGCGGTAGGTTTTTTCGAGGTAATCGCGGAGGCGGTCGCGGGCCTCGGCTCGGGTTGCGCCGACCGCGGCGATGTTCCCCCCGTCTTCCACCAGCGTGGCGGTATGGCCGCCGGCGAAGTCCTGCAATAGGAGGATGGGGAATCGATAGGATGCCATGTCAGGACTCACCGCTGACTAGCGCGGGCGGCAACTCGAGGCCGGCCATGACGAACCGGCGTAAATCGTCGCTCAGCGGGAGGTTGGGGCAGACGAGGCGCGTGGGCAAGTCGAGCGTGGCGAGGGTGGGGTCGTGGAGGCGGGTGACGGGGCTCAGCGGCGCTCCCGCAGTTCCCATTCGCGCTCTTGCCGCGGCACAGAGGGTGGGATCGTCCTCGTCCGCCAGTGGGAAAACGCCGAGCCGGACGGGCAAAACGTTTTCGCCGGGTGGGTAGAAGAGGTGGGTGCCGGACTGGTTGGCGAGGATCGCCGCGGCGCCGGGCATTTCGATCAGCAGCCAGGCGCAGCCGGAATCTTCGACGTCGAGCCGCATCGACGAGAAGGAGAACTGCTTCGCAAACAGGTGCTGGTAACCGTGGGCGAGATCTTTGGTGATCCAGTCGGGTCCGGCGGCGAGCGGGCGGATTTCGAGCAGCACGCGGTCACCGGCGCCGCCGGCCATGGCCGCGAGCAGCGCGCATTCCTGCAACAGTTCGACCAGCCGGTCGGATTCGGAATCGCCCAGCGCCACGGCGGTGTCGGCGTGTTCGACCAGAAAGGCGTGCAGGTCCCCCTCGGCGGGCCAACTCAAATCCGGCGGCAGTTGGCGGACGCGCCGGGCGGGGCGGACGCGGGCGGTCCGCTTTCGCCCCATGACGTGCGACGACGGGGGCCGCGCGCCGGCCTGGTCGATGCGGCGGATCATCTGGTCGATCTGGCGGATTTGCTCGCGCACCGCGAAGTAGCGGAAATGCGCCGGCGACAGCGCGTCGGTCGAGAGACGCGCGGATTGGGCCTCGTCGGCCCTGTTCCGACCCTCCACGTCGTTGACGAACGCCTCGACCCGATCGAGTACGGCGTCCACTTCGTAGACGTCGGCGGCGGCGGCGATCCTCGGTGACGGCTGGGCGTTGGTCAGCGTTCGCACCTCCGCGGCGATGCCATCGGCGGCGGTGTGGACCGCGATAATCATGAGCGCCGCGGGCGTGACCGACGCGAGAGTGGCGGCGATCGGGGCGGTCAGTTGGCGCTCCACGGCGCGCTTCAGGGCGCGGGCGCCCAGCTCCGGGTGGTACCCCTGGGCGACGATCCACTCCATCGCGGCGGGGTCGACGGTCAGCACGCAGCGGCGGTGCACCAGTCCCTCGCGGCGGAGCAGGTCGGCCATCAGGCGGGTCGCGATCTCCGCGACCTGGGTCCGTTCCAGCGCCGCGAACGGGACGATCCGGTCGATACGGTTGAAGAACTCCGGCCGGAAGAACCGCCGCGCCGCCTCGCGATAAACCTCGTCCCGCGGCGCGTTCGCGGGCCGCAGGCCGAACGAGGTCCCCGCCTCGCGTGAGCCGAGGTTGGACGTCATGACGATGACGGCGCTGGTGAAATCGCTGACGCGCCCGACGGCGTCGGTCAGCCGCCCTTCGCCCAGCACCTGGAGGAGCAGGTCGAAGACGGCGGGGTGGGCCTTTTCGATCTCGTCGAGGAGGACGACGCAAAAGGGCTGACGGCGGACGGCGGCGGTGAGCGCCCCGTCGGGCTGGCCGAACGTCCCCGTCAGTCGCGCGACGGACGACGGCTCGACGTACTCGTTCATGTCGAAGCGGAGGAGGCGGTCGGCGTCGCCGTAGAGGTACTTCGCCAGTGCCTTGGCCGCCGCCGTCTTGCCGACGCCGGTGGGGCCGAGGAAGAGCAGGGTCCCCTGGGGGCGGCCGGGGTCGTTGAGGCGCGCCTTGGCGACGGCGACGACGTCCGCCATCGCGGACAGCGCCTCGCGCTGGCCGACGATGTCCTGCGCGAGCGCGGCGACGATCTCGCGCCGCGAAAGTCGCACACCGCCGTCCAGCATCGGCATCGCCAACCCCGAGCGCGCGCCGAATTCCGACAAGACCGTTTGCCGGTCGATCGCCTGCGCCGCGTGTTTGAGCGCCAGTTGGCCGACGAACGTCGCCGCCTTGCCCGGCATCGCCTGGTCCCGCACGTACCGCCGCTCCAGCTCGATCACCGTCGGGAGCGCTTCGGTATCAAAGCGGCAGCGGTGGCGGTCCTCGAGCTGGCGCGTGACGTGGATCAGGATCCGCCGGGATTCCGGCTCCGACGGTTCGCGCAGCGGCAAGACGTGGAACAGGTCTGCCAATCCGCGGTCGCGTTCGTTAAGAACGCGAAAGCCTTCGGGCGTCATTTCGGCGAGCAGGCGAAATGCGCGGCGTTCCACCCAGGGCCGAAGGACGGCCGCGACGTTCAAGTCCGAATCGGCGGACTGGCCGGCCTGGTAGAGGCCGAGCACGTCTTCGAAGTAGAGCACGTGTTGTCGAGCGGCGGCCTCGTCCAGGATCGCCAGCAGGCGCTCCTCCCACTGACCGACGTAAGACATGCCGGCGATCAGCCGCGCGGGCGACAGCAGCCAGACCATGTGATCCGACGCCGGCGGTGTCGCCGACGAGCCGGTCGCGCCCCGTTGGGCGATGCGGCGGTAAACGCACTCGTGGACCAGCGCGGTCTTGCCGACGCCGCGCGGACCGAGCAGCAGGATCGGCCGGCGCTGGGGCTCGGCGAGGAGGCGGGTTAATTCGTCCGCCTCGGCGTCGCGCAGCACCACGCGGTCCAGGCCGTCGGGATAGAGCCAGTCGAGGCAGCGCCCGACCCGGCCGAGCTCCGCCCGGCCGTCGGCGGCCTTGTTCGAGAACAGGGCGACGAGGGCGTTGGCGTCGGTGGCGGCCTTAAGCGTTGGTTTCGGGTGGACGTCGAGATCGAGCGTGGTGAGCCAGGCGCGCGAAAAGGACGCCAGCGACGCCGGGAGCTCGAAGTCGTCTCCCTCGTCCCTTTCGATTCGGCGGAAATGATCGGTAATGACCTCGCGCGCCCGGGCGGCCAGATCCTGCCCGCGCAACACCTCGAAGAAGAGCTCGGGGATCGCGGGCGTGAAGGCGAGGCGGCGATCGAACGCCTCGAACGCGACCACCAGGAAACGGCACTCGGCCGTCTGTCGGCGCAGCCGCAGCGTGAGCTTCAGGTTCGTCTCGATCAGCGGCGGCGCGAACGTCCAGGGGATCAGGCGCTCCTGCCGCGGCTCGCGCCCCAGCGCGTCGAGTTCCCCACGCACCGCCTGCGCCAGCTTCGACATCGCGGTGGCGATCTGGCGGCCGACCTTGGCGGGCGAAGGGAAGAACAACGGGCGAAGGCGGAACTGCGGGTGCGGATCGTCCCGGATCTTGTGCTCCTCGACGTAGATCGGGATCGAGAGGTTCATCGCGCCCCGGCGCCGTTGGCGTTCGCCCGCTCGCCGCGCTGGCTTCGCTTGAGGATGCGGATGCCGTGCAGCAGCGGCAAGTGCGACGGGCACATGTAGGCGCAGATGCCGCACTCGATGCAGGCGCCCAGGCCGAACTGCTCGGCCGAGGCGAGGTCGTCGCGCTGCGCCGCCTCGAGCAGGCCGGCCGGTTGCACCGACGTCGGGCAGGTCTGCACACACCACCCGCAGCGGATGCAGGGGTCGGGTATTGCCGCCGCGCTCGCGGGGAGGACGTGGAACGTCAGTTCGCCGCCGGCGATGACTGCGTCGGCGGTGATCGGCTGGTCGCGGAGGAGATCGCCGCGGAGCAGCGTGACGCCTTCGTGCGGCAGGCCGAGGTCGTCCAGCACGCGGCGGACGGGCGTGCCGACCGGCGCGACCAGCAGGTGCGACTTGCCGCGCAGGTGATCCCGCACGCCCACGGGCATCTGCAGCATCGGCTGCTCGCGCGAGGCGGCGCGGCCGATGGCGATGGCGCTCACGGCGTCCAGCACGAGCACCCCCTGTTCGACGGGCAGGCGGCCGGGCCGCAGGCGGCGGCGCAGCAGCGTGTAGATCAGCAGCGTCGGGTCGGCCTGCGGGTAGTCGGCCAGCACCGGCACGACTTCGATCGACGTGCGGCGCATCTCGCGGCGCAGCGGGAGCCACCACTTGGGCGCCGCCCCGGCCTCGACCGCGACCCAGACGTTGCGCGCGCCGGTCAGCCGCGCCAGCAGCGCCACGCCCGCGACCAGCACCGGGCCGAACCGCCCGGCCATCGTCGCGCCAAGCCGCATCATCGGGTCGTGATCGACGAGGTTGCAGATGATCGTGTCGACCGGGCGCTTGAGGATCTGGTGGAGCTGGCCGAGCAGGTCGGGGCTGTGCAATCGGTCGGCCCAGACGCCGGCGGCGCGGAAGCGGTCGATCCACTGGCCGAAGTCGTCCGGCACGGCGCGCTCCATCGATTCGATGAGCTCGCGCTGGGCCTCGGCCTGCTCGGGGTCGTGAGGCTCGGGGAGGCGACGGTCTTCGAAATCGGGCTCGAGCTCGATCGCGGGAACGGTTTGGCCGTTGGTGAGCGCGGCCTCACAGAGGGCGACGACGACGCCGGACGTGGGCGCGAGGGCGGCCGGCCCGCCTTCGACCGGGCCGTCGGTCAGCATTTGGCCGCGCGCGACCTTCGCGCCCAGGACGATGCCCGCGGGTGGGTCGGTCAGTGCGTGTGTGGCCAGCGGCACCCGGAGGCGCGGGGCCGGCGTCAGCAAACGCAGCGAGGATGTCTCCACCGAAATCGCGCTCATGTTCTTAAGAGGGTGACGACGGTGAACGGCGGTCGCCGCCCGCGCGCGCCGCGTCTCAGGCGCCCGCCAGACCGATGCCGTTGCGGCGGCAGATTCCCTTCAGCGCGTCGGCGGCGACCTTGAACAATTCCGGCCCGGTTTCGCCGTGCGAGTGACCGGCGACCTTCAGGTGCGGTTCGAGGGTCAGGAAGCCGCGGTAGCCGCCGTCCCACGCGTCCTTCAGGATCTGCGGGATGTGGCCGTCGCCCTCGCCGGCCGGCACCACCTGGCCGCTTCCCATCTTCGCGTCCTTGATGTGGATGTGCGCGGTGTACGGCTTGAGCAGGGGCCAGTTGGCGGCGGGATCTTCGCCGCACTGCACGAAGTTGGCGAAGTCGAACGCACACCGCAGCTTGGGCGAATCGACGCCTCTCATCAGCTCCAGACACCGCCGGCCGATGTCACCGAAGATGCCCTTTTCGTTTTCGTGAACCATCGTGACCGGCACGTCCTTGAGGTAAGCGACCTTCTGCCGGAAGCGGTCGATGACTTCGTCACGAATCGGGTCGAGCGGGCCCTTGCCTTCGCCGCCGGCGGGGTAATAGCTGAACAGGCGGATGAACGGCGCGCCGAACCAGGTGGCGAGGTCTACCGCCCGTTTGAAGCGGTCGAAGTGCTCGGCCCACGGTTTATCGATCGCCACCTTACCGATGGGCGAGCCGATCGACACGACGCCCATGCCATTGGCGGCCAACTTCGACTTGACCTCGGCGCGCAGGCCGGCGTCGAAGTCCATCACGTTTTTTCCGTACACCCCGCGGAGCTCGAAATGGGTGACCGAGTTGGCCTTGCACACGCGAATCTGCTCGTCCAGATCCGGCCCGATCTCGTCCGCAAACGCACCGAGTTTCAGCATGGCGGGCATTGTAGAACCCCGCGCGCATTCCGCCAACGTGGGCGTTGACTGATCGCGACGCGCGAAGCCGCAAGTGGCGGGGACGGGGTCGCTATTTGCCGGCGACCCAGTCCTTGTACTTTTCGTCCAGCTTCGCCGAGGGCCCGTCACCCTGGTGGAACAGAATTCGATACTTAAAGGTCACCGACTTCCCCGCCGCCAGCTTCATGTCGCCCGCGCCTTTGGGCGTCTTCTTCGGGTCGAAGTCGTGCAGGCCGAAGATGTTCGCGGCGTGCAGTCCGTACTCGCGCGTGTGCCACGTCGTCGGGTGCCGCGGGTTGTCCGGGTGATCGAAGATCGCCACGCCGTACGGCTTGCCGTTGATCGTCCCCGATTCGTCGCACCAATTCGCGGGCTTACCCCAGATCGCCTTTTCACCCTTGGCGCCGACGGAATTGGTCAGCACGCCGTCGCGATGCTTGTCCCCCTTTTCGTTGTTGCCGATTTCGGGGTGGACGCGGACGGCGGCGAGGCCGGCCTCCTTGGTGTCGCCGAACGTCACGTCCCCGTTGGCGGCGGTCAGTTCGGTCGTCAGGTCGATGCCGCGCGTGCTATCCGGTAGCGCGAAAAATCGCAGCGTCCGCGTCTCCTTCAGCACTGGGGGCGCTTCGGGCGTCTTACCCGACCATTCCAATTCTTCCACGATCGTGTCCCCCTCCACCTTGTCGAACTTGATGTGCTTTTGGATCCCGGCGCCCTTGGCGTGGCTCCAATGATCCACGCCGTTCACACTCCCGTGCGCCACCCAGACCGAGCGGTGATGCGGATGCTCCTTGGGATTGGTCACTTCCTGGTCGCTGGTAACGGCCTGCCCGTCCGCCGCGTAAACGGGATAGGCGAACGGCCGATGGAAGTTCGCATCGTCCCCCGGCAAGAACCGGTACGTCGTGAACTCCTTGCCGTCGATTTCGACCTTCACCGACGTCGCCCCCTCTTTCAATTTGACCGTCGTCGCCCCCGCCGACGCACCCAACCATCCCATCGCGACGATCACGGCAACACTCAGAATTCGGTGGTTCATGTCATCTCTTATAGCAAAAGACTCTTCGAGCTGAGAAAAGCTCACTTCACCGCAAACTCAACCCACTCCGTCCGAACCTTCGTCCCTGCATCAACCGTCCACGTCGCATCCGAACGATCACCCGCCGGATAGACGTGCTCCGCCGTCCGAGCCGCGCCGTTGTCCGTCCACCCGAACCGCACCGTCGTCGCACTCGGCTTCGCCACGCGATACGCCAGGTGCGCCTCCACCTTTCGATACGTCTTCCCCCCGTCGTTCTTAAACCGCACTCGCACCGGTCCACCAACGTCCTTCAACTCTACATCCCCCCACGCAAACGACTGACTCCAGAAATCGTTCGGCTCAGGCGCTCGACGGGTCACGTCCCAATCCTTCACCACGCTCGCCCAGCTACGCCCGCCGTCTACCGTATACTCGATCTGATACTTCACGGGCGCCGGCGGGTTCCCCGACGCCTGCCACGACGCCGCATACAGCCGCACCGCCCGCGCCCCCCGCGGCGGAGCCAGTTCCAACGTCACCGCCTTCGACCCCATCTTCCCCTCAATCACGTGCGCCTCGGCCTGCCCCAACGTCGGCCCCGCCGACACAAGCGCCAGCCCCGACTCCTCAAACGTCACACGGTTGGTCCCGTCGTGCAGGTGCGGAATCGTCGCCACATTCGCCTGGCACACGGTCCGAATCGTCAACCCCGCTCCCTTCAACCGCTCCGCCGGCGCGTTCAGGCGAAGCCAATACTGATTCTGCCCCTTTACCAAATCAGTCGCATCGCCGGATGCCGGAACGGCCAACCACGCCCGCCCTTGGTCGATCGAAACTTCCGTCGCGACGCCCGCCGGCAACGCCGCGATCACCAGCCCATTCCGCCCGCCCTGATCGTAAACGCCCCACTTCGAACCGTTCGCCGGCGTACACCCGATCACATACGGCGTACGAAACTCAAACGTCACCTGTTTGTCATTTTCACTAACAACACCCTCCTTATAACTTTCATCCTCAAATCGCGGCCGATAGACATACTCCGCATTCGCATACCGCACCTGCCCCTGCGCATATCCGGTCCCGTTCGTTGAACCGTACATCTTTTCCGGCTGATTGATCCACGTCTGACTCCGCGCCGGCCCGGGCACGCCCGCATCGTTGTAATTCATCCCCCAGAACACGAACGTCCGCCCGTCCGCTAGCCCCGGCTTCAGATACCGCCGCAACGTTTCGCCCGGCCTTAGGTGAACCATCGGTGGCGGCCCCGCGTACCCCGCCAAGTATTCCGCCGAGCTGTACGACGTATACACACTCCCCGCGTCCCCGTCCGCCAGCCCCGACACGCGCCACCCGCGTTGCCGCTCGGGCTTATACCGCGGGTCTTTCAACGTCCCGATCTCCGGCACGATCTCCTGGATCGACATCAGCCGGCTTCCGTCGGGCGTGAACATGACCGTCGAAATATCGTGATCCAATAGCGCCCACCGCCCCACCCCGTACGCCCCGCCCGTCAGGTAAACCTCAAAGGAATTATGCCCCGTTACCCCGACGACCCGCCCCCGGCAATGTCCGAGCAGCGCGTCCATCTCCGCCGTCCACTGCGCGTGCGTCGTCCCGCAAAGCCCAAACCCGTGCGCGAACAACCCGCACCAGTAGTCGCGATTCCATTCCGCGTTCTTCCGCCCTTTGCCGAATAGATCGCACTTGCCTTCTTCACCGTGAGCGTAGTGCAGATTCCGCCAGTACCACGACGCGAGGGCTTTGTCCTCGTCGGTCGTGACTGTTCGGCCAGTGACGCGCTCGTAAACCTCCGCCTGCGTCCTGAAGAGCCGCTCGAACGTCGAGCACGACAGTTCCCCCGGATACCAGGGGTCGTCCGTCATGATCTGCGGATCGCCGGACGATGCCCGCGCGACGCCACACGCCGCGCAAAGGCAAACCAGCATGATTCGACAAGCGATTCTCCGCATGGCGCGCTCCTTCCCGACTATCTATTCCCTCGCCCGCGTTTTGTTTGCCCGATGCCACGCCCGCTACTTATACTGCCGCCATCGCGTCGCAGCCTCGCTCATCTCTCCCGCAGGAGCGCCATGCACCACCGCACGACCCGCCGCCGATTTCTGAAGACGTCCGCCGCCGCCGGCCTCGCCGTCTGGATCGCACCCCGCGCGGCGCGGGCAGCGACCTCGCCCAACGAAAAGCTCAACATCGGCGTCGTCGGCACCACCAACCGCGCCGGTGAAAACCTCAAGGCCGTCTCCGGCGAAAACATCGTCGCGCTCTGCGACGTCGACGAGCGCCTCCTCGGACCAGTTGCGGAAAAGTATCCGGCGGCGGCGAAGTTCACCGACTTCCGCAAGATGTTAGAGAACGCGAAGAACATCGACGCCGTCGTCGTCGCCACCGCCGATCATTGTCACGCCGCCGCCACCGTCATGGCGCTGCGCCTCGGCAAGCACGTCTACTGCGAAAAGCCCCTGACCCACACCGTCGCCGAAGCCCGCCTCGTCGCCACCGAAGCCGCCAAGGCCAAGGTCGCCACGCAACTCGGCACGCAGATCCACGCCGGCGACAACTACCGCCGCGTCGTCGAAGTGATTCAATCCGGCGCCATCGGCGCGATCGATCGCATTCACGTTTACGTCAACTCCGGCTACGGCCTCAACAAGATCGCCGACAAAGGCGCCGACATTCCCGCCGGCTTCCACTGGGACACCTGGCTCGGCCCCGCGCCGCAGCGGCCTTATCAGCCGATCTATCACCCGCAGCAATGGCGCAAGTTCTGGGATTTCGGCGGCGGCACGCTCGCCGACTTCGGCTGCCACCACATCGACCTCTCCTTCTGGGCCCTCAACCTCCGCTATCCCGTCACGGTCGAAGCGCACAGTGCCGCGCCCGCCGATCCCGATCGCGCGCCGGCCGAGCTCACCGTCGATTACGAGTTCCCCGCCCGCGGCGACGCGCCGGCCGTCCAGCTCACCTGGTACCAGGGCGCCAAGCGCCCCGAAGTCTTCGAAGACGCCGGCGCGCCGGAGAATTGGGGCAACGGCACGCTCTTCGTCGGCGACAAGGGTCTGCTCCTCGCCAACTATTCCAAGTACCTCCTCTTCCCCCGCGAACAGTTCAAAGATTTCAAACCGCCCGCCCCCACCATCGCCCCCTCCATCGGTCACCACGCCGAATGGATCAAGGCCTGCAAGGAAGGCACGCCGACCCTATGCAACTTCGACTACGGCGGCGCGCTCACCGAAACCGTCCACCTCGGAAACGTCTCCCACCGCCTGGGTAAAAAGCTCGAATGGGACCCCGCCAGGCTCACCGCCACCAACGCCGCCGGCGCACATGCCTTCTTGCGATACGAATACCGAAAAGGGTGGGAACTCTAACGTTCGCGAATAAACGAACCCGACCGTGGTATACATCACCAGCACCCAACCAGGAGACCCATGAAACTGTCCCGCATCGCCTTCGCGTTCCTCACCCTCTTCGCCGTCGCCATCACCTTCGCCGCCGACGAGCCCAAGAAGGAATCCGAAGAAGGCTACGCCCCCATCTTCAACGGCACCGACCTCACCGGCTGGGTCTACGGTAAGACCGATAAGGGCGAGAATAAGGCCGGCGAAGGGTACCGCGTCAAGGACGGCGTCATCTACTGCACCGTCAAGGACGGCGGCAACCTCTACACCGAAAAGGAATACGCCGACTTCAGCCTGCGCTTCGAGTTCAAGCTCAGTGAAAGCGCCAACAATGGCATCGGCATCCGCGCCCCGCTCAAGGGCGACAGCGCCTACGTCGGCATGGAGATCCAGGTCCTCGACAACGACGGCAAAGCCTACAAGAAGCCCGACGGAACCCCGTCCATTCGCCCCGCCCAGTTCCACGGCTCCATCTACGACGTCTTCCCCGCCAAGCAAGGCTTCCTCAAGCCGGTCGGCCAGTGGAACTCCGAGGAGATCACCGCCAAGGGCGATCACGTCACCGTTACCCTCAACGGCACCGTCATCGTCGACGCCGACCTATCGACCGTTACCGATCCCAAAGTCCTCGCCAAGCACCCCGGTCTCAAGAATAAGACCGGCCACATCGGCTTCCTCGGCCACGGCGCGCAGGTCGAATTCCGCAACCTCCGCATCAAGGAGCTTTGATGCGTCCTCTGCCGATCGGCATATGATCGGCGCTAACCCGAGCCTTCGACGCGGACAAGTGCCCACGCACTTGTCCGCGTTTTCATGTGCGCAACGCTTCGGACGTCTCGGCAATTGCACTGGCGCACTCTCTGAAAACTCCCAAAGCGTGCGGCCGCGAAACAATTTTTCCCTACGCCAGTTGTAATTCACGTCCGAGCGACGAAAGATCGATCGAAAGAATCGGGCGGTCTTCGCGCGCGACGTTCACCACTGAGTTTGCACCTTGGAGCGCTGACAGAGATGTACACTACCGACGCCACCGTGGCGCCACCGCATTCATCCTCCCGCCCGTCTTCCGCACCCGCCGTCTACCTCCGCCTCTCGCGTACTCGCGTCGTCATATTTACATTGGTGCTCGTCGCGTCGTGGTTCGCGCTCTTCGGCTGGGGCCTGAGCCGTCCTCGCATCGCCTCAACCGCGACGACCGCCACGCCGCCGGCGACGACCGCGACCAGCGAAACGTCTACCGCCGCCACCGCACCGACCACGACCGCTTCGGTATCGAAATCCGCGAAGGGCCCGTGGGGCGATCTCGAGATCACGCCGATCGACATCGAGCCCCCCGCCGACGCCGCCGACCGATTCGCCACCGTCGACACCTCGACCTGGTATTTCCGCGACGTCACTGACGCCGCCACCCTTAGCCAACTGCTGCAAAAGACACCCGGTCTGACCGACGCACAGCGCGACGCGCTGCTCGCGTGCGCCAGACCCGACACGACTGAGAAGGGGATGACCGTCAAGCCCGAGCCGTCCACGATCCTGTCGCTCGCGCCCCAAGCGCGCGCGGCGCTCTACGCCATCCTCGCCGCCAACCCGCGCAACCCGCAATGCGAACCGTTCCGCCACCGCCGTGAGGCCGGCGAAGATTGGCTCGCCGACACCGGACTGCCCGAGGACATCCTCAGCGTCGTCCGCCGCCTCGTCTACCGCCGCGGCGACATGGACGCCTTCGTCGACGTCAGCGTCATCGTCCCCTGCCTCAAGACCGACGCGCAACGAGAAACGCTCTTCCGCGTCCTCGCCTCGCAATCAGGCCTGCTCGTCCGACTCCGCGTCCACGCCAGGAGTGACCTCAAGGAACTCACCCGTTACTGGGGCCTGAACGGCCGCGAGCGCGACGTCGGCCCGCTCCTCGAATCCCTCAGCCGCCTCGACGACCCGCGCGGCTCGGTGGTCAACGTCGTCCAGCTCCTTCCCCCGTTCGCGCGCTCTCGCCTCTACACCTTCCCGCCGCTCGAAGGCTCGTCCCCCAACGGCCGCATGGACTGCCACTGGACGTCCTTCAACTTCTGGAGCACGACCACGCCCGACGACCAGTACTCGACCCCCGGCTACGTCTCCAAGCAGGCGACCGAAGCCTACCACCCCATCCCCAAGCTCGAACAACTCGGCGACCTGATCTTCCTGATCAACGCCCGAGGCGAAGGCATCCACTCCGCCATCTACATCGCCGACGACATCGTCTTCACCAAAAACGGCTCCAGCATGGCCGCCCCCTGGATCTTCATGCGCCTCAAAGACCTCACGACCTACTACGAGACCAACGGCGCGGTAAAGACGATGTTCTTCCGCAAGAACGGCGTATTTTGAAGCGGGAGCCGGAACGGGGGGCCCGTGCCGATCGTGGAAACGGGTAAGGTCCGTTCATCGTTTCTCATCTCCGTTTCCTCTCGTGCGGGCGCGCGCTGGATGCCCCGTTCGGGGCACGACTATCGAATGTCGTTGGTGGGGGTCTGGTTGCGTGTTACGATCCGGATTCGGGCAACCTTTATTGTGAGTCGAGAAGAACCAATTCCCTAACGACCGAAGGAGATCGTGTCATGAAGTTTTCGATGAAATGCGCGCTCGTGGCGCCGACGCTGGCGGTGGCGATGTTGGTGGGCGGGTGCGATAAGGGCCCGTCGGGCATTTACAAGGCTGAGGGACCGGTTCCGTTCACGGTCGAGTTCAAGTCGGGGAAGGCCGTTTTCTCGATGATGGGCGAGACCAAGGAGTCCGACTACACCGTCAGCGGCGACAAGATCAGCGTGGCGAAGGATCCGGAGGGCAAGCCGGTCACGATGACCTTGAACAGTGACGGCAGTCTGACCGGCCCGGGTGGGGTTAAGTTTGTGAAGGCGAAGTAATCGCGGGTGCCGCGGCGCCGCAAGCGTTTTCCCGGGCAGTTTGGCGAAGCTAAACGGGTTATTAGTCCAGTGGCCCCCCATGTTCATGCGGGGCTACTTTTTGTTGAGAGAGATGAGAAAACTTGGATGGGTGGCCAGGTGATTCTATAACTTGGGGTATGCGCGGGCTCTTTAATATCGTTATCGGGGTCGTGTTCATCGTGGGCGGGTTGACGGGGAACATGTCCCTGCGCGGGACGCACAGCGGGCCGGCACTGGCGGCGGTCGGTGGTGTGCTGGTGCTGGTGGGGTTGTTCCGGTTGCTGCGGCCGGCGGAGTAGTGGACGGGGCGTATCGTTGGATATGGCCGGGGATCTTACGTCGGCGCGGTTGATGTATGTGAAGGCGGGGTTGTTTGTCGTGCTGGGTGGGCTGGCGTCGGCGGGGATTCTGGTCGAGTGTCCTTCGTGGCGGGTCGCCGGGCTGTTGACGCTGGCGGTCTGGGCGTTTGCGCGGGCGTATTACTTTGCGTTTTACGTCGTGGGGCGGTGGATCGATCCGGCGTTTCGGTTCGCGGGGTTGGCGGCGTTTGGGGTTTATGTTTGGAAACGGTGGCGCGCGGGAGGTACGTCACCGAAGTGATGGGGGTACCAAAGCCCCGCATGCACATGCGGGGCTACTTGTGCGTTTCGGAGAGGTGATTTGCTGCTTCTTTGCAGAGGCCGATAAAGGTTTGCTCGGCGATGGAGAGTTTTCGACCGGCCTGGCAGGCGATGCACCACGTGCGGCTGAGCGTGCCGCCGGGGGCGGGGAGCCAGACCAGGGACTTTTGCGCTAGCTCGCTGCGGCAGATCCAGGGGGCCATCATGCTGATGCCCAGGCCCAGCTTCACGAGTTCCTTGATGGCTTCCATCGAGCCGAGCTCGATCCAGTCGGGCAGGGGGGTTTTCATCTTGACGAAGAAGCGTTCGACGATGCGGAAGGTGGCGCTGTTGCGGCTGTAGAAGACCATGCGCTGCTTGGCGAGTTCCTTGCGGTCGACCTTGCCGGATTTGGCCCAGGCGTGGTGGGGGCTGACGACGAAGCCGAGCTCGTCGTCGAAGAGGTCGGTGTAGGTCATTTTGAAGCGTTGCTCGGGCTTGAGCATGATGCCGAGGTCGATCGAGCCGTCGAGGACGCGGTCGCCGACGAGAGGGGAATCGCCGGGGGTGATGGCCAGCGAGTAACTGGGGAAGCACTCGCGGAATTCGCGGAGCGATTCGGGGATGAGATACTGGCAGGCGGCGGCGGATGCACCGATGCGGAGCCGGCCGAGGTCCGGGCGGGCGGCGGCGACGACGGCGGCCTGCGTGTCGCGGAGCTCGTCGAAGATGCGGCGGGCACGATCGGCCAGGACACGGCCGGCGGCGGTGAGCTCAATCGTCCGTCCGTGTCGGATAAATAATTCGACCCCGAGGCCGCGTTCCAGGTCCGCAATTTGATGACTGACGGCGGATTGGGTGAGGAACAGGGTTTCGGCCGCCCGGGTGAAGCTTAGATTCTCGGCAACGGCCAGAAAGGACTTGAGTTGGTGCACATCTTCCATGCAAATTGCATGAACCGTGTTCATGCCTCCCATTTCTAAAATGAGCTTGATTCATGGGTATTGTGCCCGTAGATTTCGGAACGTCAATGCGGCGGACGAGGAACGGACGACGAGGTGTGCCGTGCGTTGACGATGGCTGGACGTTTTGGAGCGGTTGTTAGGACGGGCGTTTTGCCCCGGTCGGCTAAGGACATTCAGAAGGTCATTCGCGGCGGCGCGCTGCGGCTGGGATTCGTCCCGCTGATCGACGCGGCGCCGCTCATCGCGGCGGCGGAGTTGGGATACTTCGCCGACGAGGGGCTGGCGGTTTCGCTCGAGCGGCAGATCGGCTGGGCGAACGTTCGCGACAAGCTCGCGTTCGGGCACCTGGACGCGAGCCACGCGCTGCTGGGACTACCACTGGCCAGCGTGCTGCATCCGGAGCCGCAGGGGGAGGCGCTGGTCGGCGTCATGGCGCTGTCGAGCGGGGGGAATGCGATCACGCTAAGCAACAAGCTGGCGGAGGCGGGGGTGAACTCGGCGGCGACGCTGGCGCGGTGGACCCGCGATCCGCACTGCGAGCGGCAGCTCGTGTTCGGGCACGTGTTCTCGTCGTCGATGCACCATTACCTGCTGCGAGATTGGCTGGAGAGCGCGGGGGTGCATCCGGACCTGGACGTGCGACTTTGCGTGATTCCGCCGCCGCAAATGACGCTGCAATTGGAGAGCGGGCACCTGGACGGGTTCATCGTGGGCGACCCGTGGAACACGGTGGCGGTGCGGGCCGGGCTGGGGACGGTCGTCTGCCCGACGACGGACATCCTGCCGGCGCATCCGGAGAAATTGCTGGTGACGACGCGGCGGTGGGCGGCGGACAACGCCGCGGTGCTGACGCCTCTCATCCGCGCGGTGCTGCGGGCGTGCGCGTATTGCAGCGACGGGCAGAACCTGTCGTCGCTGGCGGAGATGCTGGCGCGGCCGAAGTACATCGGCGTGGGCGCGGACGTGATCGCGGCGAGCCTGGCGCTGGATCGGACCTTCGGGCTCAACCCCCGTTTTTCGGCGGTTCGTCCCGCGGGGTGGACGATGCGGTCGTTCGCGGTGACGGGGACGTTTCCGAGTCGGACGCACATGGCGTGGTTGCTCGAACAGATGGTCCGTTGGGGGCACGCGCCGTCGGACGCGGACGCGATCGAGACGGCGGATTTGTGCACGGAGAGCGGGCCCTACCGGCGGGCGGCGGAGTCGCTGGGACTGGCGTGCCCGGTGGACGAGTACCCGCCGATGGAGCTTCGGGGCGGACGCGTGTTCGATGCGCGGCAGCAGCAGCAGCAAGTGATGACGAGTTGATTCGAAAGGAACTATGAACGCGAAAAATGACAAGACGGTTGTGTCGAGGCGGCGCATGCTCAAGGCGACGGGCCTGGCGGGCGCGGCGGCGCTGCTGGGCGGCGCGGTGGCCGGCGGGTGCGATTCGAAGGCGGACAGCAAGCCGGTGAACGCGGCGGCGGCGACGGCGGACGGGCCGGAGCAGCCGAATATGAACTTCGGCATGATCGCGCTGACGGACTGCTCGCCGATCGTGATCGCCCACGAGAAGGGGATCTTCAGGAAGTACGGGATCAACTCGAAGGTGACGAAGGGGGCGAGCTGGGCGGCGATCCGCGACGCGCTGTCGAACGGCGACATCCAGGCGACGCACATGCTGCTCGGCATGCCGATCGCCTCGACGATGGGACTGCTGGACGCGCCGAAGAAGCCAATGGTCATCCCGTGGCTGCTCAATCGCAACGGGCAGTGCATCAGCCTGAAGACGGAATTGAAGGGGAAGGTGGCCGGGGACCCGAAGGCGCTCAAGCCGATCGCCGAATCGATGAAGGCGGCGGGCAAGCCGATGACGTGCGCGATGACGTTCCCGCCGGGGACGCACGCGATGTGGATGCGGTATTACCTGGGGGCGGGCGGGATCCATCCGGACAAGGACGTGTCGCTGATCGTCGTGCCGCCGGCGCAGATGGTGGCGAACATGAAGATCGGCAAGATGGACGCGTTCTGCGTGGGGGAGCCGTGGAACGCGCGGGTGATCGCGGACGGGATCGGGTACACGTCGGTCAGCACGCAGGACATGTGGCCGGATCATCCCGAAAAGGTGTGCGCGTTTACGGCGGAGTTTGCGGAGAAAAACCCGAAGACGGTCAAGGCCGTGCTGAAGGCGCTGCACGAGGCGAGCGTCTGGCTGGACGACATGAACAACCGGCCGGAGCAGTGCCAGATCGTGTCGAAGGCGACGTACATCAACTGTCCGCCGGAACTGATCCTCGGCCGGTTGCAGGGGCATTACGACTACGGCGACGGGCGGAAGAAGGAGGATCCGAACTACATGATCTTCTCGAAGCGGAACTGCAACTACCCGCAGTACAAGTACGCGATGTGGTTCCTCTCGCAGTACCGGCGGTGGGGCATGGTGGGGCCGGGCGTGGATTACGCGGGGATCGCCAGGCAGGTAATGCGGCCGGACCTGTACGAGGAGGCGATGAAGGAAATCGGCTACGCGCACGGCGGGGCGAGCATGACGAGCGAGACGTTCTTCGACGGGCGGGTGTTCGACCCATCGAAGGTGGAAGAGTACGCGACGGGGTTTGAGGTGAACGGGTTGAAGGGTTGAAGACAAAGACAAAAGACAGAAGAGGCAGACAAGAATGTCCGCCCCACCAAAGAGAGACATACGAGGTTGTATGACACAGTTGATAAAGAGATTTGACGGGTTGTTCCTGCCGGTGATCGGGGCGGCGGCGATGATCGGGCTTTGGGCGATTGCGAGCTCGACGATTTCGTCCGAGTTGCCGTCGCCGGCGAAGACGTGGCAGGAGAGCAAGCTGTACGTCCTGCAGCCGCTCGAATATCGCGGGGAGTTGGATCAGGGGATCCTGCGGTTTACGTGGTTGTCGCTGAAGCTGGTGGCGAAGGGGTATGCGATCGCGCTGCTGGTTGGGACGCCGCTGGGGTTCATGCTGGGGTTGTCGAAGTTCTTTACCAAGGCGTTCGATCCGATCTTCCAGATCCTGCGTCCGGTATCGCCATTGGCGTGGTTGCCGCTGGGGCTGGTGATGTTCTCGAGTTTTAAGGAGAACACGTCGGAGATGGCGGCGTTGTTCACGATCGCGGTGTGCGCGATGTGGCCGACGGTGCTGAACACGGCGGTCGGGGTGCGGTCGATCCCGCAGGATTACCTGAACGTCGCCAAGGTGCTGAAGCTGTCGAAGGCCAAGACGCTGATGAAGATCCTGCTGCCGGCGGCGATGCCGTACATGTTCACCGGGTTCCGGCTGAGCCTGGGGATCGCGTGGCTGGTGATCGTGGCGGCGGAGATGCTCACCGGGCGGCCGGGCGTGGGCGGGTTCCTGTGGCAGGAATACAACTCCCTGATCTACTCGCACATCATCCTCTGCATCATCACGATCGGGTTGGTCGGGTTCGTCCTGGACCGGTTGATGAGCCTCGTCGAGGCGAACGTGAATTACCTGTTGAATTTGCCGGCGCTGGTTCGCCGGCTGGCGTCGCGGGTGGTTTCGCGCCCCCAACTGGAGGTGGCCCATGGGCTTTCTTGAACTGAACCACGTGTCGAAGGGTTACGGGAATGATGGCGCGCGGCGGCCGGTGCTGTCGGACATCAACCTGAGCGTCGAGCGCGGCGAGTTCCTGGCGATCGTCGGGTACAGCGGCGCGGGGAAGACGACGCTGATGTCGATGATCGCGGGGCTGCTGCGGCCGGACGAGGGAACGGTGACGCTGAACGGCCAGGTCGTCACGGCGCCGGCGCCGGATCGGGCGCTGGTGTTTCAGAATTATTCGCTGCTGCCGTGGCTGAGCGTGTACGAGAACGTTTACCTCGCGGTGGAGCAGGTCTTCGGCGATCGGTCGGCGAAGCGGAAGCAGGAGCACACCGACAAATACATCGAGATGGTGAACCTGTCGCCCGCGCGAAAGAAGAAGCCGACCGAACTGTCGGGCGGGATGCGGCAGCGGGTGTCATTGGCGCGGGCGCTGGCGATGGACCCGCAGATCCTGTTGATGGACGAGCCGCTGAGCGCGCTGGACGCACTGACGCGGTCGACGCTGCAGGACGAGATCGAGCGCATCTGGGAGCGCGACAAGAAGACCGTCGTGCTCATCACCAATGACGTGGACGAGGGCATCCTCCTGGCGGATCGGATCATCCCGCTCAGCCAGGGGCCCGGCGCGACGCTCGGGCCCGCGGTGCGGGTGGACCTGGACCGGCCGCGGGATCGAAAGGCGATCAACCACGACCCGCGGTTCAAGGCGATTCGCAACGAGGTGCTGGCGTACCTCACCGGGCCCGGCAAGCGGCGCGGGTCGGCGGTGGCGACCGGCTCGTCGGTCGCGAATCCCGCGGTCCCGGAACTTCACCCCGTCGACCTCATGGCGTCGCGGCGCATGGGATTCCTTCGTGGACGCAAGACTGTCGAGGCGGCCGTATGAGCAACCCCAAAAAGTATTGTGAAGTCTGGAAGCTGCAGAAGGCGTTTCCGTCGGCCGGCGGGCCGGCGGTGGTCGTGAAGGATTTCGACCTCTTCCTGCGGGAGGGGGAATTCGTCAGCCTGATCGGGCACAGCGGGTGCGGGAAATCAACGGTGTTGTCGATCCTGGCGGGGCTGACGAGCAAGACGTCGGGGTCGATCATCCTGGCGGACAAGGAAGTCCGCGGGGCGGGGCCGGACCGCGGCGTGGTGTTCCAGGCGCCGTGCCTGCTGCCGTGGATGAGCGCGTTCGACAACGTCATGCTGGGCGTCGATCAAGTGTTTCCCGACGCGCCGCGCGCACAGCGGCGACAGGTGGCGCAGCATTACCTGGAGCTGGTCGGCCTGGCGGATTCGATTCACAAGATGCCGGCCGAGCTGTCGCAGGGAATGCGGCAACGGGTGGGGATCGCGCGGGCGTTCGCGCTGTCGCCGAAGATGCTGCTGCTGGACGAGCCGTTCGGCATGCTCGATTCACTGACGCGGCTTGAGTTGCAGGAAGTGCTGTTGAAGGTGTGGCGCGAACGGAAAATCACCGCGCTAATGGTGACGCATGACGTGGACGAGGCACTGTTCCTGTCGGACCGCATCGCGATGATGACCAGCGGCCCGGGGGCGAACGTCGGCGACATCCTGGAGATCCCGTTCGCGCGGCCACGCGACCGGCAGACGGTGCTCGAGCATCCGGATTACTACCGCCTGCGCGAACACCTGATCGGGTTTCTGGAAGGGCAGGACCATCGCAAGCCCAAGGCGGCGGTGGAGAAGGCGGACGAGGCGGAGTTGCCGGCCGGGGCGGTGCTGGCGCCGGCGTAACACGAACAAGTCTTTCGTAACCGAACCCACTCGATACGCGCTGATTGGAGTGTTTGCTCATGTCACGAAATGTGAAGAGGTCTACTATTGCCGTAACGGCCGTGCTCGCTGCGGCCGCGAGTGGCGCATTTGCCGCGCCGGGCGCGCCATCTGCGCCTGTCCCGGCGGCGTCGACGCCGCCACCATACACACTGGTGAGATGGAACGAAGATTACTCCTACCTGCGGACCACGCCGGCGTCGGGCGACCCGTTCGACGCGATCAAGTACATCCCGCTGGGACCGGACGACTGGTACGTATCGCTCGGCGGCCAGGCGCGGTATCGGTACGAGTACTTCAACAATCTGAACTTCTCACCGTCACCGGCGGCGGAGGACGAGGACGGGTATCACCTGGTGCGATTGCTCGCGCACGCGGATTTCCACCTGGGGCAGAACTTTCGCGTGTTCGTGCAGGGGAAGAGCAGCATGGAGGACGACCGCGTCGGCGGGCCCCGGCCGGTGGACGCGGACGAAGCCGATATCCAGCAACTCTTCGCCGACGCGAAGTTTTCACTGGGCGCGAAGGATTCGGTCACGCTTCGTTTCGGGCGGCAGGATCTGTTGTACGGCGCGCAGCGGTTGATCTCGCCTCTCGACTGGGTGAACACGCGGCGGACGTTCGAGGGCGCGAAGGGATCGCTCGTGCTGGGGAACCAGACGATCGATCTCTTCTGGGTGCGGCCGGTCGACATCAACAAGGAACAGTTGAACGACGGCGACGGCCAGACGAGCTTTGCCGGCATTTATGACTCGATCGCCATCCCCGAACTGTTCAAGGGCGGTGGGACCAAGCTCGACGCGTACTTCCTGGCGCTCAACCGTACCGACGCGCGGTTCGCGGTAAACGCGGCGGCCACCGTGCCGGCGCGGGACGAGGACCGCTATACCGTCGGGGTGCGGTTGGCTTCGACGCCCAAGCCGTTCGATTTCGACGTCGAGGGGGATTACCAGTTCGGGACGTTCGGGTCGCAGGATATCTCGGCATGGTCGATCGCGGCCGAGGCGGGGTATACGCTCGACAAATGTCCGACGGCGCCGCGCCTCTACCTCGGATTCGACGCCGCCAGCGGGAACGATAATGGGAACAAGGGGACGTTCGGCACGTTCAACCAACTCTTCCCGCTCGGACACGCGTACTTCGGTTACATCGACGTGATCGGGCGGCAGAACATCGTCGACCTGCACCCCGGCGCGGAACTGAACCTGATCCAGAACGCACGGTACGCGAAGAAGGTGACGCTGCGGACCGACTATCACCTCTTCTGGCGCGAGAACGGGAACGACGCGGTGTACACGGTTGGCGCGGGCGCCGCGTCGTCGCCGCCGACGGCCGGCGTGCTGCGGGCGGCGGGCGGGTCGAACGAGAAGTACGTCGGGTCGGAACTGGACTTTCTGCTGAACTGGCAGGTGGATCGGCACCTGCTGCTGTACGGCGGGTATAGCCACTTCTTCGCCGGCGACTTCATTCAGGACACCGGTGCGAGTCACGACATCGACTTCGCGTACATGGCGCTGGTCTTCACGTTCTGACCTGGATTCTTGCGATCGGGCGGGCGCGTCTGGCGCCCGCCCGATCCATTAACGCGGCTCATGGATTTCATCAAAACCATTAAAAGCGGGCCATGCAAAATTCAGGCGATCGGCTTGGCGGCGCGCAGATTTGAAGCAGGGGGCGTGAAAGCCGCGGGGTCCGATAACCTGCGCAACGGCGCGGCATCAGGGCGATCGAGCCACCTGTGTGCCTATCCGGCGGGAGTTTTCGCCACAACTTCGCGAATTTGGTGCACTTGCGGGCGGCGCGTGAAGTCAGGCACGGGCGTTGCTTTTGGACTTGGCGTCAGGCATCGCGTCGTTGAATTGGTTTGAGGTTGTGAGGTCGTTATGAACGCCGCAGAGTTCACGGAAGAGCAAAAGCTGTATCTGGACGGGTTCGTCGCCGGGGCGGGGATGCGGCAGTCGTTGAGTCTCCCGCAATTCGGTCAGACGTCGCAGCCGTCGGTGGACATTCATCGCTCGGCACAGGATCGCTTCGTCGCCGATGGGAAAAAGCTCGTGGCCGAAGAGCAGGCCAAGCGGGCGAAGAATGGCTTGGATATCTGGGACGAAGTGATGGCGCACGCCCGCGAGGGGCGGTATCCCAAGGGAACTGACGTTTTCATGTTCAAGTTTCAGGGGTTGTTTTACGTGGCGCCGGCGCAGGATTCGTTTATGGCGCGTCTGCGGTTTCCCGGCGGCATCGTGACGTCGCACCAGATGCGGGGGATGGCGGATCTGGCGCAGGATTGCGCGGGCGGTTACGTCGACGTGACGACGCGGGCGAACTTGCAGTTCCGCGAGATCGGCGCGCGGCAGACAGTGCCGCTGCTGATGGGATTGGCGGACCTGGGGATCGTCATCCGCGGCGCGGGGGCGGACAACATTCGCAACGTGACCGCGAGCCCGACGGCGGGCATCGACCCGCAGGAACTGATCGACACCCGGCCGCTGGCGCGCGAACTGCATCATTACATTTTGAATCATCGCGAGATGTACGGACTGCCGCGGAAGTTCAACATCGCCTTCGACGGCGGCGGCGCGATCTCGGCGCTGGAGGATACGAACGACGTCGGCTTCACCGCCGTTCGCGTCGGGCCGGGTAAGGAGGTCACCGAAGGCGTCTACTTCCGGCTGACGCTGGGCGGGATCACGGGGCACAAAGACTTCGCGCGGGACACCGGCATTATCGTCCGGCCGGAGGAGTGCACGCCGATCTCCGAGGCGATCGTCAAGGCGTTCAGCGAGCACGGCGACCGCACGGATCGCAAGAAGGCGCGGCTGAAGTACGTGCTGGATCGGATGGGGTTCGACAAGTTCATCGAGGAATGCGAGCGGCACCTGGGCCGAAAGACGACGCGGTTCCCGCTGGAGGAGTGCGAGCCGCGGCCGCCGGTGGCGAAGCACGGGCACGTCGGCGTTCACCGGCAGAAACAGGCGGGATTGCACTACGTCGGCGTCGTGCTGCCGGTCGGGCGCATCACGGCCGCGCAGATGCGCGGGCTGGCGAAGATCGCGGACCGGCACGGATCGGGGACGATCCGCCTGACCGTCTGGCAGAACCTGCTGATTTCCGACATCCCGACCGATTCACTGGACGAGGTGAAGCTGGAGATCGAATCGCTCGGCCTGCACTATTCGGCCACAAACGTTCGCGCCGGCCTGATCGCGTGTACGGGCAATGCCGGATGCAAGTACGCGGCGTCGAACACGAAGCTGCACGCGACGCAGATCGCGACGTACCTCGAATCGCGGCTGCGGATTGATTCGCCGATCAACATCCACCTGACCGGTTGCCACCACTCGTGCGCCCAGCACTACATCGGCGACATCGGCCTGATCGGCGCGAAGGTGCCCTTGGCGGCCGGTTCGGAGGATCTGGTGGAGGGGTATCACCTGTTCGTCGGCGGCGGATACGGGCAGACGCAGGGGATCGCGCGCGAGTTGTATCGCGATATTCCGGCCACTGAGATGCCGCAGGTGATCGAGCGACTGCTGCGCACGTACATGGAATTTCGTAAGTCGTACAACGAAACGTTCGTGGAGTTCGTCGCCCGGTACGAGACGCCGGAATTGAAGGGATTACTCGATCAACACGCCGTTGCCGCCTGAGGAGTTTTACACCATGACTGTTCCGACGCTTCCCGAAACCGCCCCGTTTTCGCCCGCACAGCGCGCCTGGCTGAATGGATTCTTCGCCGGCCTGGTGAATAGCGCCGCCGCGGCCGCCGGCAATAGCAATACGTCGATCACCGGCGCCGCGCCGGCGACGGCCGTGCCCGCCGAAGACGAAGAGAACTTCCCGTGGCACGATCCGGCCATGCCGATGGACGAGCGGCTCGAATTGGCGAAAGACAAGCCGATCGAGCGGCGGATGATGGCGGCGATGGCGCAGCTCGATTGCGGCGCGTGTGGGTACGTTTGTAAGACGTATTCGGAAGCGATCGCGCGGGGGGAGGAGAAGAACCTTACGCTTTGTACGCCGGGCGGGAAGGATACTTCGGCGACGTTGAAGGAACTGGTGCAACTGGGGGTCAAGGTCGCCCCGACGGGCGGCGGGGCGAAGCCGCAAGCGGCGAATGCGCAGGCGGCGTCAGGGAAGCACGATCGGAAGAACCCGTTCGCGGCGCGGTTGGTGGCGTCGAAGCCGCTGAATAAGTCGGGGAGCGACAAGGATACGCGGCACGTGATTCTGGATCTCAAGGGATCGACGTTGTCGTATAAGCCGGGCGACGCGCTGGGGGTTTGGCCGGAGAATTGCCAGGATCTCGTGCAGGACATCCTCGAACTGCTCAACGCCAGTGGCGCGGAAGACGTGCTGGCGCCCGACGGGCAGCACACGAGTCTCCGCGAAGCCCTCCTGCGCGACTACGTTATCACCCGGCCGAACGAGGAGGTCTTCAAGTTCTTCGGCCAGCCCGAGGCGGAGAACGTCGCGGTCATCGACCTGCTCCGCCAGCACGGCGGTAAGACGATTGACGCGGCGGCGTTCGTGGCGGCGCTGTCGCCACTTCAGCCGCGGTTGTATTCGATTTCGTCGTCGCTGCTGGCGCACCCGAATCAGGTTCACCTGACCGTGGGCGTCGTCCAATACAAGAGCGCGCACGGGACGGGGTGCAAGGGAGTGGCTTCAACATATCTCTCAACGGGCTTGCGGCCGGGACAGAAGGCGCGGGTGTTCGTGCACGCCAGCGCCAAGTTCGCACTGCCGGCCAGCGGTGATACGCCGATGATCATGGTCGGCCCGGGCACCGGCATCGCGCCGTTCCGCTCGTTCCTCGCCGAGCGCGGGGCGGCCGGGCACCAGGGGAAGAACTGGCTCTTCTTTGGCGACCAGCGGCAGGGGGTCGATTTCCTGTACGAGGACGAGATGAAGTCCTTCCAGGAATCCGGCGTGCTGACCAACCTCACCACCGCCTTCTCACGCGACCAGGAGAAGAAGGTCTACGTCCAACACCGCATGCTCGAACGGGGCAAGGAGATCTTCGAGTGGCTCGAACAAGGCGCCCATTTCTACGTCTGCGGCGACGCCAAGCGGATGGCCAGCGACGTGGATAATGCGCTCAAGCAGATCGTCGCCGAGCACGGCAACATGAGCGCCGAAGACGCCGCCACATATGTCGCCAACCTCATCAAGACCAACCGCTACCAACGCGACGTGTACTGAGCCTTGCTGAACCCTGAACCCTAAACCCTAAACCCTGAACCCTAAACCCTTCCTTGTCCCGCGAAATCAAAACGCTCTGTCCGTACTGCGGCGTCGGCTGCGGTCTGCTCGCCAGTGGCGACGGCGTGCGCATCTCGAAGGTGCGCGGCGACCCCAAGCACCCGGCGAACTTCGGCAAGCTCTGCCCGAAGGGCGCCAGCGTCGCGCAGACCGTCGACGTCGCCACGCGGCTGAAGTCCGCAATGATCCGCGATGCCGATGGCGGTGTTACGCCCGTCGCACCGTCCCGCGCCATCCGCCACGTCGCCGAGCGGCTGACGCGCATCCGCGACACCTTCGGCCCCGAATCGATCGCCGTCTACCTTTCCGGCCAGATGACGACCGAGGCGCAGTACGTCGCCGGCAAGTTCGCCAAGGCTTGTCTGCGGACGAACCACTGCGATTCGAACTCGCGGCTGTGCATGTCGTCGGCGGCGTCGGGGATGACGCTGTCGCTGGGCTCCGATGGTCCGCCGCTGTCGTACGAGGACATCGATCACGCCGACTGCTTCTTCTTCACGGGCTCGAACGCCGCCGAGTGCCACCCGGTCACGTTCAACCGCGTCAACGAGCGGATTCACAAGGGCGCCAGGTGCGTGGTGGTGGACCCGCGCCGCACGGCGACGGCCGAGGCGGCGCACGTCCACCTCGCGATCCGTCCGGGCACCGACCTCACGCTATTAAATGGCCTGCTCCACCTCTTGAAGAAGTGGGACAAACTGGACGCCGCCTTTATCGCCGGCCACACCGACGGCTGGGCGGACGTCGAACGGATCCTGCTGGAATATGGACCGGAGCGCGTCGCCCTCACCTGCGGAATCGCGCTCGACGCGCTGTTCGCTGCCGCCCGCCTGATCGGCGATGCCAAGCGCCTCATCACCTTCTGGACCATGGGCGTGAACCAGTCGGTCGTCGGCACGTTCACGTCGAACGCGATCATCAACCTGCACCTGGCGACCGGACAGATCGGCAAGCCGGGCTGCGGACCCTTCTCGCTCACCGGCCAGCCCAACGCGATGGGCGGGCGCGACACGGGGTACATGTCGCACCAGCTCCCCGGCCAGCGCTTCGTCACCAACGCCGAACACCGCGCCCAGATGGAATCGTTCTGGAATCTGCCCGCCGGCCACCTACTCCCGCACGCAGGCTACGACGCCGTCCGCATGTTCGACGCCGCCGCGGCCGGGGAGATTAAGGCGCTCTGGATCATCGGCACGAATCCGGCTGCCAGCCTGCCGAATCTCAAGAACGTCCGCGCCGGACTGAGCGCCGCCGAACTCGTCGTCGTGCAGGACGCGTATCGTCCGACGGAAACCACCGCGTTCGCCCACGTGCTCCTGCCCGCCGCGGTCAACCTCGAGCAGACCGGCACGTTCTGCAATTCCGAGCGGCGCGTGTCGCTGATGGAACAAGTCGTCCAGCCGCCCGGCGACGCCCGCCCCGACTGGTGGTGGGTGCAGCAAGTCGCGCAGGCGATGGGATACGCTAAGGGCATGTCCTTCGGCGGCGCCGCGGCGATCTTCGACGAATTCGCACGATGCACCGCCGGCCGGCCGAACGATCAATCCGCACTGCACCACGCGCTCTTGCGCGAGATGGGGCCGCAGCAGTGGCCATACCCCGCGATGGGCCGCTCGCAGCCGCGCCGCTATGAAGACGGCGTCTTCCCCACGCCCACCGGCAGGGCGCGTTTCCTCGCGCGCGAGCAACACGAGATCGAAGAACGCACGAGCCGCGACTTTCCGCTCATCCTCACGACGGGCCGGGTGTTGAACCAGTGGCACACCCGCACCAAGACCGGCGCGGTCCCCGTCCTGAATAAGCTCGACCCCGCGCCCTACCTGCAGATGAACCCCGCCGACGCCGCCGAGCTCGGCCTGCACGACCGGCAGCACGTCGCCGTCGCCAGCCGGTTTGGTCGCGCGACGACCTTCCTGAAGCTGGACGAGAACATCGCGCCCGGCGTGGTCTTCATGCCGATCCACTGGAACGATCTCTGGTCCCACCGCGCCAGCCCCAACGAGGCCGCCAGCAACCTGCGGGATACGATCAGCAAACAGCCGGCGCTGAAGGCGGTCGCCGTGAGCGTCACGCCGGTCACCATGGAATCGGCCCCGACGGCGACGGCCGAACCGGCCAACCCCGTCGACCGACCGCAATCACAGCAGATGCAACAACCCGCCCCGCTACCGGGTGCGCTCTGACACGCCCGTCTCCGATCCGATGATCGCGACGCTCGCCAGCCCCAGGAACAGTCCGCTCTCGACTACGCCCGCCCGCCGGTTTAGGGCCGCCTCGAACTCGCGCGCGTTGGCCAGGCCGCTGTTAAAATGGCAGTCGTAGATGTAGTTGCCGTTGTCGGTGACGAAGACCATCCCGCCCGGCCCGATCCGCAATTTCGGCTCGCTCCCCAGCGATCGCAGGTACGCCTCCTGCGTTTCGTAGCCGAACTGGGCCACCTCCACCGGCAGGGGGCTTTTAGTGCCCAGGGCCGATACCACCTTCCCCTCGTCGGCGATGATGACCAGCTTTTTGGAGTTTTGCGCGACGACTTTTTCGCGCAGCAGGGCACCGCCCAAACCCTTGATGAGGTCGAGGTTGGGGGCTACTTCGTCGGCCCCGTCCACCGTTACGTCGCAGATCGGACACTGGGCGAGGCTGGCCAGCGGGATGCCCAACTCGTGGGCCCGCCGTTCCGATTGCTTGGACGTCGGCACAGCCTTGATGTCGCGAATCTGCCCGGATTTGAGGGCGTGGGCGACGGCGATAATGAAAAAGTCCGCCGTCGAGCCCGTTCCAAGGCCCACCACCATTCCGCTCTGGACGTATTTGATAGCGGCCTGGGCCGCGCGTTGCTTGGCGCTCATGCCCACAGCATATCGCCCGACGCGAACCGTGTCATTTACCCCACATTCGCACGCCGTGCACCGGCTTGCTCACTTCAGTGAGGCATGCTTTTAAAGGTCCCATGACGCCAAGGCCCACCCCGCTTGACTTGACAATCCGTCATTCCGATACTTTCGGGCCTCACCCCGGCGGTGCATCAACCAGGAGACGTACTCGTGAAGCGAATCATTGGCGGAGCTTTGCTATTGGCCTTGGCAGGGGGCTACGCGGGCATGTCGCCGTTCGTCGCGCGCGCCATGGCCGGCCCGGCCGAGCTTCCCCCGTCGCCCCCGCCACCGCCCGAGCCCAATCTGTCGGGAGACGCCATCGCCTTCCACGTGAACGGCAAGCCGATCAAGATGTCGGAGCTCGTCAAGCCGCTGGTCGAAGGGTACGGCCTGAATGTCCTCCTGCACGCCGCTCAACTGAACATGGCCGAGCAGAAGGCCGCAGAGCAGAAGGTGAAGGTAACCCAGGCCGACGTCGACGCCGAGCTCGATCGCACCCTTAAGTCGGCCTTCCAGGATGCGCCCAAGGAAGACTATCCGGAATTGCTGAACCAACTACTGACCAAGCAGGGGTTCAGTCGTCCCGAGTTCGACATGGTCATGCGGGTCAACGCCATCCTGCGGAAGATCGCCGAGCCGCAAATCGTCGGCAAGGTCACCGACGGCATGGTGCGCGAGGAGTTCAACGCCGTCTACGGCGAGACCGCCGTCATCAAGCACATCCAGTGCGCCAACCTTCAGGAAACGTCCAAGGTTCTCAGCCGTCTGGCCGCCGGCGACAAGTTTGAAGACCTGGTGCACACCGCCAGCCGCAACGGCGTCACGCCCAGCGCCGACGGCACGCTGCCGCGGTTCAGCCGGCAGACCGAGAGCTGGTCCGTGCCGCTCGGCACGCTCCCGCCGAAGGTGCCGGAGGGCTTTAAGGCTTTCGCGTTCGACCCGAAGGTCAAGCCGGGCGACGTCTCCGACCCGATCCAGGCGGGCGACGGCTTTCACATCTTGAAGATGGTCAGCCGCAATTCCCCCAAGATCGTCGATTTCGAGAAGGTGAAAGAGAAACTGCGGACGGATCTGGAGCAGCAGATCGTCGAACGCGGGATCACGCAATTGCGCGGCCAACTCGCCCAGATGGTGCGGGCCACGCTGAAGATCGACGACCCGAACCTGAACTGGCAATTCGAACAACGGCGTGCCCACGCCCGCGACGCCGAGAAAAAGGCCCGCGGCGAGATCGAGTCCAACATCAAGTCCGCCAACGAGCCCGCCGCGACCGGCGGCAAAGACCTTTCAGGAACGCCTGCCGCCGGGGGGGCGGTTGCGACGTCGCCGACCGATGCGTCGACGGGTGAGCGGCCGCCGGCTACCAAGTCCGCCGCGCCCGGCGCGGCGGACAGCAAGTCCCCCACCCTCAACAAGTAGTCCGCACAACCGTCCGATCTTATTATCAACACCCGCGACCGGTGCGCGATCGGCCCTTCGAGGTCCGATAGTTGCGTCCCATATAGCCCGCCACTTGTGGCGGGTCGCCGCGGTTACAGTTAGAAAACGCAATCGAGCATCCCATGAGTGAAAAATTCAAAATCGAACCGTCCTCCCGCATCTCCCGCCTCCCCCCGTACCTCTTCGCCCGCATCAACAAGATGAAGTACGACAAGCGCGTGGCCGGCGTGGATATCATCGACCTGGGCATGGGCAACCCCACGGACCCGACGCCCAAGATCGTCGTCGACAAGCTCGCCGAGGCCGCCCTGGACCCGCGCAACCACCGCTACTCCGTCTACAACGGCATCGCCGGCCTGCGCAAGGAGGTCGCTAAGAAGTACAAGAAGAAGTACGGCGTCGAACTGGACCCCGAGACCGAGGTCATCGCCACCATCGGCTCGAAGGAGGGGTTCTCGCACATGTGCCTGGCCTTGCTCGGCGCCGGCGACACCGCCATCGTACCCGACCCCGCCTTCCCCGCGCACGTGTACGCCGTCGCGATGGCGGGCGCCAGCGTCATCCGCGTTCCGCTCGGGAACGACCAGGCCTTCCTCGACCGCATCGAGCACATGATCGAAGGCCTCTACCCGACGCCCAAGCTGCTGATCCTGAACTTCCCGCACAACCCGACGAGCATGACGATCGACGACCAGAAATTCTGGGATCGCGCGATCGAGATGTGCCGCCGCCGCGGCGTCATGATCATCAGCGATTTCGCCTACGGCGAGGTTTGCTTCGACGGGTACAAGGCCCCCAGCTTCCTGTCGAGCCCGGGCGCCAAGGACCTGGGCGTCGAGTTCACGACGATGTCCAAGACGTACAACATGGCCGGCTGGCGCGTCGGCTTCGCCTGCGGCAACGCCGAGATGATCAAGGCCCTGGGCACGATCAAGGGGTACTACGATTACGGCCACTTCGCGCCGATCCAGATCGCCAGTGTCATCGCCATGCGCGAATGCGGCGAGTGCGCCGAAGAGCAGGCCGTCGTCTACGCCAAGCGCCGCGACGAGGTCTGCCGCGGCCTCGACCGCCTGGGTTGGACCTACGATAGGCCGCGCGCCAGCATGTTCGTCTGGGCGAAAATCAAGGACGACCACCTGAAGGGCCAAAGCACGCTCGACTTCTGTCTGCGTATGCTCGACGAAGCGCAGATCGCGCTCGCCCCCGGCCGCGCCTTCGGTGAGAACGGCGAGGCCTACGTCCGCATCGCCCTGGTCGAAAACGAGCAGCGCCTCCGCCAGGCCATGCGCAACCTCGAACGCGCCCTGATGCCGCGCAAGCCCAAGCCCAAACGCGAGAAAGCCTCGGCAGGGCGGTAACGTTTGCAGCACTAGAACGACCGACCACCGGCGTGCTCACTTCAGTGCGGCACGTCGGTTTTTTTACGCGCAGTCCCACCACTTTTCCTTCCAGCAACAGACCCCGTATAATCCCCGAACGGATGCCCGATCCCGTGGAAACATTGCGCGACGTCTTCGGACTCGAAGAGTTCCGCGCCGGTCAGCGCGAGGTCATCGACGAAGTCCTCGCCGGCCGCGACGTCCTCTGCGTCATGCCCACGGGCGCGGGCAAGTCCCTCTGCTACCAATTGCCCGCCGTCATGCTCAAAGGGCTGACGATCGTCGTGTCGCCATTAATCAGCCTGATGGAAGATCAGGTGCAGCAACTCCGCGACGAGGGCATCGCCGCCGTCGTCCTCAACAGCACACTCTCCCCCGCCCTCCGCCGCCAGGTCAACGCCGAACTCGAAGCCGGTTTCGAAGGCCTCCTCTACGTCGCCCCCGAGCGGTTCTTCTCCGCCGATTTCATGTCGATCATGCCGCGCCTGCGGCCCAGGCTTTTCGTCGTCGACGAGGCGCACTGCGTCTCGTCGTGGGGCCACGACTTCCGCCCGGAATACGCGCGCCTGGGCGACGTCCGCGAGCAATGGGATTGGCCGCCCACTATCGCCCTCACCGCCACCGCCACCGCCGACGTCCGCCGCGACATCATCAAGCAACTCGGCCTCCGCCAACCCGGCGTCTTCGTCACCGGTTTCGACCGCCCCAACCTCCGCTACGAAAGCAAAAACCTCACCAAGGAAACCGAGAAGGACGAAGCACTCGTCCACCTCCTGCAGAACGAAAAAGGTTCCGGCATCATCTACTGCGCCACCCGCAAATCCACCGACGCCACCGCCGAGCTCCTCCGCCGCTGCTGCCCAGGCCGGCCGATCTTCGTCTACCACGGCGGCATGGAAAGCGACCAGCGCACGCAAAGCCAGGAAGCCTTCATGCAGACCGCCGGCGCCGTCTGCGTCGCCACCAACGCCTTCGGCATGGGCATCAACAAACCCGACATCCGGTTCGTCATCCACTACAACCTGCCGGGCACGCTCGAGGCGTATTACCAGGAAGCCGGCCGCGCCGGCCGCGACGGCCGGCCGAGCAAGTGCGTCCTCCTCTACTCCTTCAAGGACCGCAAAATCCAGGAGTTCTTCATCGACCGCATCGGCGAACCGGCCGAGGGCGACTTCCACTCCAGCCTCCCCGACCCTCAGCAGATCGAAGAGCTGAAAGATCACGCGCGGAAAAAGCTCGACCTGATGCTCAGCTACGCCCGCACCTTCCGCTGCCGCCGCCAGATGATCCTCGATTATTTCGGCGATGCCACGACTGAGGTGACCGATTGCGTCTGCGACGCATGCCGCGCCGCGCGCGGGGAATCGGCCGCCGGTCCCGACGTCGACTTGTCGCGCGAGGTGGACCAGGAAACGACCACGCTCATCCGCAAATTGCTCAGCGCGATCGCCCGCATGAAGGGCCAGTTCGGCGCCGCCACCGTCGCCGAGTGTCTCGCCGGCAGCGAGAACGATCGCATGCTCCGCTGGCGTTTGCACGAACTGAGCGTGTACGGCCTCTTGAAGCTCTACCACGTCAAGCAGATCGTCGCGATGCTCCACCGCCTGATGGAAAGCGGCCTGGCGCGGCAGCGCGACCCCGAGGGCGTCAAGTTCCGCCCCGTCGTCGAGCTCACCGCCGCCGGCGCCGACGTCATGCGCGGCGCCCAACCCCCGCCCGCGACACTCGCCGACCTGATGCCGCGCGGCGCGCGTTCGACCGCCGGGCGCGGCGGCGGCGGCACCGGCACCGGCCGCGCCATCCGCGCGATCGTCGAAGCGGTCGAGGATCTCGACGAAGCCGGCTTCGAGCGCTTCGAGCGCCTCCGCGCCATGCGCACGCGCCTGGCCCGCGAAAAGGGCGTTCCGCCCTACGTCGTCTGCCACGACAGCACCCTCCGCCAGATCGCCGCCAAAGCCCCGACCGACCTGAATGCCCTGGGCCGCGTCAAAGGCATGGGCCCCGCCAAACTCGCGCAGTACGGCGAAGAAATCCTCACCGCGCTCAAAGGCGCATAGTCCGTCCCGAACTCGCCAGTAACCAACCGAAGTCGCTTGCGGTTTCGCACGCCAAACTTCGCCATTCCAACATTCAGGGTATTCCTCTCCTCCCATTCGCGTTAAAAGCAGGGAATGCCTCGCAACCCCATCGTCGTCCTCGGATCGATCAACATGGACCTCGTCTGCCGCTGTGCCCGCATGCCCCGCCCCGGCGAGACCGTCGCAGGCCAGGACTTGCTCACCATCCCCGGCGGCAAGGGCGCCAACCAGGCCGTCGCCGCCGCCAAGCTCGCCGGACCGGCCGACGAAGTCCACCTCATCGGCCGGGTCGGTCATGACGATTTCGGCCAGCGCCTGCTCGTGGGACTGCGCGAGCACAACGTCAACACCGACCGCGTCGTCGTCACCGAAAACGCCAGCACCGGCTGCGCCACCATCCTCGTCGACCAGGCCGGCGAGAACTCCATCGTCCTCTCCCCCGGCGCGAATGCCAAAGTCAGCATCGACGACGTCGCCGCCGCCGCCGACCTGATCGCCGCCGCCACCGTCCTGATTCTGCAATTGGAAATTCCGACCGAGACGGTCGCCCACGCGATCGCCGTCGCCCGCCGCGGCCGCGCCAGGATCATTCTCGACCCCGCGCCCGTCCCGTCACAGGGCCTCCCCAAGCCGCTCTACCAGGTCGATTTCCTCACGCCCAACCAGACCGAGGCCGAAACGCTGCTCGCGAGCAAGGCCGCGATGGGGCGACTCAAACGTTCCCGCCGCGTGGACGCCAAACAACTCGGGCAGGAACTGCTCGAGCGCGGACCGGCGGCGGTGATCCTCAAACTGGGCCAGAAGGGCGCGATGCTGGTGGACAACGAGATCGAGCACGTCAAGGGCCACAGCGTCAGCGTCGCCGACACCACCGCCGCCGGCGACGCCTTCAACGGCGCCCTCGCCGTCGCGCTCGCCGAAGGAATGGAGATCGGCCGGGCCACCCGCTTCGCCAACGCCGCCGGCGCCCGCGCCTGTGAAAAGTTCGGCGCCCAACCCGCCCTCCCGACGCGCCTGGAAGTCGAATCCCTTCTCCAAGGGATGCATTAGCTAGTTCGACGTCCGGTCGACCGCCGGCAGCGTGTCCCGCAGCTCGAACAGCACGCCGTCGTCGTCCCGTAACCACCCGTCGATCGTCCCGCCGCGCTCCCCGTACTTGAACGCGATCGTGAAGTGCGACGCGTCCGCCGGATCGGCCTGCCCCGCGAACAGTTGCAGCGCCCGTCGATCCGACACCGACTGAAACGGCGTATACCACGACCCGCCCCCGCGCAATTGCGGCCGACTGAACAGGCTTCCGGGTTCGATCACCGTGCTGTCCAGTCGCGGCGTCGTCATCTCCCCCGTCGCGCCGAACAGGTCAACCTCCACGAGCCGCCGCGCCCCGTCCGTCCGCCGCATCTCGTGAACGAACACCGTCCACGCGCTCCGTCCCCCCGGCGGTGAAAACAGCGAGTAAAACTGATTCCACTCCAAAACCTGCCGCCCAAGGTTGTAAACCTGCGGCCCGCCCACCGGCGCCTTCCACGCGAACACCAGCTTCCCCGGCGGGTCGGCGTGCTCCATGCACCGCGCCTGGTATCGCAGCAGTCGAACGTGCGTCCACGCCGGCCCGAGAAACTTCAGCGACCCCAGCAGCACAATCAGCACCAGCGCGACAATGATCACCCACCGCAGCCTCCGCCCCCCGCGCCATCCCGGCGCACGCGCGTATTCGAGTTGTGCAGGAGCGTCGGCCATCCGTGGACGACCACACCATCCGCGATTCCAAATGGAAGTCAATTGCCCCGCGCGCCCGCCAGCTAATCAACGATGTCCGTCACGCCAACGAGCCCGTATCACCGGCGCCTCGCCCGTGCTTTCTTATCACCCAATATCGCCTTTGATACGCCCCACCAACTCCGCACGGCCCACCGTGGCCTGCTCCCGCGTCTGAATGTCCTTCAACACCGCCGTCTCATTGCCCAGTTCGCTCTCCCCGACCGTCACCGTCCACCGCGCCCCCGCCCGCTCGACGAGCTTAAGCTGAGCCTTCACACTCCGCCCCGAATGATCCATATCCGCCGCGATTCCGTTCGAGCGCAGGTCGCGCAGTACCCGCCACTGCACCTCCCGCGCCGCTTCGCCGTGATAGATCAGCCACACCAGCGGCGGGCGACCATCCGGCAACCGCACGCCCTGCGCCTCCAATGCGATGAGCAGTCGTTCCAATCCCGACCCAAACCCCACGCCCGGCGTCGGCCGACCGCCCAGGCTCTCCACCAGGTTGTCATACCGCCCGCCCCCGCCGATCGCGTTCTGCGATCCCAGCCCCGCCGCCGTCACTTCCCAAAGTGTCTCGGTGTAATAATCGAACCCGCGCACCAGATTCGGATTTACCACGAACGACAACGCCGCGCCGTCGTCGGCCTCAGCCGTGGCGCGAAGTAACCGCTGTACCTCGTCGAAGTGCTCGCGCGATTTCTCCGACAGCGCCTCCCCCGCCGGCGGCGCGCCCGCCACCGCTTCCCGGTCCCGCGGATCCTTCGAATCCAGAATACGCAGCGGATTCTCCTCCAGCCGCCGCTGTGAGTCCTCCGAAAGATCCTCCTTCTTCGGCGTCAAAAACCCGACGAGCAGCTCCCGGTATTTTTGCTTCGATTCCGCATCCCCCAGGCTGTTCACCTGCAACTGCACGTCCGTCAAACCGCAGCGGCGGTAGAAGTCCATTTGCAGCAGGATGCACTCGACGTCCTGCGCCGGATCGGCGATCCCAAACGCCTCCGCCCCGAACTGGTGGTGCGCACGCAACCGCCCCTTCTGCGGCCGTTCGTACCGAAAATTCGCCGAGAGGTAGAACACCTTCGCCCGCGCCCCCTCCTGCGCCAGGAGGTTATGCTCGATCGCCGCTCGAACCACGCCCGCCGTGCCTTCCGGCCGAAGCGTCATCGAATCGCCGCCGCGATCCTCAAACGTAAACGTCTCCTTGCGGACAATGTCCGACCCCTCGCCCACCCCGCGATGAAACAGCGCCGTCTGCTCCATCACCGGCGTGCGGATCTCCTTGAAGTCGTACAACGCCGCCGTCTCGCGCGCGACCCGCTCGACCGCCTGCCACTTCCACGAGTCCGCCGGCAGGACGTCTTCAAAACCTTTCGGAGCTTGAATCTTCGACATGGTCACCAAAGCCTAATGGGACGAACGAAAAACAAAAGGATTCGCGGAATGGTCCGGCGAATCCTTATGTGTTTACGCGTTATGTTTTCGGAGTCTGACTATTCCTTCTTTTCCTCACCCGCCGCCGGCACCTCGACCTCTTCGATCTGCGCCGTCTCCAGCACCTTGTCCAGCGCCTTCTGTTCCCGCATCTGCAGGTACAGGTTCGACAGCGTGCCGTCTTTGGACATGTCCTGCTTGAGCTTCTCCGGGCGACGCCCGCGCTGCGCCGCCAGCATCGCGATCCGGCCGTTCAGCTCGGCCTCGTCGATGTCCACGTTCTGGTCCGTCGCCAGCTTCTGCAGGATGAAGAACAGCTTCAGCTCGCGGTTCGCTTCCTCGTCCGCCCCCGCCCGCAGCCGCTCGATGTTCGCTTCGATCTGCTCGCGCGACAGCCCGCGCTGCAGCAGCTCGATCGCCCGACGCTGCACCACCCGATCCGCCTGCTTGGTCGAAAGCTTCGACGGCAGCTCGAAGTGGATCGAATCGACCAGGTGCTTGGACACCTGCTCCCGCAGCGCCTGCTGCACGTCGTACGTGATCCGCTCGACCATCTGCTCCCGCAGCGCGTCGCGAAGCTCGGCCTCGTCCTTGAACCCCAGGTCGTCCAGAAACGCCTGGTTGATCTCCGCCAGCTCCAGGTGCTTCAGGTCCTTCAGCGTGACCTCGATCTCCACGTCCTTGCCGCGCAGCGCCTCGTTCGGGTGCGTGTCCGGCGCCTTGGCCTTGATCGACCGCGTCTCGCCGGGCTTGAGGCCTTCGAGCTGCTTGTCCAGGTCGTCGATCTGGATGCCCCCGATCCGGCCCGGCCGCGACACGATCTGGGCGTCGTGCTGGTGTGCCACGACGTTGCCGCCCTCCTTCACGTGTACGTCCGCCAGCAGGTAATCCTTCTCCCGCACGCCGCGATCTTCCACCGGCATCAGCGCGCCCTGCTGCTCGCGCAGGTTCTGCATCGCCTGATCGACGTTCTCTTCCTTCACCTCGATCTTGGGCTTCTTGACCTTCAGGTCTTTCAGGTCCGGGATCGTGAAGTCCGGCTGAACTTCCACGGTGAACGAGAAGTTCATCGCCCCGGTCTCCGGGAGCTGGATCGCCTCCGGGTTTTCAAAGTCCGGCTCGCCCAGCACGTTCAGGTTGTTCTTCTCCAGCGCCTGCTCGTACGACTCGGAAACCAGCGTCCGCCGCACCTGGTCCTTCACGTCGGTCGCAAACCGCTTCTCGATCAGCTTTTGCGGGGCGTGCCCCGGCCGGAACCCCGGGATCGCCGCCTGGCTGCGGATTTCCTTGAACTGCTCGGCCAGCTTTTCCTTGATCCGCTCTTCCGGGATGTCGATCACGATCTTCTTCGTCGCCGGGCCCAGATCCTCGATCTTGACGTTGTACGAATATTCCTGCTCTTCGGTGGCGACGTTCGTGTCGGCCGTATCCTGCTCAGCCATGGCATCCTCTTTCGATGTAATAACCTGCCGCGAGCGCGCCGGGACGGCTGCAAATTCAGACCGTAAGTGCGATCGCTCCCCGCGCAGCACGGGCCGCAAGCCCGCCCGCAAAGGGGCCGCACATGCTACACGCCCCCAATGATCTTGAAAAGAGCGCCCACCGTGAACCCCCAAAGTCCCATTTCCGCCGTTTGCGGCTTCGCGCCGTTAGCTCGCCATTATTCCGCCCCCGCAATCGCCTCCTTGAATTGACACCCCTTTCCCACCCCCATACCCTCCAACCCACGGTGGCCGACCTCATCGAAGACGTCAAAACCGCCTTCCACCAGGACGACGCCCCGCGCGTCCGCCAGCTCCTCCACCGCCACCCGCAACTCCGCGAGCTGGTGAATCAACCCCTTTTCGCCTTCAATTCCTTCGCGATCCACCACGTCCGCAGCCGCGCCATGCTCGACGTCCTCCTCGAAGCCGGCGCCGACATCAACGCCCGCAGCCGCTGGTGGGCCGGTGGCTTCGGCCTTCTCGACTTCGCCGAGCCCGACCTCGCCGCCTACGCCATCTCCCGCGGCGCGACCCTCGACGCCCACGCCGCCGCACGCCTCGACATGCTCGACCGCCTGCAAGAACTGATCGCCGCCAACCCCGATCGGGTCCACGCCCCCGGCGGCGACGGTCAGACCCCGCTTCACTTCGCCGCCACCGTCCCGGTCGCGCAATTCCTCCTCGACCACGGCGCGCAAATCGACGCCCTCGACGTCGATCACGAATCCACTCCCGCCCAGTACATGCTCCGCAACCGCCAGGACGTCGCACGCCACCTCGTCGACCGCGGCTGCCGCACGGACCTGCTCATGGTCGCCGCGCTCGGCGACCTGGAGCGAACCCGCCAACACCTCGACGCCGACCCCGATTCCATCCACATCAGCGTCAGTCCCGAATGGTTCCCGATGAAAAACCCGCGCGCCGGCGGCGCCATCTACCTCTGGACCATCGGCTCAAACCTGACGCCCCACCGTGTCGCCAAAAGCGCCGGCCACACCGACGTCTTCGACCTGCTAATGCGGCGCAGCCCCATCGAAGTAAAACTCGCCCAGGCGTGTGAGCTTGGCGACGAGCAAACCTTCAACACCTTGCTCGCCAGCCGCCCCGATTTCGTCCGCAACCTGTCGGAAGCGGACCGCCGCAAACTGGTCAACGCCGTGCAGGACCGCAACCACCCCGCCGTCCGCCTGATGCTCGCCGCCGGCTGGCCCATCGACGCCCGCGGCCAGCACCAGGCCACGGCCCTCCACTGGGCCGCCTGGCACGGCGACGCCGAATTGGTGCGCGAACTCCTCCGCCACCACCCCCCGCTCGAAGACACTAAGAACGATTTCAACGGCACCCCCCTCGGCTGGGCCATCCACGGCTCCCAGAACGGCTGGTACCGCAAGACCGGCGACTACGCCACCACCGTCGAGCTACTCTGCGCCGCCGGCGCCAAGCTCCCCGCCGAGTTGTCCGGAACCGACACCGTCCGCCAAATCCTCGAGCGCTACGCAAAACGCTCGTAGGGCTCGCTTCAGCGAGCGGAATCGTAGCGCACACGCAAAACTCAGAACACGATCTAAATGACCGTGCGCGATTCGTGCATCCATCGTCTGTGCGTCAGGCCACTTTTCGCAAAGTCGCGCGGGTTCGGGCGTTACGTGCCGCGAGGTAGTTGCT